>Ga0105107_10002634_pt1 | contig 11848 bp, 8 predicted proteins | sample PPLLaktember2015_6_FD_79335 | JGI IMG/M metagenome (GOLD analysis project Ga0105107, IMG submission 79335) | Freshwater sediment microbial communities from Prairie Pothole Lake near Jamestown, North Dakota, USA - PPLs Lake P8 Core (1) Depth... | ecosystem: Environmental > Aquatic > Freshwater >... | reverse complement strand
TTGCTGCCAACTGTCAACTGTCTAAAGGCAATCCTCTCGCGCTTCCATGTGTAGGTCAGGGCAACAGTATCCCCAAAAGAAATGACGGATGGATAGGAAAATTCATCCTCTTCGTCGCCCCTTTCGAGTTCTATAACAGGATCCCAGGTATGGCCGTTGTCTCCTGAAACCGCCAGTGAGATCGGACTGCGCGCTCCCCAGTTCTTGTTGTCGGGATTAAAGATCAGCACCAGCGTGTTATCTCCGAGCATCGTGACATCAATCCCGCTGTTTGGATTTGGAAGAGTGGTCTTATACACCGGAGACCATGTTCTGCCATAATCTTCTGAATCGCTTCTGCAAATCACACCTGCAGAACTTCTGAGCAGCATGTGTACCTTTCCCGGTCGTGATTCCCACAAGGCGGGCTGGATCACGCCTTCTTCGATGATGGAATCGCGATTGACCTTGAGAAAACCCGATTCCACCCAGGTTTTTCCGCCATCTTCACTTCTGTCGACGAAAGCATTCCACACGCCTTCGAGTTCGTTTGACGCAGGCGCCAGCCAGGTTCCATCGGATAAGACAATGGGCTTATTGCGGACCGGACCTCTTCCTCCCTTATCTCCGGGAACAAGTTCTTTTGCCTCTGACCACGAATCTCCATTGTCATTTGAAACCTTGAACCAGGTCTCCCAGAAATCGATCTCCTTCCCTACCTTAAAAAACAACGTGATCGTTCCAGTCGGATCCCGGAAGAGGACGGGGTTCCAGTGCGCATCCTCGCGGATCTTGGCGACTTCGATGGGCGCTGACCAGTTTCCCGGTTCGCCTTTGGAAAGCCAGATACCCACGTCGGCATGTTTTTCGTGTGTCCCGCCAAACCACGCCACCAGGAATTTTCCATCATCTGTTCGCAGCAGTGTCGAGGAATGACACTGGGCGAAGGGACGGACGTCACCAAAAATGAAATCTTTTGCGATGTTTGCCACGCCAGGCTTCTCCATGTTCTTTTCGTCTGTGCTTTTTTTTGAATTACATCCTGTAAAAATAATTAAGAAACAGATTGCTGTGATACCCGATAACCTGATAAGTGAATTGTTGTTCATGAAGTTTTACAATAATCGTTGAGGTATCAAGATAAGATCAAAAAAATACAAAGACGAAAAAAATAGCGTATTCGCAGGAGCATTTTGCGCAGGGAGTTCCATCTGAAACACTCATAAACAAACAGGGACACAAAAAAATGTGCCCCTGTTCCTTTCTGATAAGAAGATCATCACGTATTAAAAAGGTACTTCGTCAGAATTTCCTTGCCTTTCTTGATCGCATCCCTTCCGGATGACTCGATGCCATACCATCCGCGGTATCCGGCATCTTTGGCAAGCCTGATCATTTTAGCGCTTAATTCTTCCGTCGGTTGATTTCGATAAGACATACCCTTGGCCCAGGGGAGGGTCTTCAGCAGATAATTGTAATTATCGAATTCCTTTGAAGGTTCGCGCCAGTCGGGATAGGTTCCGAAGTAGAGATTGTCCACTTCATTCATCAGGGCCACCATCCAGTCAGCATCGTTTGAGAGGCCGCCGTGGTTTTCAATGACAACCTGGATCTTTGCCGGAACCGCATAATCGAGCAACATATGGTAAGATTCAGCAGCCCACTTCAGCGACTCCTCCCTGCTTACCTTCTGAGCAACCTGCGACCCGCGGCAGTTGGTCCGAATGGCGTGGCATCCCAAATACCGGGCCGCGTCGATCCATTTGCGATGGTTGATGGCAAACTGTTTCCGCCCGTCACTGGTATGCGAACAACCGTCTCCTTCGTCATCAACCATGATCAGCACAGACGTGACGGCGTGATCTTCGGCGTTCTTCTTGAGTTTTTTCAGATACCCTTCCGTGGGCACTTCCATCAATGTGTTCACATACTCAATGCCGGATATCCCAAAATCCTCCTTCGCCACTTTTGCAAACTCTGTGGTCTTCCATTTTCCGGCGCGGACCTCGTCTACAAGGGCCCACTGAGCAAGGGATATATCGTCTTTGATCATACGCGGTGCAAGGTATGGTGTTTGTTTTTCCGCGGCCTTCAATCCGGCAGGTACTAAAAGCCCTGTCGCACCCAACGCCGCTGTTCTTTCTAAAAAATTTCTTCGGTTCAGTTTACTCATTTTATTCAGTCATTAGCCATTAGAAGTTCATAATCAGCAGAAAATTTTCTCTGTTGTCAACTGTCGATTGTCAATTGATTCAAAGCTCCCAACCCTTGCGATATTCGCGTTTCAGGTATTTATTGGCATCGGCAACATTGGTGATCTCCATTTTCGTCGCGTCATAGAGGACTTTTTTACGGGAGCGAAGGGCGATCGCGCCGAGGTTGATGGTTTCAGAAACTGCCTGTGCAAGCAAGAAGCTTCCCGGCGACTGTTTCTTATCGAGGAACGCGTCGATCCAGAAATCATCGCCTCGCTCAGGCTGCTCTTTCTCCAAGGCTTTTCCGTCGAGGTAGCTTTGCATTTTGCTCTCCGGCAGCAGGACTGGATCTTCGTTCCGGAAGCCTCCCAGGATCTTGCCCTTGTCACCGACGAACATCATTCCTTCTTCAGGCATATCCTTGCCATCCACTTCCAGCTCCTCGGGTGTGTGCGGTTTCATGCCACCGTCATACCAGAACAGGTCAAAGGCAGGAAGGTTCTCCTGTCGAGGGAATTTGAAACGGACGATAGAGGAATACGGAAAAGCTACATCATTTACGACATTCTTGCTGACACCATCGACAACGGTGCGGGTGGTCGTGCCATAAGACTCGGCGCTGAGCGGCGGCGTGTTGATGCCGAGAGTCAGGAACATCGGCCAAAGGCTGTAGTGCCCCATATCGGCGATACTTCCACCGCCAAAATCATACCATCCGCGGAAAACACAGTGCGTGTAGTTCGGATGATAAGGTCGCTCAGGCACAGGGCCAAGCCAGAGATCCCAGTTAAAATCTTTAGGAACAGGAGGTGTGTCTTTTGGAAGGGTCGTCCACTGCGGCCACACGGGTCTGTACGACCAGTTGTGAATTTCTTTCAGCGTTCCGATAGCACCATCTGCAATCCATTTTTTCACCGTGTCGTTACCGGGTCGTTTACTCCATGCAAGCAGATGCGTACTGACGCCGGTTTGCCGTGCAGTGTCAATCGTCAACCGGCTCTCGTACATGCGGTTAGCGATGGGTTTATGGATCACCACATGTTTTCCTTTCTTCATTCCCGCAATGGAGATGGTAGCGTGAAGGTGGTCCGGTGTCATGATCTTCAGCGCATCCACATCCCTTTCCTTTTCAAGAAGTTCGCGGAAATCTGTGTAAGAGGGACTGCCCTTGTATTTTCCGGACGGTTTGTTTTTAGCATAATATTTTTCCACGACCTCCTGGCCGACATCGCGGCCCCCGAGAATTCCCGGAACCCCTTCCGCCCACGTCTCGTCCCCAAGGGTCTTACGGATCTTGTTGCGCAGTCCATGCTGGGACCAGTAGATATAATCCGTGCTTTTCTTATTCGGGTCACAAACCGCCACGATCTGGATCTTGGGGTTTTGGATGAGGTCAGCCATTTCACTCAGGCCCTGAGTGCCGCAACCAATGTACCCAATGGTGAGTTTGTCGCTGGGTGGTATGAAGTTCCTCCCTCCGATGACATGGCGGGGAACAATGGTGAAACCCAGTGATGCTGCTGCTGCCGAACTGACAAATTCTCTCCGGCTGATTTTATTCTTACGTGCCATGATGGAGTGGTTTAAAGTTTTAAAACATTTCCGCAATTTGCAGGAAGGAAACTCAAGATAAAAAGTTGGGCTTATTATTGCAAGGCAATTATGTATATCGGAGTAAATTGTGTCCAGGTGGAGGATCGTGTACTTTCATTGAATACACTCTTCCGGTTCGATCAGTAATAGCAGTGAACGTGATGCGCTATTCCTTTATGATAATAACCTCAGTACTACTCACCCAGTGTGCGATCAGAAGCAAACAGCTGATACATTCGCCGTCATCAGCCAGCGGAAAAGAATTCAGGTAAATGCCATCTCAGGTTCGGCAATTAATCGCTATATTATCTCAAAAAAGATGACGAATCTTCAAACTACTCTGAACGTCAAAATTGTAAGAAATCTGCATTGGGTGGAAAAGATTGCTATCGCATTGCTTTTTCTTTGTGGTCTTCTAGCCGCGCTCGGTAAGGAGGCAGAGGCGCAAGGTCTGCTCATGGTCTCCCTGGGAACGCTTTCCACGGTCTTTTTCCTCTATGCCAATGCACCTCCTCAGGGGATTGATAAGACAGAGCAGCCCATGGGCTTCAAAGAATTATTAACACTCTTAATCATACCAAAAGTACTTTGGATCAGCCTGGCGATATCAACCATCGGCATTTTGTTCTATTTTCTTAACCTGAAAGGTTATAACGAAATGCTGTTGATCGGCGGGACAAGCCTGCTCTTTGCTCTTGTTCTTCTTGCCGTATTGTTTCTCAATGGAGCAAAGTATCTGGACGCCATCAGGCCGGTCTTAATGCGGGCGGTCACTGTGCTGGTGATCGATATTTATATTTTTTACCTTGTTGCTTCATGAGAAAAACGACAACCTGCGTCTTCTATTTTCTCATCCCTTTCCACGCGATCTGTCAGGAGGATTTCTACGGGAAGCTTTCGATCGCGGCCATGGAACTCACGGAGCAAAGAGTCATCTACGACCCCACCTATACCGCGATAAGCTATCCGAACGGCGACGTTCCGGGTGACAGGGGTGTGTGCACCGACGTCATTATCCGCGCATACCGCAAGCTCGGGATCGATCTCCAGAAAGAAGTGCATGAAGATATGCTTGCTCATTTCGAAAAATATCCCCGACTCTGGGGACTGGCAAGACCAGATAAAAATATCGATCACCGGAGAGTACCAAACCTCATGGTATTTTTTCAAAGGTTTGGCCAGATGAGATCCGTCACTGGCGATCCCGATGATTACGTGCCAGGCGATATTGTCTGCTGGAACCTCGGCGGCGCCATCACGCATATCGGCCTGGTGGTGAACAGGAGATCAGATGACGGGAAACGCCCTTTGATTGTCCACAACATCGGAGGGGGCCAGGTGCTGGCCGATTGCCTTTTTGATTTCAGGATCATCGGACACTATCGTTATCAGAACGCGCTAGAATAAACCAAACCATCGGAATCATGAATATCATTCCACTGATGCGATGCAGGGACATGAAGGCATCAATCGATTTCTATACACGCATCCTCGACTTTAAACATGTCGGCACCTGGCCGGAGGGGGAATTTCCTTCTTTCAGCATTCTGACCCGGGGAGGTGCGGAACTTCACCTTTCGAACTATCCGGGAGATGGTGTTTTTGGAAGTGTCGTTGCCATTATCGTGAACGACATTGATGCGCTCTTCAAAACTTACAAAGACCGCGGACTGGATACTTCTGGTAAAAAGCAATCCCCCGTCCACCAGGGGCCGCTGGATCAGACTTGGGGAACCCGTGAATTTTACGCAGACGACCCGGATGGAAATGTATTGAGGTTTATTATGAGGAGATGAGTAACAGCATCATTGAGTCAGCGGCAACGCGGTTTGACGGTATGATTTTTCTAAACTATTTGGAAACGGAACCCCCTCCGGTTAATGACATAAAGGAAACCCCGCAGGTTTTTCTTTGCCCAAGAGAAATATTTAAATTACTTTAAATTGAAAATTACCACAGATCTGCACTGACTACCACGGTTCAGATTGCCAAAACCTAACAGAAATGAAAATAAAACTACTCATCACGTGCATCATTCTGGCGGGCGCCGCCCAATTTTCCTTTGCTCAATCCAATATCGCCAGTGCCCGTTCGGAAAACACGCTGGTAAAAAAGGCCCCAATGTATACCGCATTGTACGTACTAAAGTCCGACTTGCGATCAATAGAACTGGACCCGAAGAAAAATGAAATCTTTGACGTGAAGTCCATCGACCAGAAACATGTCAAATTTGTGACGATCCTGAGCGGAAAAGAGGGAAAAAAACTCTATGGCGAAAAAGGATCGAATGGCGTAGTCATCGTGCAGCTGGCGGATTTCTATGATCTGTCAAAAGAAGCCTTTACAAAACTTGGGTTCGATCGCTAGGCAAGCCATCTGGCGCTCTCAAACTTTGGGCCTTTCACACTGATTGCAATACAAACATCAGGAGGAGTTTAATGATCGTTGCCCGCAATTTGCCTGCGGTCGTTCGGTGTTTAAAAAAAATTCCCGTCATCCTTGATCCTTTAAAATTCCCTGTCGATATTTATTTCAGTTTAAAAAGCCTTACTCATGGCAAGACCCTCTCGCCAAGGCCAGGTACCGGTGTGTGCGCCCCATGCGATCACCCACTTATCGGCCGTACTCTATCCACCCGGAGAGAAATGTATTTCTCCAGCCATTCCATTGGTATGTTCCTTCCTGTCTATTCCTGTGTTCATTCTGCTCACAGCATTTTCTTCAGAGGCGCAGGATCTGAAACAGGAAGCCGGCCAATACTTCAGCCTCGTACGGATCGGGACCTATCCCTCTTTTCCGGAGGTATTCACATCGGCGAAGCCTGAAAATGAGATCCTCACCCTCCTTCAGCCTTTCCTGGATGATTCCGTTAATGACGTCAGAGAGAAGGCATATGAAATAGTGTATGCGGTCACGGCAAAATCCACGCTACCCGGGCTGCGCGAAGGAGGTGTCGGTATGCTCATGAATGCTTTCAGGGACCACGACCCCGGTGTCAGGGCAACGGCCATTGACCTCCTTGCAAAATTCCGGAAAAAGGATTTCAACCCTGCCGTCAAAGACAGCTTGAGAAACCTGATCCGATCCGGGGTCGCTCCCCTCGACAAATCGATCAAATTCGCCGGCTTTCTCCAGCTGACGGACCTCATACCGCTGATCCTCCAGTGGTCGCAACCTGGAAATCCGGCGCGCCTCCGGTGGTCTGCCTTGCAGAGCCTGGCCCGAATGGGGGACGACAATGCCATCGCCGACATGATGATACGTGTGAGAAAGTTGCCGGTTAACGATGACCTCGTTTACAACATATTTCCCGATCTCCTCTTCACCCGCCAGCCCGGGCCCATAGCCTGGATCGTAGAAGCGCTTGAGAGCGATGAAACCAATTGCATGTCAGCTGACGCGGAGCGGGCAGTACCCATACCCTGCGGATACCGTATCATGGAACAGCTTGCATCCGTCATTGAAGGATTTCCGCTTGAACGCGATGAGAGCGGCGACCTGAAAGCGGATCATTACCCTTCCGCTTTACGTACCGTGCGTCAGTGGTTCAGGATACACAAAACCTATACAATTATTCACGATAGATATTAAGCATATGTAACAAACTCAGAAAAAGACCCTCAATATGAAAAGACCCTCCATAAGAAGCTTCCTTCTTATCCTGCCTGGCTTTATAGCTTCGCAACTGAATAGCTATGCGTCAACTGATTCGACAATTGTACATGCCCGCAAACCTTTAGGCGTTTACAGAACGTTTGAAAGTCTCACAATCCCCGACAACGCCCTGGCGCAACAGGACCCGATCATTGCAGATAATCCAGCTGTCGCCGACACCATACTCAACAAACGCGCATATGCCCACGCCCTTCTGGAGAAAGTTTTAAGTGGTCAGCGGTTTCTTGAAACGCTCGACGCCTTATCAGAAATAGAATTACCTGTCGGGGTCGTCAGGTCAGGCGGTGCCCTGGATTACAGTATCCTCATTGACCGCATAGAATTTAACAAGGAAGGGGCGCTCATGGACGTATATGTGTCGCTGGCCCTTCCGCAGACAGGCTCACGACTTGCCTTTCATGGCGTCGTCCCACTCTCTGCAGGAGGCGGTGTCTCCGGCAATGCAAAAGTCTTCTTGCTGGGTGACCATATCATTAAGCTCAACAACACGGCGCTCATCACCATAAAAGGCACGGACAGATCCTATGTAGAGTTTGATTGTACTGGCTTTCTCGGCGTCAATATCGACGCGGACCTGCAATTCTCCACCGACCTCATTCTTCCTGAAAATGATAAAGGCGAACCTCTGAACGAAAGGCTCAGGATTGCGTTCGCGACATATACTCAAAGCCTGCATGATGTCATCCTCAGCGTTGCGGTACCTCCATTCCAGGTAAAAGGCCTCCCGGGCTTCGGCTTTCACGCGCGAAGCGCCCACCTCGATTGGAGTGATCTCTCGAATCCTCCTGACATTGTTTTTCCCTCGGATTATTCTTCTTCCGTTGTCGAAGCAGGTCTGGATGCGCTGTGGCAGGGTATTTATTTGCAGGAACTGGAAGTCCGGTTACCTCCCGCATTTGCCAGGCGCAATTCATCAGACAGGGTTTCGGTGGGCGTTCAACAAGTCATTATTGATGACCTGGGTTTTACAGGCGAAGTATATGTCCGCAATATCATCACCGATGGGGACATGAACGGCTGGGCCTACACCCTCGATTTGTTTCGGCTCGAACTGATCGCCAACCAGGTAACAGGGTTCTCCCTCGAAGGTCAATTGTCCATCCCTGTCGTAAAAGGAAAAGACGGCCAGGCCACACAATTCAGCTACGTCGCGCATCGCGGAGCACTGGGTGAATATATTTTTTCCGTACAGGTGGACGATGAGTTAAAGCTCGATCTCTGGGCAGCCGACCTCACGCTCATGGAAGGCTCCAGTGTGATCGTAACAGAAAAGGAAAACAAATTCTACCCCTCCGCCCATCTCAACGGCGAACTCACGATAAACTTTATCGGCAGCGGCCCTAAGGCGCGATTCAACAGCATACGCTTTGAGCAGATGGTCATCAACAGTGAAGCGCCCTACTTTCAGCCCGGAACCTTTGGATTCGGACGCGAAGGACAAAGCTCTTCCATCTCGAAATACCCTGTTGTCTTCGACAACATCACCATTAAAAGTGAAGAGGAGCGCGTAGGAATCTCATTTGACATCCTTATTAATATCAGCGGAAAGCCTGAAGACGAATCCTTTGCCGGAAAGGGAGGCCTTGTAATATGGGGTATTCAGGAAGACGAGCCCATCAGAGACGCCAACGGAAATGTGATCGGCATCGACCGCTATAGCTGGAAATTCCATAAAGTAGAACTGACCAGTATAAGGATCAACATCAAAAAACCCAAGGTCATTGAACTGGCGGGCTCTGTGAGGTTTTATGATGAGGATCCGATCTATGGTGAAGGGTTCAAAGGATCCCTGAGAGGGACAATACAAACCATACAGGTTCAGGCCGAAGCATTGTTCGGAAAGACTGAAACATTCCGGTATTGGTATGCAGACGCATTGGTCGAACTGAAGAGCGGTATACCTGTTGTCCCGGGTGTGCTGTCGGCATTTGGTTTTGGTGGCGGATACTATTCGAGAATGAAGCAAAGCGAAAAAGAGGTACCCACTACAATAGGAAGATCTCCTTCCGGAATAACGTATGTGCCGGATGAAAACACGATAGGCATCCGCGCCATTGTTCTTATAGGAACGCCCCGGCCGGAGGCCATGAAAGGAGACGTCGCCTTAGAGGTCAGCATCAACCGCCATGGTGGTGTTAACGCGGTCACCTTTACCGGAAACGCCAACTTCATGAGCACAGCTTCCCTTGGAGCCGAACAGATCAAACAAATGGCTTCCGCCGCCGTGGCGGGTAAGCTCACAGAGAAGCTCGGCAGCCTTCACAGAGGTCAGGTATACGGAAGCGTCAGGCTTCACTTCGACAATGTGAACGACGTTTTTCACGGGAACCTCGAGATATATGTGAATGTGGCGGGTGGAATCGTACGAGGTGTAAGTGAAGGCAACAAGGCGGGATGGGCTGTCTTACATTTTGAGAAGAGCGACTGGTATATCCACATTGGAACACCCGATCAGCCACTTGGTCTTGAGGTTGCGCGAATCTTTAAATCCAAAAGTTATTTCATGCTGGGAAAGAACCTTCCCGGCAGCCCGCCGCCGCCTCCCCAGGTATCCGAGATCCTCGGCAATATCGATCTTGATTATATGCGCGACTTGAATGCCCTGGAGTCAGGTATGGGCATCGCCTTTGGCCTTCATTTCCTTGTCGACACCGGTGACCTTCGCTTTCTCATGTTCTACGGACGTTTCAGCGCCGGGACAGGGCTGGACTTCATGTTAAAAGACTATGGGAATGAATACCACTGCGCCGGTTCGCCCGGTCCCATGGGTATAAACGGATGGTATGCTAACGGGCAAGCCTATGCGTTTATCATGGGAAAGATCGGCATCAGGGTCAACCTGCGATTCTACAAGGGCACTTATGATATCCTGAGTATCGGCGCCGCTGCCATTCTGCAGGCGAAAGGACCCAATCCATTCTGGATGAAAGGAACCGTCGGAGGTTACTACAAGATCCTCGGAGGACTCGTTAAAGGACGGTGCAGGTTTGAGGTGACCGTTGGAGAAGAATGCCGGCCTGTGGTGGAAGAGAACCTGCTGGACGAAGTCAATATGATCGCCGCAATGACGCCACTGAATGCCGCAACGGATGTGAGCGTCTTCAACACACCTCAGGTAGCCTTCAATATTCCTGTCGGAGAAATTTTCGAGATCACCGACATGGAGAACAAAACCCATTATTTCAGAGCTGTGATCGACGAATTCGTTGTGATGGACGGGGCGCGACAGATCAGTGGTAACCTTACCTGGAATCAGGAAAAGGACGTCGTGGTCTTTGATGCCTCAGACCTCCTTCCCGGTAAACGAAAACTCAAAGCACACACCAGACTTTCGTTCGAGGAAAAAATAAATGGTGTCTGGTCAAAAGTGAAATCCGATGGAAAAACAGTGACGGAAACCGCGGAATCGAATTTCGAAACCGGTCCGGCTCCCGACTACATTCCTGAAAATAATGTTGCACTCTCCTATCCCCTTCCCCATCAGGTGAACTTTTATCCGGAGGAATACGATCAGGGATTTATTCAATTGAAGGAAGGTCAGGCGTATCTCTTTAACCCCGGGGAGGAGTGGATTCAAAAAGTGCGGATCATGGAACCATCATCAAGCCAATTTATGGAAACTGATTTGTCGTACAACTCCAAAACCAGAAAAATTACATTCAACCTCCCGGGAGGTTTTCAGAATTCAAAAGGCTATCAACTCACTATTGTAAACATCCCGAAACAGATCAACCGTATCGATCAGAATGTGCAGAAGATCAGCAAAGAGCTTTCCATCGGGCAATCAGGCGGAACGGCGACGCTGACAACGAAAAGCCTTGACGGTGACCTGAACCTGCTGGAAACAAAGACGCTTTACAGCTCGAGATTCCGGACCAGCAAATACAACACGTTTGCGGATAAGATGAGACAGATATCATTGTCGCCTTCCATCCGCTTGAGTCCGCAAATCAACATCTTTCAACTCATCGCCTATTTGAAAGGAGATGAAGGTTTCGAGATGGCCGAGGTATCTGTCGTATCAGACAGCAGGCTCATCAGCATGGAAGCGATAACGGAATCAAACGAATGGTATCAACGCCATGTTTATCCACTGATCTATGAAGGTTATCCACTTTTGGGATGGATGAAAGTAAGGAGACCCGACCCATATGTTCTTGGGATTCCGCCAATCAGGGATGTTCACATCGAAATTCCGGGTACTGGCTTCTCACCTGATAGCCGGGATGATCACTTACTACCCGCGCCGTTTACAACGGAGTACATGGTATATAATCTTGGTCAGACTGTGGCGTCAGACTTTTATGACCTGCAGCGTCATGCCGTCAACTATATCGCAGATGACCCGTCGCGAATCACACCGCGGCTGGAAGCGCTTGTCCTGAAACCTGTCCCCGGAATCCGAT
>Ga0105107_10002633_pt1 | contig 11848 bp, 11 predicted proteins | sample PPLLaktember2015_6_FD_79335 | JGI IMG/M metagenome (GOLD analysis project Ga0105107, IMG submission 79335) | Freshwater sediment microbial communities from Prairie Pothole Lake near Jamestown, North Dakota, USA - PPLs Lake P8 Core (1) Depth... | ecosystem: Environmental > Aquatic > Freshwater >... | reverse complement strand
TCGGGCATTCTGAACACGGTGAACGCGCGTTATGAGGCCATTTCCGACCGCGCGGTGAAGGTTTCAGGCAGCACGTTCAAAAAGACCGAGCGCTACACCATCAAACTCGAGGGCGCCGAGCTCGCCGGCTACCAGAGCATCGTGCTCGGTTCGGTGCGAGATCCCATCATCCTGCGCCAGTTCGACCACTGGCTGGAAAATCTGATCAAGGCCGCGCGCGACCGCATCCGCGCGGTGATGGGCGATACCATCGACAGCCAGTACCGGCTCGACGTGCGCCAGTTCGGCCGCAACGCGGCGATGGGCGTGCTGGAGCCGGACATGAGCATCGGCCACGAGGTCGGCCTGCTGTTCCAGATCACCGCGCCGACGCAGAAGCTGGCGACGGCGCTGGCCAAGTCGCTCAGCCATATCGCCGTGCATTACCCGGTGCCGGAGTGGACGGGCCTGATCACCTCGGTCGCCTTCCCCTACTCGCCGGCCGAGATCGACAAGGGCGCGAGCTACCGTTTCAACATGAACCATGTCGTCGAACCGGATACGCCGCTCGAAATGTTCCGCATCGGCTACGAACGGGTTTAAGGGGCGGCAACCATGGCGAAACTCTGGCAAGTCACCAAGCTGATCCGCAGCAAGAACTCGGGGCCGTTCGAGCTGACCTTCGACATCATTTTCAAGGAGCGCGCGGTCTACGAGAAAGTCCGCGACGCGAAACTGATCAACGCCGAGTGGTTCGGTAAGACCTACCGCATGAAGCCCGGGCTGGTGGCGATCATCAACTACGATGCCGCCACCGCGATCAAGATCACCATCCCGCGTCCCGTCATTTCCGGTGACATCGACGACGGCGACGTGTTCGGGGGCCAGCAGTACGGCCCGCTGGTCGACCTCGAAGTGCCCGCATGAGTGCGCAGGCCGGCGGACTGATTACAGTCCGCCTCGACGTCGTGCCGGAGCACGAGGCCGAATTCAACGACTGGTACACCCTTGAGCACGTGCCGCAACTGACGGCCCTGCCCGGTTTCGTGCGCACGCGCCGTTATTGCTGCGACAGTGCCGATATTCGCTACCTCGCCTGGTACGAAACCGCTGACGAGACCATCGAAGCGGCAAAGGACTTTCAGTACATCGTCGCCCATCCCACGCCGTGGTCGCTGCGCATGCGCAAGCTTTACGGTGCAAACCGCGAACGCATGAATTTCCGTCTGATGTGCGAAGTCGGCCAAGTTCCCTTGCCTGATGCGCCATGGATGTACATCGTGCATACCGACATTCCCGATGACATCATCGACGAATACAACGAGTGGTACGACAAGGAACACCTGCCGCGCTGCGTCGGTATCCCCGGTGTGCTGCGCGCCCGCCGTTACACCTCCGCCGGAATTGCCGGAGGCCCGAATGGCGGGCCCCGATACCTGACGGCATATGAACTCGCGGGTCCCGACGTCTGGGAGAGTCCTGCCGCGGTGCAGGCACGCAAGACCCCGTGGACCGCAAAAATGCGCGCGCTGTTCAGCAATACGCGGCGCGCACTCTATCGGCTCGTTGCACCCACGGTCACGCATGAACAGGCGCGCGGGCAACCGCGGGTATCGGTCGCATGAGCGCAGTGGCCGATCTGCTGCTCATCCGCATCGATGACCGGGGCGATGCCGGCCGCATTGCGTGGCTGACGATCAACAACCCCGCACGCCGCAACGCACTGGGCATGGCCGGCAAGCGCGCGATTGCTGCGGCCTTCGCAGAACTGGGGCGCGATGAACGGCTGCGCGCCGCGGTGATCACCGGCGCCGGCGAAAAATCATTCATCGCCGGCGCCGACATTCATGAAATGAAGGACCTCGATGCCGCGGGTGCCGCGATCGAACATACCCTTACCCACGAAGCCAATGCAGCCATTCGCGCATTGCCGGTGCCGGTAATCGCGCGCATCAACGGCTGGTGCCTGGGTTTCGGCATGGAACTCGCTGCCGCCTGCGACCTGCGCGTGGCCTCCGATGCGGCGAAATTCGGCATGCCCGAAGTGCGGGTGGGCATCCCGTCGGGCATGGAAGCCGCACTGCTGCCGCGGCTGATCGGTTGGGGAAAAGCTGCGGAACTCGTCTATACCGGTGACATCATCGATGCGCACGAAGCGCATCGCATCGGCTTTCTGCAAGCGGTGACACCTGCAGCCGAACTCGATGCCCGCATCGAGCGCTGGCTCGATTCCATCCTGCGCGGCGGTCCGCGGGTGATGCGTTTGCAGAAGGCCCTGCTGCTCGACTGGGAGCGCCTGCCACTCGCACAAGCCATCGAGGCAGGCATCCGCGCCTGTGTCGATGCGCGCAGCACCGACGAACCGCGGCGCATGATGGAAGCCTTCATCAACCGTAAATCGCTGAATAAATAACACAATAAATCATGTACTTACTGGAACACGATGCCAAACATTTGCTGGCGCGCCACGGCATACCCATGCCGCAGGGCTGCCTGCTGCACGATCCCGTGAATATTGACGCACTGCCGCCAGGGCCGTGGGTGGTGAAAGCACAGATCACCGCTGGCGGTCGCGGCAAGGCCGGCCTGATCAAGCAAGCGGATACCCCGGCAGAAGTCAGTGCGTGCATCGCCCATATCCTGGGCAAGCAGGCCAAGGGCCGCACGGTACGCGCCGTGCGCATCGAACAGCAGGTACATGGCGCGCGCGAGACCTACATTGCGATGATGCTCGACCCCGCCGCCGCCGGCATACGCATCATCATGGCCGCGCAGGGTGGCGTGGATATCGAAACGCTGCCGCGCGAGGCATTGAAGACCGTGAGCGCCGCACCGGATGCCGCAACGCTGGCGGCAGCGGCCGCGAAGCTGGCCGCATCGTTTGGCGGCATCACAGGCAAGGCATTAGCCGAAGCCGGGCGCGCCATCGCCGCCGCCTTCATTGCGGACGAAGCGCTGCTGATTGAAATCAATCCGCTGTTCGTTTATCCCGATGGCAGCTGGCTTGCCGGCGACGCCAAATTCGTCACTGACGACTCGGCGCTGCCTCGCCAGCCCGCACAACACGCACTGCTGCAGGACCCGGCAGGCGCCTATGGCGAAACCGTACTCAAGGATGCGCACGGCTGCGACTACGTCGTCGTCGATCCCGCCGGCGAGATTGCGCTGCTGACCACCGGCGCCGGCCTGTCCATGATGCTGATCGACGAGATGCGCGGCGCCGGTCTCAAACCCTACAACTTTCTCGACATCCGCACCGGTGGCCTGCGCGGCGAAACCAGACGCCTGGTCAATGTACTGAACTGGATGCGCGAGGGTCCCAACGTCAAGGTGCTGCTGATCAACATTTTCGCCGGCATCACCGAACTCGGCGAGTTCTCGCGGCTGCTGGTCAGCGCGCTGCGTGAAGTTCCGGAATTCAGGGTGCCGGTCGTGGCGCGACTGGTCGGCAACGGCATGGAGAGCGCGCGCACCGTGCTCAAGGAAGCCGGCATCACGCTGCACACCGATCTTGACGCTGCATTGGCGGAAGTGCGCACGCACCTGGGCGCACGGCAATGATCTCGCCGCGCATTGACCGCAACACCAGGGTCATACTCCAGGGCATCAGCGGCCGTGCCGGACGTCTGCACAGCCGCCTGATGAAGGAATACGGCACCAATCTGGTCGGCGGTGTGTCGCCGTCAATAGACATCAGGGAAATCAACGGCATTCCGCTGTTCGCGGACTGTGCCTCGGCTGTCAAAGCCACCGGTGCCACGATCAGCGTCGCGCTGGTCGGTGCCTACGACCTGCTCGCGGCGATGCAGGAAGCCGTCGCTGCCGGCATCAGGATGATCGTCACCCCCACCGAAGGCATGCCGGTGCACGATGCCCTGAAGGCGAAGCGCCTGACGCAACAAGCGGGCGTGCTGTGGATCGGCGGTTCAACCCCGGGCATGGCGGTGGCCGAAGTCGCCAAGCTGGGTTTCCTGCCTGACGTCTCGCTCAAGTCGGGACCGTTGGGCCTGATGTCGAAATCGGGCACGCTTTCCTACGAAGCGGGTTTCCGCCTCGCGCAGCGCGGCGTCGGCACCTCGGTGTGGGTCGGCGTCGGCGGCGATCCGGTCAAGGGCGTGCGTTACTCGGACCTGGTGCCGTTCTATGCCGCCGACGAACAAACCAAAGGCCTGCTGATCATCGGCGAAATTGGCGGCCGCGACGAAGAAGACTTTGCCGACGCGCTGCAGGCGCACGCTTTCGTCAAGCCGGTATTTGCACTGATCGCCGGCCGCACGGCGCCCGAGGGGGTGGCGATGGGGCATGCCGGTGCACTGACTTACGGCAGTCACGGCGGTTACGCTGCGAAGCGCGCCGCGCTGGAAGCTGCCGGGGCAACGGTGTTCGACACCCTCAACGCCATGGTCGGGGGCGTTGCCGCGAAACTGCTGTGACCGGAATGCCGGTCAGCCGCCGGTCGTCAGCGGCAGGCGTTTGACGACCTTCACCCGCTGCACGGTGTCGCCGGCGAGATGCGTCCACACCATCGCGTCGCGCACCAGCTTGTCCACCCGCGCGTGCATCGTGCAGCCTTCGGGACCATGGATTTCCATGTTGGCCCTGGTTACCCGTTGCACGACTTCCTGCGAGTAATTCATTACCAGCACGTTATTGCCGAGATCCGGCAGCTTGCGGTCGCGTTCCCACGCCGTGCGCAGCACAAATGAACGCAGCGCCTCGGTCAGCATGTACATCTCGTTGAGCTTCAACTGCACCAGCTGGTGGTCGATGACCAGTTTGCCGGCGCGCTTGTAGTTTCTGGCGAAGTGCATTGCCATGCCCACCGCGTCATCGCAGATACCCAGCGCGTTGGCCGCGAGCTCGATATCGCCGAATTCGGACTTGTCGGTGGCGCGCGCCTTGACGCCGCCGTTGACCTCGCCGACCACGTTGGCGTGCGGCACCCGCGCATCTTCGAATATCAATTCACCGTTCTGGTAAAACCGCCAGCCGCGCTTGTTGAACACCTTGCCGATGCGGAATCCCGGCGTGTCGCGCGGGATCATGAACATCGTGCTGCCTTCGCGGATGTTGGCATCGGGATTGGTGCGCGCATCGACAAAGAACAGCTTGGCCACGCTGCCGTTGGCAATGAACATCTTGGTGCCGTTGAGGATCCACTCGTCACCCCTGCGCTCGGCGCGCAGCTTCCACCCGGCTTTGGGATCATTCTCCGGCGGCATGCGGTTGTCCGATCCGGCATTGGCTTCGGTACCCCCTTTGCCGAGCACGAAAGTGTCATCCTCGATGAACGGCTTGAGAAAACGCTCCTTCTGATCCTTGGTGCAGGATGCTGCAATCAGATGACTCCATTTCCAGCACTGGCTGAAAGTCTTGGACACCGAGCTGTCACCGCGCGCGAGCTCCGCCATTACCAGCGCCTGCGTCACAAAGTCGGCTTCATGCCCGCCCCATTCGCGCGGCACCGCCAGCGTACGGAAGCCGAGCTGCGAGCCTTTCTTGATGATCTCCCAGTCGAAAGTGGCCTTGGGATCGGCAATCTGGTCGCGGGCCAGCGAGATCGGCCGGATTTCTTCTTCCGCAAACCGCCGCGCTTCCATCTGCCAGCCGCGCTGCTCCTCGTTCAACGAAAAATCCATTGCGATACCCTTAAATAAGTTAATTAAATCAATTACTTAGGATGTTATCTGGAATAACCGGCGACGGTCTCTGCAACCACCAGTGGCGCCGCGAGATCGCAATCCACCGCATGCTGCAATACCAGCGTGTCATGCACGTATTTCTGCAGCGGCATGTCGCGCATGACGCCCATCGCGCCGAAACACTCGGCCGCCTCCAGCGTCGCGCGATGCAATGACTGCGCAGTAAACGTCCGCGCCACCACCGCCCACGGCAAATCGTTCACGCTGCGCCCGCTGATCGCTTCCGGATGATCAGTCACCCACGCCGCTTTCCAGGTCAGTCCGCGCGCGGCCTCGAGCTGGATCGCCACGTCGGCGAGTTTCATGCCGATGGCCTGATGCTCGACGATATGGCGCCCGCCCTGCCAGCGCATCTTGGCGTAGTCCACGGCCGCCTCGTAGGCTGCGCGGGCGACGCCAATGTTCACGGCCGCCGTTTGCACGGTGCGCCGGGCCGGCAGTCCCGACTGCAGCATGCGACGCACTGCGTCTGCGGCGAGCACATCGTCGTCAGCAACCCGGCAGCTGTTCAAGGTCACGGCCGCGACCGCGCCATGATGCCAGCGCGCGCGTTCACCACCGCCGCCAAAAGCAGGCAGTTCGAGATCAATCGACAATCCTTGCGCATCGTTGCCGATCAGGACGGTCACCGTCCCCGGTGCATCCGCAATCCTGGCCTGCACGATGAACAATCCGGCCACCGGTGCGTTCGCTACGAACGGCGCCAGGCCGCTGATCACCCAGCCGTTGCCGTCGCGCTCGGCGACCACTTCGGGCGTACCCGGAATGTCCGCAGCTGCCGGCATGGCCTGGTGATAGCTCCAGCCACGCTCGGCATCATCGTCGCGGGCGATCAGTGACAGGTGATAACGGTCATTGGCTTCGAATTTGGGCAACCAGCGCTGGCGCTGTCCGTCGCTCATCGCATCATGCACCGCACGCGCCAGCAGGGCCGTCTCGCCCAGCACCATGGCCAGATCGACATCCCCGGCGGCGATTTCTTCCAGCAACACGCAGCTCGTCAGCAGATCCGCCCCCGCGCCACCCGCTTCTTCGGGAAGCGCCAGACCGCGCAGCCCCATTTGCGCCAGCTGGTCGAGAAATCCGGTCATCAGCGGTTTCTCGAACGGCTCGAGCCGCTTGGGATCGATGGCCGCAGGTCTGACTTCGCGATTCACGAAATCGCGAACGGCATCACGAAACTCGATCTGCTCAGGCGTCAACTGCAGGTTGTACATGAATTTCCTTTCCACTGCGGAATATCACTATGCTGAACAAGGGGTCGGAAACCGCAAGGCGGTGGCATTCAGCACACCCGCAGGCTCCTTCATGCGTCCGGATGGTTGTTTTTGTTCCGGCTCGCCTGCAGATGATGCCCAAAACCCGCCACAGCGGCAACCGGGGCACTCCGCACCACCACGATACGGACGTCACTACGCGTAGCGCGATCAGCATTCAGATCAGGCCGCGGGCAATGCCACCGTCGACCAGGATCGACTGGCAGGTGACATAACTGGTCTTGTGCGAGGCCAGAAACGCCACCATCGGCGCGATCTCCCCAGGCTCGCCAAACCGGCCAAGCGGAATCTCCTGGGCAAACTCGCGCACGATCTCCTCCGGCGGCACGCCCCGCTCCGCCGACAGTTTCTCGATGCGAGTGGTCCACAAAGCGGTCATCGTGCGTCCGGGCGATACCGAATTGACACGAATGTTGTAGGGCTGGAACTCGACGCCCAGCGTTTTCACCAGTGCGATCAGCCCCGCCTTGTGCACGTTGGATACCAGCTGATGCGGATAGGGCATGCGCGGCCCGGCGGCGCCGAGAATGACGATGCGCCCGCCCTTCACGGACTTCTTCAGCAACTCCAGCGCGGCACGGATCACCCGCACCGTACCCATCACATTGAACTCGTAATTCGCATACCACGCCGCATCGTCGAGTTCCTCGAACAACGCGCGCTGGCTGCCGCCCACCGCGGAAACGAGGATATCCAGCCGGGGCACGTGCTGCGCCAGCCAGGCGTGCAATGCAACGACATCCTGCGCACGGGTCACATCGGCAGCGAACCAGCGCACGGCACGACCGCACGCCAACTCCAGCCGTGCCGCCGCCTGTTTCAACTTGTCCGGATTCCTCGAGCAGATCAGTACTTCGGCGCCTTCTTCGAGCAGCGCCTTGGCACTTTCGTAGCCGATGCCCTCGCTGGCACCGACAACCAGCGCCTGCTCACCCTTGATACCGAGATCCATCAGTCAACTCCCGAGGCTGAAAACAAAAGCGCAGACGCGAAACTCCCGCGTCTGCGCACAGTCAGTGCCGGCGGCAATGTGCCGTCTGACCGATTGCCTTACTCGACCTTGGCGCCAGTCAGTTTGATGAGCTTGCCGTATTTTTCGTGGTCAGCCTTGATCGTTGCATTGAACTGGTCCACGGTACTCGGCGAAGGATCAAGCGCCTGGTTTTCCAGACTCTTGATCACGTCGGGAATCGCCAGCACCTTGTTGATCTCGCTGTTCAGCTTGTCGATGACTGCTCTCGGCGTGCCTGTTGGCGCAAAAACACCGATCCAGGGACTCATCTCGTAACCCGGCACGCCCGAAGCAGCAAGGGTCGGCACACCCGGCAGCGCCTTGCTCGGCTTGGTTGAACCCAGCCCCAGGGGCCGCAATTTGCCGTTGCGGATGTGGTTGATGACGGTACCCACCGTCGCAAACGAGGCCTGGGTCTCCCCGGCCATCAGCGCCGTGACCTGGGGTGCGCCACCTTTGTATGGCACATGCACGATATCAATACCGGTCATCGAAATCAGCAGCGCCATTTGCAGATGCGGTGCGCTGCCGTTACCAGATGATGAATAATTGATTTGTCCCGGTCGTGACTTCGCGAGCGCAATGAACTCCCTGGCGGTTTTCACCGGCAGCGACGGATGAACAGTCAGCACCCCTGGTTGCGCGGACAGCATGCCGACACCCGTAAAATCCCGGAGCGTGTCGTAGGCCAGTTTCCGGCCGTAGATATGCGCATTACCGACATGGGTCGTTGAATGGACCATGATCGTGTAACCATCAGGCGCAGCTTTGGCAACCACGTCGGCACCAATCGAACCGGATGCGCCAGCCCGGTTGTCGATTACAAATTGCTGGCCGAGCGCCTCCGACATCTTCTGCATGACCACGCGACCGACTACATCGTTGGACCCCCCGGGCGGCCACGGAATGACCACACGCACGGTCTTGGCGGGATAGACCTGCGCCTGCACCAGAGCCGACCCGCAAAAGGTCACGGCAAGCGCGAAAGATGCAACTCTCAATAACGGTTTCAATGTATTTCCTCCGGGTTTTTGCCCCACGGACGAACGCCGCGGATCGGTAGATTATCCCCAAAATGAACTCTGCCTTCAACACCGCAGAAAAAACCGGCGTCGAGCGGCGGCTGATCATATCGGGAATGTACCTTTTCAATCGACGCGCGCGCCAGTGTCCTTGATGAGCTTGGCATACCGGTCGTAATCGGATTTCAGTCGCGCCGCGAACTGCTCCGGGCTCATGAACATCGGATCCAGCGTCTGCGCGCTGAGTTTTTCGGTGACACCCTTGTCCTTCAGCGCTTTTTGGATTTCGGCGTTGAGGCGGTCGACGATGGGCTTGGGGGTGTTGGCCGGAGCGAGCGTGCCGACCCAGGCAATGAATTCGTAGCCCTTGACCGTCTCGGCGATCGACGGCACCTGCGGGAACTGCGCGATGCGCTCCTCCGAGGTCACTGCGACCGGGCGCAGGCGCTTGGAGTTGATGTGTGGAATCACCGAACCGACGGTGGCCGTCATCGCCTGCACCTCGCCCGAGGCAATCGCCACTGCGGCAGGGCCGCCACCCTTGTACGGCACGTGCACCATCTTGGTGTTGGTCATCGAATTCAGCATCGCCATCGCGAGGTGAACGAAACTGCCGCTGCCCGAGGAGGCATAGGTCAGCTCGTTGGGCCGCTTGCGACCAAGGTCGATGAACTCCTTGACGGTCTTCGCCGGCAGCGACGGGTGCACCACCAGCATGCCGACCTGGCGTCCCAGCGGCGAGACACCGACGAAATCCTTCAACGTGTCGTAAGGCACCTTCTTGTAGAGATGAGGATTGGACACGTGCGTGGTCGAATGCACCAGGATGGTATAGCCATCGGCAGGGCTTTTCGCCACCACATCGGATCCGACAATGCCGGAAGCGCCGCCGCGGTTGTCGATGATGAATTGCTGGCCGGTGTTTTCGGTCATTTTCTGCATCACGATGCGGCCGGCGATGTCGTTGGCCCCGCCCGGCGGCCAGGCAATGATCACCCGCACCGGCTTGGCCGGGTAGGTCTGAGCCACTGCAACCAGCGGTGCAATCGACAGCATGCCCAGGGCGATTCCCGTGACATGAATAATTATTCTCATCATTTGATGATTTCTCCAGAATTGACGATTCGTGCCCCAGCGCACACCGACCGCGAATTATCGTTGGAAAACATCCTGCATTCCAATGCTGTCGAATGCGCAAGGGAAGCCACAGGCAAAACTTCTGACCGTCATGGCACGCGGATGTTCAAAAAAAGAACGTTGGCTGCCAGGCGCAAAAGAACATCTGGCAGCCCTTTCCAGGATTCGACCGTTGCCGCGCGTACAAAAAAATGCGCCCGCCCTCGCGGACGGGCGCATCCACCATTCAATCAATCGACGCGCGCGCCGCTGACCTTCACGACCTTCGCGTATTTGTCATAGTCCGACTTGATGCGCGCCGCAAATTGCTCCGGCGTCATGAGCATCGGATCCAGAGTCTGCGCGCTCAGCTTGGACGCCACGCCCGGATCCGCGAGCGCCTTGCCGATGCCTGCGTTCAGCGCGTCGACGATCGCCTTGGGCGTGCCCGCGGGGACGAAACAGCCGACCCATGCGGTAAATTCATAGCCCGGCACGAATTCCGCGATCGCCGGCACGTCCGGAAACTGCGTGGTGCGCTTGTCGGAACTCACCCCCAGCGGACGAACGCGCTTCGACTTCAGGTGCGGCGTCAGCGAACCGATCGTGGCCAGCATGGCCTGCGTCTCGCCACCAACCAGCGCGGTTCCCGCCGGGCCGCCGCCCTTGTATGGCACGTGGATCATCTTGAGACCGGCCATTTCCGCCATCAGGGCCATGGACAGGTGCACAAAGCTGCCGTTGCCCGCCGAGCCATAGACGATTTCGCCGGGGCGCCTTTTCGCCAGCGCGACGAATTCCTTGCCCGTCTTGACCGGCAGCGACGGATGCACCACCAGCATGCCCACCTGCCGCGCCAGCGTGGTCACCCCGATAAAGTCCTTGAGCGGATCGTAATTGAGTTTCTTGTAGAGGTGCGCATTGGCGACATGAGTCGTCGACTGCACCATCGCCGTGTAGCCGTCTGCGGGGCTCTTGGCAACGATCTCCGAGCCGATCTGCCCGGCGGCTCCGCCGCGGTTGTCGATGATGAACTGCTGCCCCATGACGTCGGCGACCTTCTGGAACACGATACGGCCCACCACATCATTCGATCCGCCGGGCGGGAATACGATCACGACCCGCACGGGCTTGTCCGGATACTTTTGCGCGACTGCCGGCAGCGGCAGCGCGAACGACGCGGCGATCAATGCCAGTAAAACACCCATAACCGAGTTCATTAAACTCCTCCTTTTATTGATATGGTCTAAATGCCGGTTCCATTATGTGTGACAACCCAGCGCACGATCAACCGTAATTTCCCGTGATTTCACCCGCAGGATAAAATGGCATTGCATATCATCGTTTATTCATGCGCGTAGGCCGTTGATGTGGCAGCGCACAAATCCGGAGTAATTCCCCATGGCTCTGCCCCTTGAAGGCGTCACCGTACTGGATCTGACGACCGTGATGGCCGGACCCTACTGCACGATGGTGCTCGGCGACATGGGCGCCAACGTGATCAAGGTCGAAAATTTCCCTGAAGGCGACGGGTCCCGCCGCTTCGAACCCAAGGTCAACGGCGAGTCCTACTGCTTCGCCGTGCTGAATCGGAACAAGAAAAGCATCGGCATCAACATGAAGGACCCGCGCGGCAAGGAGATCTTCATGAAACTTGCGGTGAAGGCCGATATCATCACCGAGAACTTCCGGCCGGGCGTGGTCAGGAAACTCGGCATCGACTATCAGGCTGTCAGCGCC
>Ga0105107_10002632_pt1 | contig 11849 bp, 9 predicted proteins | sample PPLLaktember2015_6_FD_79335 | JGI IMG/M metagenome (GOLD analysis project Ga0105107, IMG submission 79335) | Freshwater sediment microbial communities from Prairie Pothole Lake near Jamestown, North Dakota, USA - PPLs Lake P8 Core (1) Depth... | ecosystem: Environmental > Aquatic > Freshwater >... | reverse complement strand
GAGAGCGTGGTGCGCCGACTCTGCCTGAACTGGGGAGTGACACCGCTCCTGGTCGGTACGGGCGATGCCGACGGCGACGCGGCGCGCATCGCCTTCGGCCTGGCTCGCGCCCGCGCGCTGGGGCGCGTCCGGCCCGGGGACCTGGTCGTGACGACGGCCGGCGTCTCCCGCGCGGTCGGCACGACCAACCTGATTCGCGTCGTCCAGGTGTCCTGAGCCCGCGGGCCCGCAGCTAGCGCGCCTCCAGCGCCTCGAAGCGGCGGCTCACCGTCCCGCGCAGCGAAAGGCCGAGGACCGGGCCGAGGATGCCGAGCAGCGCCAGGGGATACCAGACCCCGTAGGGCTGGCCGCTCACGAGCGCGACGGCGCAGGCGGCGAGCGCGACGAACCCGCCGCCGGCCATGGCGAAGAGCGTAGCCATCACGAAGCGCCGGCCCCGACCGAGGGAGCAAAGGGTTCCCGCGAGGGCGCCGAGCAGCCCGAGCGCGCTGCCGGCGCCGCCGCCGATCCAGCCGGCCGCCTCGTCGGACCACCACGCGCCGGGCGCGGCCGTGGTTGGCGCGCCGGGCTCGAAGCGCAGGCCGCGCAGCGTGACGCGACCGGCGCCGGGAAGCACCAGGTTCACCTCGAGGCGCGTGGGGCGCGGCGCGCCGGGGGTCAGCTGGAAGGGCAGCGCGAAGGCACGCTCGGGCGACGAGCCACGTAGCTTTGCGAGGGAGCCGGATCCGGCGAGGGTGCGCGAGAAATAGCGGCTCCCATCGGGGAACTGGCTCCACATCTCGAGGTAGGCGTCGCCCTCGACGCCGTCGTAGGCGACCTGGCCGGTGATCGCGTAGCCGTCGCCGGCGGCCGCCGGCGCCTCCAGAACGATCACGGGGTGGGTGCCGGGGCCCTGGAACTCGAAGGTCCGCCCGCTCCAGTCGGCCTCCGAGCCGTAGGTGATCGCCGGAGCGAGCAGCAGGGCCAGCGAAGCGAGGGCGCGGACGAAGACACGCATGGGCATTCTCCCAGGCTCCTCGGCCAGGCGAAGCCGCGACCGAGGGCTTCGACCTCGCTTTCGGCCTTCCGCGCGCCCACCCTAAGGGAACGTTGTGCTCCCGAGAGAGGAGCGCCCTACGGCGCCAGCCGGGCGGGCTCGCGATCGACGCGGCGCACCAGCGCCTCCAGCAGGTCGACCGCCTCCTCGAGGGCCTCGGGCGAGAGGCGCTCGCGCGAGTCGCCCGCCGAGTGGAGATAGGGAGGGAAGCTCTCGTCCTCCGCCGTCCAGAGCGTGACGGCGGGCAGGCCCTCGGTCAGGAAGCTCCGCCCGTCGGTCAGCGTTCCGGGCGGGAGAGGCCGGCGCGCGGGTGCGGGCCGGCCGAGGTCCGCGGCGGCGGTGCGCAGCAGCTCGATCAGCCAGGCCGGGCTCTCGAAGCGGCGGAAATCGAAGCCGTCCTCGGGGACGAAGGCGAGGGGCGAGGGGGTGCCGATCGCCTCGAGGTTCACGATGGCGAGCGGCCGCTCGCGACCCAGCGCGCGGGCATAGGCACGCGAGCCGAGCGCGCGCTCCTCCTCCGCGGCGACGAAGACGAGGCGCACCTCCGCCTCCGAGCCCTCCGGGCGCGCCGCGAGGCGTTCGGCCAGGCGGAGCAGCGCCGCTACCGAGCCCCCGTTGTCCACCGCGCCCGGGCATGGCTCCCGGAGCAGCGGCCCCGCCGCCTGGAACCACGCCATGGCCGCGAAGGGCACCAGCACGCCTCCCGCAACGGGGAGCGTCAGCCAGCGAGGCAGAGGCGGGCTGCCCCGGAGCCCGCGCAGCAGGGAGAAGAGCGAGAGCCCGATTGCCGTGCCGAGGGCAGGCGCCATGCGCCAGCCCCACGCGGTCCAGTCGCGGTGGCTGCCGAAGTGGGTCGTCGTGTCGTAGTGCGCCGTAAAGACCAGCAGCGGCCCACCCTGCCGCCCGGGGAACCCCCCGATCACGTTCCGCTCCGTCGCCGGCCAGAGCCCGCTCACCGGCGAGCGCAGCGCCTCGAACTCGGCGAAGAGGAGGGCCGGCACCGCGAGAGCGAGCGCCAGCGCCAGCCCGTGGCGGCGGGTCGCGATCGCCGCCGCCCAGCCGAGCATCGTCACCAGCCCCACCGTCCAGCAGAGCGCGAAGCCGTGAGGCGTCGCAACGAACTCCTGGAGCTCGACCTGCGCCCCCGCCGCCTCGAGGGAGGCGCCCAGGAACCGCGCCACCTCCTCGAGTGCCTCGCTCCCGTTCGGGCGCGGCACGAGGATGCGATCGAGGATGGCGTCGAGGGTCAGGAAGCGGGCACCCGCTCGAACGCGCCCGAGTCGCAGCCGTCGCCGTCCACGTCGGGGTCGTCGAAGCGCGCCGCGCCGCGCTGGTCGGTCACCGGGCAGTCGGCGTCGTCCGCGAAGTCGATCGCCGGGCTCCCGGGAAGGAGAGCATGGGTGGCCGTCGGGCCGCCGTTGTCCCGGATCTTCTTGTCGAGGCCGATGTCCGCGACACCGATCTGGTCGTCCGGCGCCTGGAAGCCGCAAGAGCTGCCGCTGTCGAGATTGCCGCCTTCCGTGGTGAGGGGGCCGCTGCAGTTCTGCTTCTTGTTGCCCGCCACGATGCTGTTCGTCAGGAAGACCGCGGATCCTCCGTCCTCGACCTGGACCCCACCGCCGCCGAGCTTCGACTTGTTGCCAGTGATGGTGGCGTTCGTGAGGTCGACGATTCCGCCCTGCTCGGCGTTCACACCGCCCACCTCCTTCGCCTTGTTGCCGCTCACGGTGACGTTCTGGCCGGTGATCGTGCCGCCCTGCTCGGACTCGAAGGCGCCGGCCTCGTCCCCCGCCTTGTTCTTCGAGAACGTGACGTTGGTGAGCGACACGGTGCCGCCGTCGTTGTCGAGGGCGCCCGCGTCGTCCTTCGCCTTGTTGAGGCTGAACGTCACGTCGACCAGCACCAGGGTGCCCGCGTCGTTCGCGATGCCGCCGGAGTCGTCGGCCGCCTGGTTGCGCGTCAGGACGACGCCGCTCAGCTCGAGCGAGCCGGTGTTGCGGATGGCGCCGCCGGCGGCCTGGTCGTCGTCGTCCGACTTTGGCGCCTTGCCTTTCGTCAAGGTGAGGTCGAGCAGGAAGACGCCTGCGCCGGAGACGTCGAGGATGCGGTCCTTCTTGCCCTGCAGGATCGTCAGCTCGGCGCCGGCTCCCTGGATCGTCACCGGGCCGGTCACGTCGAGGTCGCCGCTCGCCGCGGCGTCCTCGAACGCGCCGACCTGGGAGAGCTTGTAGGTGCCGGCGGCGAGCACGATGTTGTCCGGATCGGCCGCCGTCGCGTTCGCTTCCTGAACCGCGGCGCGCAGCGTGCAGCGGCCCTCCGCGTCCGCGCACGTGCCGTCGATCGCAGCGTCGACGGCGTCGTCGGTGGTGTCCACCGTGAAGACGACGGCCGAAGCCGGGGGAGCCACGAGCAGTGCGCCGAGTAGCAGCAGCCGCGAGAGAAACCCGTCCATTGGGAAAAGCCTCCTGGGTGGACGAGCACTGTACAACGGGGTCCCCAGGGGCGAAAAGGGCATGCGCGCCTCCCTCGAGGTCCACAAGGAGATCCCGAAGGTCGTGGACCTCAACTTCGAGTCCTACCCGCCGAAAGAGCCACCTCCCGGGCGACGCGCCAAAAGGCCGGCGCGCAACCCGCTAGCGCCCTTCGCGCCGCGGTCTGGACCGGCCCTGGGGCTTGCGATCGCGCGGGCCGCGCGGACCGGGAGGGCGCGCCTCGGGGCCGCCCTCCCGGCGGATCACCACGCGCGGATCCCGCGGATCGGGCCGGCTCGCTGCGCGCGCGAACGCGTCGGCGACGCCGCTTTCGACGTGGACGATCGAGAAGAGGGACTCGACGTAGATCGCGCCGACGTCGCCTCCGCGCACCTGGCCGCGCCGGCATACGAGCGCCAGCAGCCGGCGCGGATCCGCGCCATGCCGCGCGCCCCACGACACGCGGAACGGGACCCAGCCGCCCGATGCTTCGCCCCGGCGCCCGTCCGACGGGCGACGCCGCTCGCGCGACGGCTTCGGCGGCTCGTGCACGCGCACCTCGCGAGGCTCCGCCACGCCGCCGAGGCGCGTGCTCGCCAGGAGACGCGCGACGGCGCGTTCCGCGTCGGGCTGCGCGAGGAGCCGCGCGGCGAGAGCACGGGCGCGCGCGCCGTCGCGCTCGTCGGCAGGCGTCTCCTCGCGGGAGAGCTCTGCGAGCATCCGCTCGTCCGCCGCCCGACGAATCGCGTCGGCGCTCGGAATTGCTTCGAAGCGATGCGAAACGCCCGCGCGCCCGAGGAGGCGCAGCGCCTGCTCGACGCCGGCCGGTGCGACGAGGAGCGAGCTGATGCCCTTCCGTCCGGCGCGGCCGGTGCGCCCGCTCCGGTGCGTGTACGAGTCCGCGGCGCTGGGCACGTCCACCTGGATCACGCGCGCGATGTCCTGGACGTCGATGCCGCGCGCGGCGACGTCGGTCGCGACGAGCACTCGGAGATCGCCGCGCTTGAAGGCAGCTAGCGCCCGCGTGCGCGCGCTCTGGTCCATCTCGCCCGAGAGCGCGCTCACCGCGAAGCCCGCCTGGGCGAGCTCCTCCGCGATCTCGCCGACCCGGCTCCGCGTGTGCGCGAACACGAGGGTCTGCGCCTCCGGGCTCGCGAGGAGGAGGTTCACGATCGCGTCGACTTTCTGGCGGTTCTCGACGACGTGGAGCACGTGGTCGATGTCGGCGTTCGCCGTGCCGAGACGCGTCCCCTCGACGTGGGCCGGGTCGCGCTGGACCCGGTCGGCCAGCGCGCGCACGTCGCGCGGGAAGGTCGCCGAAACGAGGATCGTGCGGCGTTCGGCCGGCACCTGCTCGAGGATCGCGTCGAGCTCCTCCTTGAAGCCGAGCTCGAGCATGCGGTCGGCCTCGTCGAGCGCCACCGCCGCGACCTCCCCCGTGTCGATCGCGCCCTTGCGCAGGTGGTCGAGGAGCCGGCCCGGCGTCGCGACGACGACAGCAGGGCCGCGCGCCAGGGCGCGCGCCTCGTCGCGATAATTGCCGCCGCCCGCCACGGACGCGACGCGACCCGCGGACCCGGCGAAGAGCCACGCGAGCTCTTCCTCGACCTGGCGCGCCAGCTCGCGCGTCGGCGTCACGATGAGCGCGCGCGGCCGCGCCACCCCCCTATCGGCCCGGGCCGTCTCCGCGACGAGCCCGCGCAGCGCGAAGCCGATCGCGAGCGTCTTTCCCGAGCCGGTCTGCGAGGTGATGCGGAGATCGCGCGCGGCGAGGGCCGGCTCGAGCACCGCCTCCTGGACGGAGGTGAGCTCGGTGTAGCCCCTCTCGGCGAGCGCCCGTGCGAGCGCCGGGCCGAGGAGCGGCTCGAATTCTGCGGGGGTCATGGGGGCCTGGTCGTTAGCACGAATCGCGGCGCGGCGCCGAAATCAGCAGCCGACGCTCGAAGTGCGCAAAGAGGCGCTCCCAGTGCTCCTTCGGCGCCATGCGCTCGGGCTAAAGTGCCGACACGGAGGGTCCCGGATTGCGCGAGCAGGTTCGCATCACGTTGCCGCGCGCGGTGGGGGCCGAGGTGGATGCGCTCCGCGAGCGCTTCAACCCGGAGCTCGTCCCGGGAAATCCCGCGCATGCCACGATCGTCTACCACGACGAGATCGACGACCTGGCGCTCCTGCGCGAGCGCGTCGCGGCGGCGGCCGCCGCTCTCGGGCCCTTCGAGCTCGAGCTCGGCGCTGCACGCTGCTTCCAGCCGCCGGCGCGGGGCGCATATCTCGCGGTGTGCGACGCGTCGAGCGTCGTCCAGACGCTGCGGCGGGTGATCCTTGCGCCCCCCTCGACGCCGCGGACGCGCCTCGCCCTCCACGTGACGCTTCTCCATCCCGCCTTCGGAAGGCGTCTCGAGGAGGCCTGGCCGGAGCTCGAGTCCCTGCGGTTCGAGCGACGCTTCCGCGTGACATCCCTCGAGCTCATCTCGGGCAATCGGGACGCGATCACGATCGCCTCCTACCCGCTTCGTGGGCCGGAGATCGACCGGGCGTGCTAGTCGCCCCAAGCGCGGACAGCCCGGCCTCGCTGGAGCCCACCCGCGGAGATCAGGCTCTGGTCAGAATCCCGGCACCCCGTCTGTGCCATCCTTCGAGACACACCATGAAGCCGGGCCGTGGCCTCACGCCGCTCTTCGCCTTCCTCGCCCTGCTGGGCGCCCTGCTCGGAGCGGCTGCCGCGGGGGCCGCCAAGCCGCCTCCCTGCACGGGCGGCCGCTACGCCGTCGCGGGGGACCGGCTCCTCGAGGGCGACGTGCTCCCCGGGGCCGACGACGTCTTCTTCTCGGCCACTCAGGTGGCGATCGCCAGCGGCTGCCGGACGGCTGCGGTGAAGCTCCGCGGATCGAAGCGCGGGACCCGGCTGAAGGCGACCTGGGCGGAGTGCGAGGGCGCCACCGGCAAGGTGCAGCTCCAGGCCAAGATCGATCCAAGCTGCCAGACGCTCAGCGGGACGCTGAGGGCGCGGAAGAACCGCCCCCGCCTGAAGCGGAAGTTCAGCGCCGCGCTCGTGAGCAGCACGGTCCGGGCCTGCGACTACGTGCCCGGCGTGTCGGTGCCGGTGACGATGCCGCCCGAAGTGGTCGACCCGCCGGATCCGCCGCCGCCGGATCCGCCGGATCCGCTGCCCGATCCGACTCCCGTCTCGCCGGAGACCACCGCGGCGCAGATCGACGTCCTCTTCGGCCTCTTGAACGCCGTCGAAGTCGACTACGTGGACCCCGACTTCAACGGCGTCGACTGGTTCGCGGTCGGAGACGCCTACATCGAACTCGTGGAGCAGGGCTTCACCGAGGAAGACTTCTATGCGGCACTGAAGATCCTGGTCCAGGAGCTGGACGACCAGCACTCCCATCACCTGAGCCCGGCCGACATCGCCAAGGCCGAAGCGCTGCAGGCGGCAGGCAAGAACTTCGTGGGCATCGGCGCGCTCGCGAGGGAGATTCCGGGCGAGAGCGGCGCCGTCATCCTGCTGGTCTTCCCGGGGAGCCCGGCCGAGGAGGCCGGGATCCGGCCCCACGACCTCATGCTGGCCGTCGATGGGCTTCCACTCCGAGACGAGAACGGCATCTCGCGTACCCTCGGAGAGCCGGACACCCGTTTCATGCTCACCTTTCGCCACCTCGGCGAAGCCCCCCAGACGATCGAGATCACGCGGCGCGGGGTCGCGGGCTTCCGGCCCATCCCGGCGTGCATCGTTCCGGGTACACGCATCGGCTACATCCAGCTCACCGACTTCCTGTCCTCCGTCGTCGACGACCAGATCCGCGCCCACCTCCAGGACATGACCCTGGATGGCCCTCTCGAGGGCTTGATCGTCGACAACCGCCTGAACGGCGGCGGCGCAGGCGAAGTGGTCGAGCCGACGCTGGGCTTCTTCTCGGGTGGCGTACTGGGACAGTTCGTGAGCCGCGACGCCGAGCGGCCGTTCATAGCCGTTGCGGAGGACGTCGGCGGCTCCCAATCCGTCCCCCTCGTGTTGCTGGCGGACCACGACACGACCTCCTACGCCGAGATCTTCACCGGAGTGCTCGGCCTCTCGGGGCGCGCCACGATCGTCGGCGGGCCGACAGCAGGCAACGTCGAGATCCTCCGACGCTACGAGCTCTCCGACGGCTCTCACCTGTGGATGGCGTCCGAGACCTTCGCGCCCGCCGGCCTTCCGGCGGGCGCCTGGGAGGGCGTGGGCGTGCAGCCCGACGTCCTGCTGCGAACGCGCTGGGACCTCTTCACCGAGGCGACGGATCCCGCGCTCGCGGAGGCGGTCGAGCTCCTGCTGGCGCCGTAGCCGCCTGACGTCGCCACGATCACCTCGCTTACCTCCCTGCCCGTCCCGGAGCCGGGAGGCCCGAGGCCAGGTTCGAGGGCGAGACTCCCCGGCTCCACGGACCCCGCTATCGTGTCGTCATGCAGATGCCCCGGGTCATGCGTCGCATCAATCGCGGGTTCACGAATCGGCTCATGCGGCCCCTGGCCGGCCGCCTCCCTCCCCTGGCGCTCGCTCACCACGTCGGCAGGAAGAGCGGACGTCGCTACCAGACTCCGGTACTCGCCTTCCCGACGGACGAAGGCTTCGTGACGCCCCTCCCGTACGGGACGGACACCGACTGGTGTCGAAACTGGGTGGAGGCGGGCGAGGGGGTCGTCGAGGCCCGTGGCCGCAGGACGCCGGTGGTCCATCCGCGGATCGTGTCCGCCAACGAGGCGCTGCCGCTGCTACCCGCGATCCTGCGCCCCGGGCTGCGGCTGCTCGGGCTGCCGGGCTTCCTGGTGGTCGAGCGCCGGGTGGTCGCCCGTGCGCAGACGCAGCGCCGCCGGCGCCCGTCCCGGCGGCGGGGCTAGCGGCTAAGCGACCGCCCGTCGCTCGCCGCTTGAAGCGCAGCTCCCATACGCGAGCCCCTCTTAGCGGAACTCGTAGATGAACGAGAGCGCGACCAGGTGGACGTCGTAGTCGGGTGTCGACTGGCCGGGGGTGAGGACGCGCGGGAGCGTCGCGGGGAGCAGCTGGTCGACGGACCAGTCGTCTACTTCGAGGCGCTCGAAGACGTAGCCGAGGCGGAGGGAGACGTTCTCGGTGAAGCGGTAGCGGGCCGCGAGGCTCACCGCCCAGAGATCGCTCTGGATGGTCGGGAACGCCGTCGGCGTGCCGGGGGGCACCACCAGGGGCACGAGCCGCGTCTCGACGTCGATCTCGTCCTCGGAGCGCGCGTAGAGGGCGTCGCCCTCGAGGGTCAGGCGCGCCTCGAAGAGGTGGAGGTCGAAGCCCCAGCCGACGGTGTCGACGTCGTCCTCGTCGGAGGCCCGCCAGCGCCGCGCCGGGTCCGCGAGGTCGGCCTGCGCGTTGGTTCCGGTGAAGGCGTGGCCGCTCTGCCGCGTGCGGAAGCGTTCGTTCGAGTAGAAGGCATGGGTCGTGAAGCTCTCGAACGGGGTGATCGAGACGTCGAACGTGTAGCTGAAGGCGCGCGTGCGCCGCAGCCCGATCTCCGTGTGGTCGTAGTCGTCGTCGGTGTTGTCGACGGCGATGCTCACGTCCAGCCAGTCGACGGGCATCAGCGTGAGCGTGCCCCTCGCGCGGCTGCGCTCCCGGTCGGCGAAGTAGAACTTGCGGAGCTCCGGGTTGTTCTCGAACCGCTCGCCGGGCGCGAGCGTCGCGAGGTGCTGCCGCGTCGTGCCCTCGAGGAAGGGGAGGCTCCCTTCGTACTCCGAGCCCTCGCGCTCGGAGACCTCTCCCTCCACGCGGAGGCTCAGCCAGTGAAAGGGGTAGTGGGTGAGGCGCAGCGTGTAGAAGTCCTCGCCGGTCTCCTCCACCTCGCTGAAGGTGCGCTCGATCTCCTGGTAGCGGTAGGCCGCGGCCAGCTCCGTGCGGCGGTAGATCTCATAGGCCGCCTCCACGCGGAAGTCCTTGAGCTGGTAGCTGTAGGGCCGGTTGACCCGCGCCGTCGAGCCGGCGAGCGTTCCCTGGAGCTGGGCGTCTCCCGGGACGTAGACGTAGACGTCGCGCGGAGTTTCGTTGTCCCGGTCGTCGTAGCGGAAGTGGCCGTTCAGGCGCAGCTTGGACAGAGGCCGCGAGTCGACCCGCAGGGTCAGCGCGGTGGTGTCGATCTTGCCGTCCAGGTCGCCGCGCGGCAGATCCCGGGTGAGGGAGGCCGCGAGGATCGGGTTGACCGTGTACGGCAAGAAGGACTGGTCCTGCCGCAGCCAGCCGAACGCCATGCCTCCCGTCACGCGTGTGTTCCACCAGGGCAGGCTGTAGCCGCCCGAGCCCCGGATCTGGTGGAACACGTTATCCGGCGGCGTGGCCTTGCGGCCGAGGCCGCTCGGGAAGCTCGCGCTCGGGTCCCAGGTGCCGGAGCCGGGTGGACGCAGGAAGGCGGTCCGCCAGGTCAGCGACTCGTCCGCGTCGTCGAAGTGGGAGAGGTAGTAGCCGAGCTCGATCTGACCCCGCTCGCCGTCGAAGCGGAGCAGCGCGTCGACCTCCTGGGTCTCGTAGTCGATCGGCTCGGCGACGATGGCGGCGCGGGGATTGCCGCCGCTCGAGCCGATGAGGGCCGACGTGAGCTTCCGGCCCTCCCGGGTCTCGCGGTTGTAGCGAGCCTGGAGCTCTAGATCGAAGGGCAGCAGCAGGGAGAAGCCGCCCCCGAGGTCGCGGCGCAGCTGCTCGATGTCGTGCCGGCGCAGGTCGCCACCCAGGCTCAGGAAGCCGGCAGTCGAATCCGAAGCGACCCAGCCGGGCGGCAGCTCGAGGTACGGGCCGCCGAAGCCGCGGTAGGGGCTCCATACGTCGTCGGTCCAGAGCTTCGGCAGCTGGGCGAAGTCGGCGAAGACGTCGAATCGGCCCTGCTGGCCGTACTCGGCCCGCAGCGAGCGCGAGTCGAGGCCGAGGTTGTAGCCGCTCAGCCGCAGGCTCCAGGTATCCTCGCTCTCCCAGGGGGCGCGGCGCCGGAGGTCGAAGTTGCCGAGGACGCCGAAGCCTTCCTGGTCGAGCCCCGTGAAGTCGCCGAACTTGTACGAGTCGTCGCTCTGGTAGTAGGTGCCCAGCTCGACGAAGCTGCGCGGCAGCCCGAGCTCGCGAAGTAGCCGGGCGCGCTCGCCCTCCTCGGGGCCCGTCGCCTCGAGGTCGAAGCCGAGGTCTTCCTCGGCGCCGCGCGCCGGTGTCGAGAAGACCCACAGACACGCCGACAGCGCTGCGGTGGCTGCCGCCGCGCGCCTTCCCACGGTGCTCCCCCTCACCGTGTGAAGCGCGGCCCGGACGGGTGGTTCGACCCGTGGACCTCGGGGTGGCAGTTCATGCAGTTGCGGAGCAGCAGCTGGTCCGCAGGCGTGGGCCCGGGTAGACCCCCGGCGGTGTAGGCGGTGCTCGGGTGGAAGGCGGCCTGATGGCACTGCTGGCAGAGCCGGGGCCCGCGCGTGCGCAGCAGCGTCGGATGATTCGATCCGTGGGCCTCGTGGCAGATGCCGCAGTCTTCGCGCGCGGGCGCGTGCTCCCACAGGAACGGCCCCCGCTTCTCGGCGTGGCAGCCGTAGCAGGTCTCGTTGACGTTCTGGCGCGCGAGCAGGAAGTCTCCCATCGAGCCGTGCGAGTTGTGGCAGTCGGAGCAGCGCATCTGGCCCTCCTTGAGCGGATGGCTCGAGATGCGGTGGATCTGCGCGCGCTGCTGGGGGTGGCACTGGAAGCAGGCGTCGGCCTGGGCCCGGCGCCAGGTCTCGGGGCGCTCGGCCGCGGGCTGGAGCATCGGGTCCTCGGCCACGTGCATCGGGTGGCACGAGGCGCAGGCCACCTGATTGGCATCGTGGGCGCTGCCCTTCCAATGCATGCGCTCACCTCCCTGGTGACAGCTCAGGCAGGGGGCGTTCTGGACCTCGGGCGGCGCCTTCGGGCCGAACCGGATCTCCGTGGGGGCGCGTGCCTCGCCATCGGCGGGCTTCTTCACGTGGGCGCCGCTGCGGCCGTGGCAGCTCTGGCAGCCGCGCTCCGAAGCGAAGGGCGTGCGCCGGTCGCCCCGGGTCGCGTGGCGCGTCTGCAGGATGGCCCCGATCGGCTTCGCCTCGGTCTCGTCGTGGCACTCGAGGCACGCCTCGACGCCGCCCTCCGCCCAGCCGTCGCCGGCCGAGGGCGACTCGGCGAGCACCTCCGGCGGGGCCTCCGGATCGGCCTGGCCCCGTGGCGCGGGCCAGGCCGCGAGAGCGGCGCCGAGGACGAGCGTCCCGAGCCCCGCCCGGGCGAGGGATCGCCTCCTCATCGCGCCCCGCGCTCTACGAGGCGCGCACGCCCCCCCTGGATCTCGAGCTTGTGCTCGAAGGAG
>Ga0105107_10002631_pt1 | contig 11849 bp, 6 predicted proteins | sample PPLLaktember2015_6_FD_79335 | JGI IMG/M metagenome (GOLD analysis project Ga0105107, IMG submission 79335) | Freshwater sediment microbial communities from Prairie Pothole Lake near Jamestown, North Dakota, USA - PPLs Lake P8 Core (1) Depth... | ecosystem: Environmental > Aquatic > Freshwater >... | reverse complement strand
CAGGTGTCGCAGGCTCGACAACGTCAGGGTGACACCTGCCGGTGGGAGCCTACGGAGACGGAGGGATGCGCGCTATCAGCAGAATTGACTATTCTTGAGCCTTCGAACAGTCGATTGACTTGCAGAGGGGACGCCTGAACGGCGCGCCGCGGGCGCCCAACTGGCTTCTCGCAACTGAAATTCACATCGAGGAGCGACGTGCTGACTCGTAGCCAGCCAACATCCGGTGGCGGTTGTCGCGCGAGTTCCGGGTTGTCGTCGCATCTTTACGCGACTGAGACGTGCGCGCTACGATCACACGGTCATTGCCGGCCGTGCCGTTGAGGTAGCAGGGGCAAAGATTGCAGGACGCACCACCGTGCGGCGTGTTCATCAGCCGGCAGCGCGAGTTGTCTGAGCTGTGTCGCGCGCTTGAAGAGGCACGGCGCCGGCACGGACAGATCGTGCTGGTCAGTGGCGAGGCCGGCATCGGCAAGACCCGTTTAGCTCAAGAGTTCGCCGCCATCGCGGCTTCCCGAACCGTGAGCGTCCTCTGGGGCCGCTGCGTACAGGGCGAGGCGTCGCCTCCGTACTGGCCGTGGGCGCAAATCATCCGCTCATTTGCCGAGCGCTGCACCGTCGGGACGCTTCGTCGCGTCCTCGGTCCCGCGGCCAGTCATCTGAATCTCATCGTCCCGCAGATAGGCGAGCAGCTTCGCATTCCCAGCGCACCGGAGATTGAGACGAACCGCTTTCAGCTCTTCAACGCCGTGCACACGTTTCTGCAGCGTGCGTCCCGGCAGGCGCCAATGCTGCTTATTCTCGAAGATCTTCATTGGGCTGATCAGAACTCTCTGCTGCTCCTCGAGCTCATCGCCCAGGAGCTTTCTGGCCATAGTGTGCTGGTCGTGGCGACCTATCGGGACAGCGAGGTTCGGCCGCCTCTGACGCAGACCTTCGGCGAGCTCGCACGCGTGGGGGTCACCAGGGTCGCCCTGAGTGGTCTTTCCGCGGAAGATACGGGGCAGCTCATCGCGCGTATCTCCGGCGAGCGGCCGCCGCCCGAGATGGTCGACCTGGTTCACGCGCGAACCGGTGGGAACCCGTTCTTCGTGACGGAGATCGCGCGGCTGCCCTCGGTTGAAGCGCGGGCCGTCCCCGACAACGTGCGCGCGGCCATCGCTCAGCGACTCAGCCGGCTCTCGCCGCTTGCCAATCAGATCCTCGTCGTCGCCTCCGTCATCGGACGCGAGTTCGAGCTTCGGGTCGTGGCGGCGGTACTGTCGGACGCAGGCGAAGGGCGCCTTCTTCGCGCCCTGGATGAGGCCCTGCAGGCGGTACTCATCGAGCCGCTCCCAAGGCACGGCGATGATTGCTATCACTTCAAGCATGAATTGATCAGGGACGCAATCTACGACAGCACCTCGTCGGCTCGCCGAGCGCGTTGGCATGCGGCCATCCTGCACGCGCTCGAGCGGCTCCATGGACCTCTGGTCGACAACGTCGCTGCCGAGCTCGCGACCCACGCCGCGCGCGCGGAGCTCCTGGTGGGATCGGCGACGCTCGTGAAGTATTCAAGAATGGCGGGCGAGCAGAAGGTCGCGGCGCATGCTTTCGAGGATGCCCTCCCTCATTTCGAGCGCGCATGGCGGGCGCGCTATCCCGTGCCGCTCGACGCCGAGGGGGCCGCGATTCTGTTCGGCCTGGGATGCGCGCAGGCCGCGACGGCCCTTCGCTGGAACCGGCAGGAGGGCTGGTCGAATCTGCGTCGGGCGATCGACTATTACCTGCAGGCCGGTGACGTCGGCCGTGCGGTTGCGGCCGCCACGCATCCATCCGTCCTTCCAGAAGGAGTGTCAGGCGTCTCGGACGTCATCGAGCAGGTCCTCGCCAGGGTCCCGCGTGGCTCGACGCAGGAGGGATGGCTGCGCGCGCGCCTGGGGGCGGCCGTGTACTTCGAGACGGCAGATTACGGGCGAGCGCGCGCGGCGTTCGACCGTGCGCTCGAGATCGCGGCTGCCCACCGTGACCCGGCTCTCGAGTTGCGCACGCTCGCGTACGAAACGTCGGTGGATCATTTTGACCTGCGGTGGCCAGACGCGCTCTCGAAGAGCAGGCGCGTGCTGAAGCTGGCGCGACGCATCGATGATCCGCACTCCGAGACCTACGCGCGCTATCGCGCAGCATACGTGCTGACACACACCGGTCGCACGAACGAGGCCACGGTAGAGGTAGAGGCGAACCTGACGGCGGCTGAACGTCTGGGCGATCGCGGGCTGCTGACGGACGCCTTGTTTCTTGCCTCGACACTCGCGCACCTCACGGGCGAGTGGCGCGAGGCGCGTGCCCACAGCGATCGCGGTCTGGCGCTGACGCCCCGCCATCTGGTGTTGCTTCACGGACGCGTGCACCTGGAATACGAAACCGGACATGAGCAGGAGGGCGGTGGCTATCTGCAGCGGTTGCTCGAGGCGGAGAGCTTCGCCGGACCGTATCCACTGTCAGGCAGTTTCACCGCGATGGCGCTGTCGCAGGTCGCGGCATTGTCGAACCGGACGACAGGATTCGAGCCCGCCCTCGCCGCCGCGCGCCGCATACTGGCGCGACCGACGTCGGTTCCGAATGCCGTCCTGGCTGCACGGGTCAGTCGAGGGCGCTGGTCGATTCATGATCGGCTCGCCGGCGATCCTGAAGCCGATCTCGAGTTCGTGGATCCTTTCGAAAGCATCGCGCCGATCCAGTGGTGGGTAGTGACAGCGCGTGTCCTGGGCGCGCTCGCGCACGCGGCTGGACAGCCACGTCGTGCGAGCGCTCGATTCGAGTCCGCCCTGGCCTTCTGCCGGCGCAGCGGGTACAGACCCGAGCTGGCCTGGACGTGCTATGACTACGCGTGCGCCCTGCTCGACAGCGGCCGTCGTGAGGATCGAATGAAGGCGGCGTCACTGCTCGACGAAGGCGAGCAGATCGCGGAGAACCTGGGAATGCCGCCGCTAGCCGCGCGGATCGCGGAATTTCGAAAGCGTTACCGCGTTCGGCTGGATCGGAAGCCGGCTGGACTGACCACTCGCGAGCTCGAGGTCCTGCGCCTGATCGCCGCAGGCAAGGCGAACAAGGAGATTGCACAGGCGCTCTTTATCAGCATCAATACCGTCGCCATCCACGTGGCCCACGTACTTGCCAAGAGCGGCGCCTCGAACCGAACGGAGGCCGCTGCGTACGCGGCACGGCATCATCTGTTCGAGCCAGCCGCGCCACCAGTCAGCCCTGCAGCCCCGTCGACCCCCGAACAATAGTCAGTCCTGGTGATGGCCGGCGCCCCGACCATCCCCTAGTGTCGTGCCGACACCGCCTGGTCAGTTCCAACGGGAGCAGCGCCGGATTGACCATGCGACCAGACATGTCACAGAAAGAAGGACCCATGAGCACGGTCCACTAATCGCGTCCGGTGTATGCCCTCGTTCGCTGCAGATAGAAGCCTCCACTTTCGTACAGCACGAATGAGGAGCCTTCGGTGAATGTGCTCACCCGAGGCAAACCGAAATTATCCAGGCCGCTCACATGCACCGATGAGCGTCGCGCAGAAGGGGGCTGGAATGGCGTGTGTCACCTGCGAACTCTGTCAGGCTCCGACAAGCCTTTGCCACGAGCCGCGTTCGAGACGCTCACTGCGAGCCTCGGCCAGCCGCCCATTCTGCCAGGTGCCGCCGGGTACGACGAAGCGCGGCGCGTCTGGAACGGCATGATCGACAGGAGGCCGGCCGCAGTCGCCCGTCGCGTGGCCCGGCGAATCCCTCGCGAACTACTGGCCAGCCGGAGCGCGGTGTCAGCCGTGATGCCACGCTTCCCCAACACGATCTCATTCAGCCGATTCAACGACACGCCCAGCTGCCCGCGCTGCCTCGACCTGCCCCACGCCCAGCGGCTTCAAATACTCCTCGAAGAGGATCTCCCCTGGATGGATCGCGGGCCCGAGCCAGTTCTCGTTCCTAAGTTCCTGAAGACATCGCCCCAACTGTGGATGCGGCTTCAGGCCGACTGGGATCTGCAGCAGGCGATCCAGCGGGAGCGGGCCGCGCGGAGAGGATCGGTCCGACAGTAACGTCGATCTGCTCGTCGAGGTGGACGATGACCGGTCCCTTCTCGACCTCGTCCGACTCGCGCGGGGAACTTCAGGATCGCCTCGGGCCTCGACGTGGACGTCTTAGCCCATGTGAGTTCCTATCCCGCCATTCGCAATTGGATCAGCTCTGAAGCTCCCCGCGCTGTGAAGGAGGAGCGCATCTACCTCCGACATATGGGCCATTGATGAAGGCCCGCGCACGGATCTGTGATGTTGCTCGGAACTCCCCGCACGTCCTCTCGGGGGCGTCGCGGATGTAACCACACGCGCAAGTCCTGCCCCGCGGTCCAGATCCCCGCGTCAGATCTTCCCTGCGAGGGACGCCCGCCGACGTTGGGCGGCATACCGCCGGCACCCACACATCATGACGACTGCTAAACACGATCGACAGGCGCTGATCAATGGACTCCGACACGTCAGCTGGACGCTGGATGCGCCGCTGGCAATTCGCTACGACTTGGACGCCGCCGGCAAGGTCGTCGGGTGTTCCTTCAACGAGGCCTCCGTTTCTAGAATAGCCAGCGTCGTCTTGAGCATGGTATCGGGGTTGAGCGAGATGCTGTCGATCCCTTGCTCGACGAGGAACTGTGCGAACTCCGGGTAGTCGCTCGGCGCCTGGCCGCAGATGCCGATCTTGCGGCCCTTGGCTCGGCAGGTGGCGATGACCTGCGCGATCATCCGTGTCACGGCCGGGTTGCGTTCATCGAAGATAGGGGCGACGATCGCGCTGTCGCGATCCACCCCGAGGATGAGCTGAGTCAGGTCGTTCGAGCCGATGCTGAAGCCGTCGAAGATGTCGGCGAATTCCTCGGCCAGCACGACGTTGCTCGGGATCTCGCACATCACATAGATCTCCAACCCGTTGTCGCCGCGCCGCAGTCCATGCGTCGCCATTTCCGCCTGCACGCGGCGGCCTTCTTCGACGGTGCGGCAGAACGGAATCATCAGCTTGAGATTCGTCAGCCCCATCTCCTCTCGCACCGTGGCCACGGCTCGGCACTCCAGCGCAAAGCCGGCCTGATAGCGCGGGTGGTAGTAGCGGCTCGCGCCGCGGAAGCCAATCATCGGGTTGTCCTCGTGCGGCTCGAACGCGCTGCCGCCGATGAGATTGGCGTACTCGTTGGTCTTGAAATCGCTCAGGCGCAGAATGACGTCCTTCGGATAGAAGGCAGCCGCCAACATCCCGACGCCTTGGGCGAGCTGGTCGACGAAGAACTGCGGCCTGTCGTCGTAACCTGCGGTCATCCGCGCGATCTCGGCCTTCGCCGCGGCATCGCTGAGCTGGTCGAAGTGGACGAGGGCGAGGGGGTGGATCTTGATGTACGTCGTGACGATGAACTCCATCCGCGCCAGGCCGACGCCGTCGTTCGGAATGAAGGACAGCGAGAACGCCTCCTCGGGATTGGCCAGGTTCATCATCACCTTGGTTCGGGGGTGGCCGAGGGCGGTCAGGTCGGTGCGTTCCACGTCGAACGGCAGCGCGCCTTCGTAGACGAACCCGGCGTCACCCTCGGCACAGCTCACGGTGACCATCTGGCCGTCGACGAGTGCCTCCGTGCCGCGCTCGGTGCCGACGATGGCCGGTACACCGAGTTCGCGGCTCACGATCGCAGCATGGCAGGTGCGCCCGCCACGGTTGGTGACGATGGCGGCGGCCTTCTTCATGATGGGCTGCCAATCCGGGTCGGTCTTGTCGGTGACGAGCACTTCGCCGGTTTGGAACCGGCCGATGAACTGCGCGCTCGTGATGACCCGGACGCGGCCGGTTGCGATCTTGTCGCCGACACTGCGTCCACTGGCGAGCACGGCGCTGCGCTGTCCGAGCCGGTAGGTCTCCAGCACATCGGGGTTCTTCCGCGACTGTACGGTTTCAGGCCTCGCCTGCACGATGAAGAGTTCGCCGGTGTTGCCGTCCTTGGCCCACTCCAGGTCCATCGGCGCCGCGGCGCCACGCGTGGCTGAGTAGTGGTCTTCGACGATGCAGCCCCAGCGCGCGAGTTCCAGCACCTCGTCGTCTGTGAGCGCCAGCCTGGCGCGGTCGCCCGGGGCGACCGGGACGTTCTTCACCATCTTCCCGCCGCCCGTGTCATAGATGAGCTTGAATTCCTTGCTGCCGACTGTCTTCTGCAGGATCGGCCGGTGACCCGTCTTCAGCGTGGTCTTGAAGACGGTGTACTCGTCGGGTGTGACCGAGCCCTGGACGACGTTTTCGCCCAGGCCGTAGGCGGCGCTGATGAGTACCGCGTCGCGGAAGCCACTTTCGGTGTCGATGGTGAACATGACACCGGCACAGGCGAGATCCGAGCGCACCATGCGCTGGACGCCTATGCTGAGCCCGACCTTGAAATGGTCGAAGCCCTTGTCCACGCGGTAGCTGATGGCGCGGTCTGTGAAGAGCGACGCGAAGCAGCGCGTGCAGGTCTCCAGCAGAGCCGCCACGCCCTGGACATTGAGATAGGTCTCCTGCTGCCCAGCGAAACTGGCGTCTGGCAAGTCTTCGGCCGTGGCCGAGGAACGCACCGCCACATCGAGCGGCAACGCGGTGTCGCCCTGCAACTGCCGATACGATGCCGCAATTTGCTCCTGCAGGTCTTTCGGCAGCGTGGCACTGCGGATGGCCTGCCGCACCGCGTGGCCGCGCTGGCTGAGATTGGCCATGTCGTGCGTATCGAGATCGGCCAGGGTGGCGCGAATGAACTCGTCCAGGTGCGCGTCGCGGATGAAGTAGTGGAACGCGTCTGCCGTGACGGCAAATCCGTCGGGCACCCTCACGCCCTTGCCCGCCAGCTCGCGCACCATCTCCCCGAGCGACGCGTTCTTCCCGCCGACGATCGGGACGTCGGCGATGGTGATGTCGGCAAACCACTTGATGAAGGTCTGTGAGGTGGTTGTGTTCATGTACGTCCTCCCTTGGATGTCGTCGCCATTGTTGATTGTCGCGCGGCGCTCATGGACGTCGTCACAGGGTGGTGCCGTCCAGGAAGGCGTCACCGGATTGCAGTCGGCCGACGTTCTGGACCGTCACGCGGGCGATCTCGCTCAGGGCCTCGGGCGTGAGGACGGCCTGGTGAGCGGTGATGAGCACGTCCTGGAAGGTCAGGAGGCGGGAGACCAAATGGTGCGTCTCCGGCGTGAGCGGCACATGCAGGCTGATCACATCGCTCGATGCTGCCAGGCATGCAGGTCCACATTGTTGAAGCCAGCGCAGCGCAAAGACCACCAGCCTGACGCCGTTGCCAGCGAGCGCGTCGAGACAGGTCCGCGACGTCCGTGGCGTCGACCACCTCGAGCACCGTGACGACGCCGCGCGCACTGGCATCGGTGGGGACGAGCGCAGCCAGCCGTTCACGAGCCGACCTCGCTCCTGTGTCATCGGATGCCCCTGTCACGTGGGCGAGATGGACGACGCCGTCCCGAGGCACGAGGCCATGGGCCACGCCGGTGGCACGATTCGCCAAGTCGGAGAAGTCTGTCGCGACGAGAACGCGCTCATGTCGGGAGACACTCGTCATCCGACGGGAGGACGCCGGCACCGTCACCACATCTCCATCGGCGGCGTGCAAGACGTGCCGCGATACGGAACCCTGCCACGCCCTTGCCAGGCCTGCGCGCTGTTGGTGCCCACGACGACCACGTCGGCAGCCATTCAGTAGGGCACTCTGTGCGTGCCGGGCTGTGTCAACCAGGTGCTCGCGGGCCACGCCAGCAACAAAGATGGTGTCGATGCTGACGGGATATGCGCGCCGAAGCTCGGCGGCGTCCGCTTCGAGCGTCTGACGCCGCGGCTCGTACGCGCTCAGGTCACCCTCGGCGAACGTCAGCTCCGCGCCGAGGTCGTCGACGGCATGGACACGTTGCAGGCGCGCGCCAAGCCGGACTGCAAGGGCCGCGGCGACGACGGCGGCCCGCCGCGCGCCGTCGGAGAAGTCGGTCCCGCAGGTCATGGTCGTTGGGTGCATCGTCGGCAAGGTGACTCCTCAGCTCGGTGGCAAATGCACGGACAGGGTGTCCGGCAGCTCATAGCGCTCGCGGATAGCCTCGACCAGCCGATCGTTCACATCCACAGCCCACCCGACGCGGTATTGCTCTTCGAGCTTCCACACCTGCGACGCCAGGAAGTGGTCGCCGAAGACATCGCCGATCCAGCGCGAGAAGTCGCTTCGCCGCAGATGGCCATCCAGTACTCCGAGGGGAGTCGTCGCGACGACCTCCAGCAGCTCCTTCAGCGTGCTCGCCCGACAGCCCGTCGGCCGGCCATCGGTGCAAAAAACGAAAGCGCGTCCCGCCGGAACGGGCACGTCCAGATACTTCTCTCGGTGGCGCACGTGCGACGACAGCCGTGGCACGAGTCTGAACCGGCGGAGGTGTCCTGCGTTGTCTTCGCGATGCGGAAGCACCGCGGCTTCGGCTAGATCGAGCTGTCCAAGCACCGATGCCCACTCCAGGTGACGGTCAGGCAGGCCACTCATCGTGGCAAACGCCTGGACTTCGCGCGGATCGGTGGCCAGCGTCACAATCGTGGTCTCGTTGGCGGCCTGCACATCTGGATGCAGATTCGCCGCCTGGTACGTGATCAGCGTGTAACCGCCCAGTTCGAGGTCGAGCAGTTCATGGACGTTTGCGCCACTGAGAAAGTAGTGTGCTTCGTCCACCACAATCCGATGTGGAAGGCCGGTGCGCCGCCTCAACATCGTCAACGTGGGGAGGAGCGACTGCATGTATTCGAGTTTCTCGACATGTCCGAGTCGCGACAGGTCGATGACCACACTCATGTCTGGATGACGGAGAGCGCGGATGAGTTCCCGTGCGCGCGGCGGTGGGTCATCGCCTCCCAGGACCACGACGCCCGGCAGCTGCTCCAGCCCTGTGAAATCGCCTTCCGGGTCCACGACGCAGATGCAGTACCGATAGAAGATCAGTTGTTCACAGATCAACCCGGCCGCCCAGGATTTTCCGGACCGCGGGTCTCCCGCGACCAGGACGTTGCCGCCGCGGACGGCCAGTTCAACGGGACTGCCTGTAGCCTCGTGCCCAAGCAGGAGGCGGCGTCGCCCAATACGCGCCGGCGACAGGCTGGGGCTGGCTGCCGCACGCCGAATGTAGTCGGCCACGGCCGACGGGCCCGGGCCGTCGAGGACTTCATCGGCGGCGGCCTTCAGCGCGCCGCTTCCCCAACCAACGGCCACGCCAATCTCGCACATCTCGAGTAGCCGGTGATCGTTCTCGGCGTCGCCGACCGCGATCGCGTTGTGAGCGGAGAGTCTCAAGCCAGCCAGGGCCTCGCGAAGGCCGGCCGCCTTGCTGACGGTCTCGGGCAGAATCATCAGGCGGCCGCGATTGAAGAGCAGCACCAGTGGCAGCTCCATCTCTCGCACCAGCGTGAGGACGGCGTGGGCATCGTGGGCATTCGCCTCGATCACGCAAGCCCCGAGTGCGATCTCGATCTGGCGTTGCCTCAACTGCTCGACGAATCGGACCGGTGGCGGCGGGCCGAGGACCATCGAATGTCCTGTCGCGGGATAGGCGAGCACGGCTCCGTTCTCTGCGACCACGGCATCCACGAACCTCAGATCGCCAGCGACACGCCGTAAGTCGTCAAGGATCCGGCCGGTCACAAGCACGACGACCACTCCTGCAGATCGCACCTCCGCAATGGCGGCACGCACGTCAGGATCAAGGGTGCCGTCGATGGCGATGGTGCCGTCGTAGTCGAGCGCGAGCACGCCAAACTTCACGTCGACATCCTCCTGGCCGCAGACGCTGCTACGAGCGTGTCGGCCCGCTGCGCGCCGTCGGAGAGGTCAGTCCCAGGGGTGCTGGTCGTTGCGTGGTACATCCGTGTAGCCCTTCAGGCGGTCGTCCGCCTCCCATAGATGCCACGCTCGGAGACAGCGACAAACCCTTCGGCCACGAGATCCTGCAAGACTCGGCTGCAGGTCTGGCTATCGAGTGCCCATAAGCGACATGCTTGATCGAACGTGAGGCACAACCCGGGCATCTCGAGATATTCGGACTGCACACGACGCACCAGCTGACCGTAGCCATTCTCTGGGGGAGCGGTCGAGGACGGTTGATGAAAGCCGACGAGTGCGACGGGCATAGGAACTCCCTCTCGAACACGAGTAGACGTGAACACCGCGAACCGCCTGTGCGGCGGTGGCCGGAACTCCGATCCGACGCTCAATCGTGGCGCTGGCGCATCATGCCGGGCCAGCCGATAATTTCGGCGGAATCCGTAGAGCCGCTCGACGGCTCGCCACGCGTCCTGCCAGCCTTGCAGCCGCCGGCGAGACGACCCGGGCGCGAACCAGGTGGATCCCCGCAGGGTGGGACGTCCGTCGCCTCTAAGGGCCGCGTCCAGCTTTCTATCGTGCCCGTAGATATCCTCGGCGAAGCGGACCGTGCCGTCCTCCGGCATTGCCGCCGCGGTGACGGAATTGCCTCAATCGGCTGCGTAAGGTCCACACGCCGAGGGTTACGGCCATTCATCGCAGCCAAGATCCGGTCACGCGTCCACTCCGGCTGTTCTGTGAGCGCCCATTCCGCAAGCGCCAGGCGCTTCTCCAGACGGACGCACCCGTTGCTGAAGTCGCGCGCGTCCGGCTGAACAACTCCTGCGCCGGAGTGTCGTGCATATACACGTTCTCGTCGTTCGGACAAATGAACTTCACGAGGCCCATGACCGCCAGCCGTGCGGCAAGACCGAATGGCGAGGCCGCGGCGCTTGCTGGCGTGACGCGACCGTGCGGGTCGCAGCGGCGTCGATCCGGATTACGGCGTTGTCATCGACAACCCGAACGCTCACGGAGGCGATGGTTATATCGTGAATTTCGACAGTACGGGCGGCGGCGCGGCTCGTGAGCATCGATCCGAACGCCCGTCGCACGGCGATTGTGCCGACGTGATGCGATGGTATTTCCTATAGAGGATTTCAGGCAACCGGTTGCTATAGTCCATCCGACGTCGGCCCACCGGGGTTGCTGCGGGACTTGTCGAAGCCGATCGAGTCCGCCGCTGAGTCTCACGGTATCCTTCGAGCCGTCGTGGACGCTCGCGAATTGCTATGACGACGATGCTTACGCACGGGCTCTCGACGGCCGAGGCCATCTCGCGTCTGGCGGCAACCGGACCCAACGCCCTTCCTGAACCGGCGCCCGACCCGTTGTGGCGACGTTTCGCCCGTCAGTTCGAGAGCCCACTCATCTACATCCTGTTGGTAGCGTTGGTCATCGACCTCGGGATCTGGACGCTGGAAGGCGCCGAGGGGCTCGCCGTCGAGAGCATCGCGATCGCGTCCATTCTGCTGCTGAACGCGGGCCTCGGCGTGTATCAGGAAGGGAAGGCCGAAGCGGCGCTCCAGCGCTTGAAGCAACTCGCCGCGTCACTGGTGTGGGTCCTGCGTGACGGCAAGCTCGCACATCTCCCGGCCACACAGATCGTCCCGGGAGATGTCGTCAGGGTCGAGGCCGGTGATCGCATTCCGGCGGACGGTGTGCTCGTCGAAGCCCAAGGCATCCTGCTGGACGAGTCGATCCTGACGGGCGAGTCGGTGCCCGTCGACAAGGAGGTCGAGGGCGAAGTCTTCAGCGGCACGCTGGCGGTCCGCGGCCACGGTTACGTGGCGATTACCCGTACCGGTGCCAACAGCGCCATGGGCCGGCTGGCCGTCATGATCGGCGGAATCGAGGCCGGCAAGACCCCGCTCGAACAGCGTCTGGGTGTGTTCGGCACGCAGGTCGCGAAGGCCGTT
>Ga0105107_10002629_pt1 | contig 11851 bp, 23 predicted proteins | sample PPLLaktember2015_6_FD_79335 | JGI IMG/M metagenome (GOLD analysis project Ga0105107, IMG submission 79335) | Freshwater sediment microbial communities from Prairie Pothole Lake near Jamestown, North Dakota, USA - PPLs Lake P8 Core (1) Depth... | ecosystem: Environmental > Aquatic > Freshwater >... | reverse complement strand
CGGGCTCGCCGCCGGAGGCCGCATCGCCGCTGAGCTGTCGCACGCGATCGACGATCCGGGCGAGCCGGCCCGTCATCACGTTGAGCAGGCCGGCAATGCCGGTGAGCAGGAAGACCGGCGCGAGCGCGAGCTGGATCGCCCACGCCATGTCCGAGAAGGCCTCCGGTGAAGGGCTCATGATCCACCGCCGTCCATGGATGCCCGGCGCCAGGTCAGCATGCGCCGCCGCGGCACGCCGTCCACTTCCGCATTCAGGCTGATGAACAACCGGTCGCCTTCGATGCGGACCTCGCGCCGGTACTCGATGCCCACTTCGCCGGGGCGCAGGCTGGTCTCGACGAAGTGCGTGATTACGTCGCCGCCCGGGGCGACCTCGTAGCGCCCGAAGTACGCGTAGTAACCGCGCAGCAGGTCGCGCAGGCTCGCTGCATCGAGTTCCGCGAACGGATCGGCGCCGGCCAGCTTCGTGCGGTCCGCGCCCTGGACCGCGGCGGCGGGCGGCAGCGGACGCGGATCGCGCATGAACTGCACGCTCATGTGACCCGACGCGGAATAGATGATGGCGCCGGTCGGACGCTCGCCCATCCAGTGCGTGAGCGTGCCGTCCTCGAGCATGTCGACGATGCTTTCCAGCAACCAGGTTCCGACGATCGCGGGAGTAGGGCCGGACTGCTGGGCCAGCGCAACTGGAGAGGCGAGCAGCAGGGCGGTGGCGACGATGGATGTCAGGCGTGGGGACAGCATGCTTCAGCCCTCGAGGCGACAGACGGCCTCTATCACATGACCATCGGGATCAATCACGTACGCAGCGTAATAGCTCGCATCGTAACGTGGCCTTGGTCCGGGCTTGCCGTTGTCTGCGCCACCGGCATCGAGGGCTGCGCGATGAAAGGCATCCACGGCCGCGCGGGATGGCGCCGCAAAGGCGACATGCAATCGGCCGGCGACGGGCACGCCGCCGCCGATGTAGAACTGAGCCATGCCGCTGGTGCCGAACCCGGTTCCCTGCCTGCCGTCCTCGCGATCGATCTCGATTACGGGCCTCATTCCCAAAGGCGCCAGTGCCGCCCGGTAGAACTCCCGGCTGCGAGCGAGATCGCGGACGGCAAAATCGATATGGTCGAGCATCATTTCAACCTTGCCTGCTGAAGCAACTCGATCAGCCGGTCCGCGTCCGCGGTGCTGAGCGGGCGCGCAACCCGCGGAACTTGAACCATCGGTACAGGGGAAACGCTGCCAAGGCTGCGAAAGGAACCCAGAAGACGCGGTCCCACGGTTCCATGAGCGCTCCCATGCCGGGTCAGTCTGCGCCGTTACTTCGCCGCGACCGGTGCGCTGAAGCCCTTGCTGTAGAACCCGGACCGGTCGAAGCAGCAAACACGGCGTTTCCCGCTTGCGAGCATATCGCAGGCGTTGCGGATGCGGCGCTCGCGCGTCTCGGGCTGCCTGGCGGAAGTGATCCAGAGGATCCAGTCTCTGCGCGCGAGGGTCGTCGATGCCCTCCAGGTCGCCCGCGCCTTCGGGGCGGTGGCAAGCGCCTTGCGGAGATCTGCCGGCACCCGCGCTTCCGGTTCCTTCAGAGCCGGGCCGAGCACCAGCGTGACGACGTCGCCCACGCTTGCGCCCGCGCCTTCGCGCATCTTGCGGTTCACCTTGAGCCAATGTCCCTTATTGCCGTCCGGCTCGAGCACGGCCCGGAATGGATGGCTGTTGATCATGCCTTCGACCGCTGTCATGCCGCGCGTTGGCAGCTTCCCGCTGGTTTTCTTCGGCAGCACCAGGAAGGCCCAGGTGTTGCCCTTCGCAACCTTGGCTGGCTGCAGGAGCCTGGCCTTGAAGCGGATTGTGGCGGTTGTGTCTTTCATGACCGGCGCGGAGTCAGATTGGCGGCTCGACGTCATAGACGCGGGTCCACCAGTCCTGTTGCTCCCGGCGGAACAGCACGATCTTCTCACCCAGGTTGGTGTGGATCCTGGCGGCGTTGTAGCGCTCTGCGGATTGCGAGCCAATCACGACGCCACGCAGCTCGAGGATCCTGAACTCGGTGACGCGGCCCTGGTCCAGGCTGACCACCTGGAACATGCGATCGATCACTTCCTCGACAGTGGCGGAAGGGGGCAGGTCCAGGTTCGGGTGCAGGCTGTTCGTCCACCCGCCGGTTGGATCGGCCGAAAGCCTGTCCACCAGCGCCTGGACGGCATCCGCTGGTTCCTCGTTTCCGGCTCCTTCGGGCGAACCGCTGCACGCCGTCAAGAGCAGGAGTGACGCAAGCACTGAGGCGAGTCGAGTCATGCGGACAGGTCCGCGCTACACATGCTTGATCCACTGGCGGAGGACCGCTTGAAGGGCAGCCTTGTTGCGGTTGATCTCGTCGAGGTTCTCGAACTCGACGGCCGCACGATCGCGACCGAGCCACTTCAGCAGCTTCGCGGGATCGGAGATCTTCAGGCCGTCCGCGGGGACGTCGCGCACCTTGGCGCCGAGGTGCAGGATCAGGCCAATTCCGCGTTTGGCTCGCAGGTTGGTGGTTGCGAAGTACTCGGTAGTCCGATAGCTGGGCGCATTCCACTTGATGCCCTCAGCGACCGACTTGTCGGTGGTGAGCACGATGGCGCGCAACGCCTCGATCTCCGCCCTGCGAGGGTGCTTCAGACTCGCCATGAACTGATCAACGGCCCCGGAGGTGTCAGCAGGTGTTTGATGCATCACTGCCTCGAGTCCGTTCTGGGATCCTTCCAGACTCGCGATTCCTCCGTACGCAGTTCAAAGAAATCAGGACACTTCCCGTCGCCGCGACCCGTCAATCCGCCGTCCGGTCCGCAAATCAGGTTGCCGTCGGAGTCGTAGAGCTCACTTGGAACATCACAGCAGGAGGGCGGCACATAGAACACCACGCGCCCCTTGTACTTGTACCGCCAGATCGAGGCGGGCGGGTTGGCCACGGGAGCGCTTTCGTGCGACTCGATGAGCGCCAGCACGAATGGAGGGAGGTCATTGCTGATCGCCGGTGCGCAGCCGACGCAGGCGAGCAGAGCGCCGAGTATGGCGAGCCGATTCCGCCTTGCCGTTCGAAAGATGTCTGGTATCACAGGCGCACAAACTCCATGACCCAGTTCGTTTCCCAGGTCTTGCCGCCGTCCCCCGAGAACGCCTGCTCCCAGCGCGGGCCGCTGCCGTGGTTGGCCTGCCAGATGAAACGAATGACGATCGGCTTCTGGTCCAGGCTGTCATTGGCAAAGAAGGTTCCAACCGGACCGGAAAAACTACCGACGACAGGCACGTCAAGATTGTGAGGGGCGCGACCGTCAAGCCACCATATGGCCCACTTCCCTGACGCTGCGTCGAAGGAGCGGAAAGCTGCTGCCTTCACCTCACCCTCGGGAAAATTCAGCACGTTGTCCTCGACGTTTCCGAAGCCGCCGAGGATTTTCCGTGTCGAAGAGGTGCCCGGGAAATCGGTCCATTCGAGACAACCGGTCATCCGGGAGTTGAGTCGACGATGCCGAACCCGCCAGTCGCCGATGATGAAGTCGAAGTCGGACCGGGCGCTCATCGTGTCCTGCCCGGCGGCCACGTGTCGTGCTGTGGGAGTGTGTCGGTGATCTCAAACCAGGGAGCCTTGGATCCGACGAAGATATGTTCGGCGGGGCGAACGCCGGGATCCGCATCGAGCGACCCTAGCGTGATCTCGCTCAGTCTTCCGTCCACGGGAACACCGAGGCTCGAACCGCATTTTCGGCAGAACGCCCAGCCGATGCCCGGCGACGTTTCATGGACGGCCATGAGATCGTGGCCCGACAGCCAGCGAAAGTGCTCGGCGCCGATCTTCCCATAGGTTGCGAACGCCGCCCCATGAAATCGCCGGCACATTGAGCAGTGGCAGTTGCCGACATCGGTCAGCGGACCGTCAATCTCATAGCGAATCCCGCCGCACAGACACCCGCCCTGAAGGATCATGATGTTCGTGTCCGCTGTTGCCAGACGTTTGACCTGGGCGGGCGCCACCGGCAAGGTGCCCGGCCCCTCGAGGCGGATGATGACAGCGAGCGTGTTGCCGGCCAAGCGCTCTAGAAGTAGCCGCGCAGGAACCTGGACGCCTTGTCCGACAGGCCAACGATCTTGTTGGTGGCTTGACGATAGAACTTGAAGTTCAGCTCGGTCTGCGGCTTTCCGTCGTCCCAGTTGGAGTAAAGCTTCAGCTCGCGGCGCCCCAGCGGGCACTTGGCGAGGGCGGTGCGCCGCACGATGATGCTGACGCGTGGAGTTTGACGCTCGAGGCCAGGCTTTCGCGGGACTGCGGTCGCCGAAGTGACCCGGCCCAGGGCAACGAGGCCGGAGCCCCCCTCGTTCTCGCTTGCGAAGATGAAGATGGTGTCACCCGCGGCAATCTTCTTGCCGCCGTACATCGTCTTCTGCCTGCTGAACGTGAAGGTCCTCGACCGCGGTGCATCGACCTTGGTCTTGATGGCGAACATCAAACTCTATTCCCGTCGGCGGGCGAACAGTCGAAAAGCCCCGACCCGCCCCAGGACATCAGCCCAGGATCTGAGGATTGAGCTGCCACACAGCGTAGTTGAGCACCGAGGCGAAGCTGACCCACAGGAGATACGGAATGAGCAACGCTCCTGCCAGTGGCCTGATTTTCCAGAAGGCAATCATGGTCGCAACGATCAAAGCCCACAGCAACAGGATGTCAACGAAGGCCAGGGCACCGCGATGCCAGCCGAAGAACAGCCAGCTCCAGAGCGCGTTGAGCGCCAGCTGCACGATAAACAGGGTGAGCGCAGTCCTCGCTGCACGGAAGCCGCCAACACGCCAAACAAGCCACGCAGCGATGCCCATCAGGGCGTACAGCACTGTCCAGACCGGCCCGAAGATGGACGATGGCGGCGCCCACTCGGGGCGTACGAGCTGGGTGTAGAACGGACCAGCTTCGATGGAGGCCGCACCGCCGATGCCTGCGGCGATGAAGCTGACAATGAGCCAGGCCGCAAGGCCCAGAAGCTGCTTCCGCGTTGTAAGTGACGCCATGCCGACCTCCGATTGTCGCGGGCTTACCCGAATCGCAACTTATCGAGCAGCCGGGCGAACCACGACTTCCCTTGTGCGCGCAAAGGAATGTCCTTCCACGTTCCGTCGCGCTGACGCACCGATTTGAAGGGGGATCCATGGACGTGTACTTCCGTGCCCGGTGCATGATTCACGAACTCGAGCATGTGCGGCGCAAACCATAAGCTCGAGTTCAGCGTCTCGAAATAGACGTTGAATGCGTAGTCCGAGGTGAGCTTGCCAATGACCTCGACTTTGGACTCGGATGGCGTGGTCTCTCCGTAAACATTGCCTATCAACTCTGCAATGCCCAGGCGTTCCGTTTCAGCCGTGCGGAGGATCCGGACGTTGTCGCCGAAAGAGATGTCGTTGGACACGTTCTTCTTCCGCAACCTAGCGCCCAACCAGGGAGCGCCATGTCATCGTCGTCTCGCATCCATTATCTCTCGCAATTGGATCATGCTTTGCTGACTCGTACGCGCGAGTCCCTGCTGCGGATGATCGAGATCTATGATGAGCAAAATTACCAACACGACGATCGCACAGTAGGCCGCTGTCAGGCTGATGAGGCGGCCGCCTGCCAGGCCATTCCCGTACCCCAGGACCACAGCAGCCAGGACCGCGAAAGCCAGCAGGAACAGCAACACGCTCTCTGGCACATGATTGGCCACAGCGATATCCCGCTTCGATTTGATGTCGATGAGCTCGTTCATTGCATGGGTGAACAAGCCCAATGAGATCGATCGCGGCTCCGTCTCAGCGGCTTCATTCGCAATGCGCCACAACTGATGCTGGATTTGCCGGACTTCGCGGTCCAATCGCTCTCGGGCTGAAGAACCCTGCAATGTATGAAGAACAGACTCCAACCGAATCTCGACATAACGGCGAAACAGCTCGCTGACCTCAGCATCACGAGATGATGGCAGGAACTGGGAGCGAAGGGCGGCGGTGCCGATCGCGTTGGATTCTTCAACTACCATCTGCTTCCGGTACTCAAACCGGGACAGCGCCATGGCAAACGTGAATCCAAGAAGAAGGGCAAGAAGGCCCAGTGTGGCGGCTTGAATGCTCGTGATCTGTGTTCGCGTCGCCTCATCGCTTTTTTGGCGTCCCTTGCGACCGAGCCTGTACCCGAGCTCTGCCCCCAGCGCCATAATCCCGAACAGGGCGATGGCGACCAACACTGGTGATTGCCGATAAAGTAGCTCGGTCGCCATTTGGGCCTCCCTGTCGACTAATGTCCACGTTGAGCATGCCGCGGTACGCCGGTTGTAGGCGCGGCGGGCGCCAGGATTTCCCAGGCGCCCGCGGCGCCGCTCGCCAAACCTTTCGCGGACCGCTCCACCGCATAGCTGGGCGTCACTGAGGCTCTTCCGGAAACTGTGAAAGATGGTCGGAAATGGCGAACCACGGCGACTTTGACGCCGTATAGATGTGGGACGAAGGACGTGCGCCTGGGTCACCATCTAGCGTGCCGCAACGAATCGAGATTACGTCGGGTCGCGCGGCAGCCTCACCGTAAATAGGCGAACCACATTCCGAGCAGAAATGCCGAAACTCGCTCGGGCTCGACTCGTACGATTTCAGGTAGGAACGGCCTGTCACAATCATGAACTCATCCGATCTGGCGAGCATGCTTGTGGCGAATGACGAACCAGTAGCCCTCCTGCACATGCCGCAATGGCAGTAGTACATGGCCTGAGGGACGCCACGAAGCTCAAAGGCGACCTTGCCGCACAGGCACGAACCTTTAATCACGCGCAAGAGCGCCACTCCCATGACGCCGTCTACGATTCCTGAAAAAGGCCAGGACCAATGCCAAGAGCAGCATCGCGCCGACGGTTGGGAAGGCCTCGTGCTCGGATAGCAGCTGACCGAGCTCCAGAGGAGCGACTGTGCCGGGGCCATGGCCCCAGCGTGAATGCACAACAACAGAAATGGCCAAGCTGACGACGCCCAGCGCAAGGGCACCATTCATAAGGCGATGCGACAGCAGGACCGTCCAAACAGGAGCACCAGGCCGCATGTGCGCGTCTGTCTTAACCAGACCAAGAAGACTGGTCAGAATCGCAATTGCTCCAGCTGCCATGGCAACCATAAGCGTAGCTGCGTAGAGAGTTTCCAAGTCGTCTCCAGCGCCACCTAACGTCCGCGTTGAGCGGGCCGCGCGAGACCGCTGCAGCGCGCCGCAGGCGTAAAATCTCTCCGCGCGCCTGCGGCGCGCCACCCGAATACTTTCACGGACCGCTCCAACGCAAAGTTAGGCGTCATGGTCCTCTCGATTGTTGGTCTTGCGGTCGTCGCTTTGGAAGCTGGCCAGCAATTCCAGGGCGTCGGCTACGCGCTCTTCCGGAACCATGATGCTCTGCATGTTGGCGGTGCCAATCTGAATTCCGGGCAGGAGACTTCCGAAGTGTCGGCCACGAACGAACACCGGGATGTCATGGGCTTCTAGGAGCGACCTAACGACAATGACTTCTGATTCCGACTGTGGGGAAAAGACTTGCACGAAAGACATGACGCCTAACGTCCGAGCCGGTGCAGCGATTTGTTAGACGGCATGCGCGCTTCCTCAAGTGTCTGCCATCGGCCAGGAGCGGCCGGTTAGTCTTCTTCCATATCTGACTTCGGGTAGCCTAGTGACTTATTGACGTGCTGAACAAAATCTGGAAGCCAACCCTGTGAGTCGCGCACCATGGGCCACACGAATGCAGGGTCACGTTCCGCAACCGAGATAAACCAGGTATTCCATAGGTCGAAAAGCTCGTCCGAGAGAACTCCAGCGGCATATGTCATGTAGGCCCGCTCCCAAGCGACGTAGAACAGCTCAATGTAGCTTTGAAACCGCAGCGTTTCGTCAGGCGAGAGCCGAGTAGGATCGGCATATCCTTTTGCCAGTAATGAGGACAAGTCGCTGCTCTCAATTACCAGGATCCTTCTTTGCACGGTATACGTTAGCAACTCAGACTGAATATCGGCTTCTGACTCAAGGGTGCTTCGACGTATTTCGAGGCCGACGTAAATCAAAGAAATCACTACAGCCGCTGCGGATATAATCTCCGCAATCGCAACCCAAACATTTAGTTTGCGTTCAGTCACGGTTCCGTATCCAAGTTTACGTCTCCCGATGATGTCAGTATTGAAGACTTTCCAGCGACAACCGCGAACTTCCGCTTCGGGTCAAGAGCCGACGTCGTCACTGGGGCCGTACCCATGCCGTCCAACGTCCGCGTAGAGCGGGCCGCGCGAGACAGTACCAGCGCGCCGCAGGCGTAAAATCTCTCCGCGCGCCTGCGGCGCGCCACCCGCAACGTCTCACGACCCGCTCCAACGCATAGTTAGGCGTCGCTCTCATACTTTTGGGCGTAGCTATCGAGCAGGCTGCGAATCATCTTCTGATAAGGAACCTTCGAGTGCGCCGCCCGAGACTTGAAAAAGTCGACGCTGCGCTTGCTCAGCGAAAGAGTGACCTTCACACCGTCTTCCTTAAGGACCAACATCTCTGGCGGCGGCAAGAAATCCTTGACCACCTGAACACGGCCGAGCGGCTCATTCGTGTACTTGGGTTTGCGCTTCATAAATCTTCCTACCTTTCGTCCAGTAACCGGCACCGAAGATGCGAATCTTTCCGTCGCGATAGGTGAATCGGACCGTCATGACCCGGTCTGCGACCACTCCAAAACAGTACCAACGCTGCTCGGTTCCGCTGTGACTGAGGTCTTTGGCAATGACACGCGCCGCGTCCAGAAATGCGAACTGAGCCTCGCCAAAGCTGACCCCGTGCTTGCGTTGGTTGGCGGCGTCCTTCGCCGCGTCCCACTCAAAGCTGGCTGCCATGGACCATAGTAGCAATTATATGGGCATACCGCCATACAAGCGTATGGCAGTGCCGACCGCTGCATCGCATAGTTAGACGGCGTCAGGGTCAATATCATTGCGCGGCCAAGGACTTGGTCATCAAGACGAGGTGAGCCGGTTGCCGAAGCTTGCCAGGGTCTGGAAAAGGCGCCGTGCCGCTCGGTACGAACCCTAAACCCGCATAGAAAGGCGGGAGTTCACTCCGAAGGCTCACCACATCAATGTCCAGAGCCCGACAACCCGCGGCGCGACAATGATCCTCTACGGCGCGGACAAGAACGCGACCTAGCCCCCGCCCCTGCCAAACGGGGTCGACCGAGAGCATAGCGAAATAGCCTCGATTGCCACGGATCTCGACGTAAACAGCGCCAGCGAGGACTTGAGATTCCGGCGCGTCAATCACTAGAAACTGACCTTGCGGCGCCTCGAGTCGAGCCAGGACGTCTTCGCGCGTTGTCCGATTGCCACGCACGAAGAAATCCTCTACGCGATAGGCAACATTGATCAGTTGCACGAGAGCCGCAATATCGTCCGCCGTTGCGATGCGTGGAATCATCGTAGTCTGAGCTGTTGAGCCGGTAGTTCCTAACATAGTGTTTGAGACATTACGCAACGGTGGTTAGGCATGGTCGGACGCCATCTAACGTCCGCGTTGAGCGGGCCGCGCGATGCGCGGCCAGCGCGCCGCAGGCGTAAAATCTCTCCGCGCGCCTGCGGCGCGCCACGCGCAATCTTTCACGGACCGCTCCAACTCATAGTTAGGCGGCATTGGTACAACTATCACTGCGAGGCAAGTGTCGCCTGAGACCAAACGACTTGCCATTTACCCGCGTGCTTCTCGTAGAAGTCGGTGTGCCAGTACTGCGCTTCGGGTACACGCTGCCCATCGACAACAATCTCTAATCGTGCTTGATACCGAATGACCGCGGCATCGCCGTGCAAACGCACGGCTATAGGAGATACCGGCTCCCACAGCAGGTAATCCAGTTGGCCCGACTTGATACCGCCGAGATACTGGTCCTTGGTGAGTGTCTCGCCGCGAGGATTGACGAGTTGAAACTCCTCCGAATGGAGTTCGCGAGCCCGCTGCACATCTGCGTTGACGAGAGCGCCAAGTCGCTCGCGCTCGAGCTGGCGGATAGCTTCAGCTTCATCGTCCTTGGAGTACGCAACGCTGGCACTCATGAGAAGTACCAACGCGAGGACCAAAGGGTATTCAAAGCGAAAGGTGGACATGTACTACTCCAGTTTGAGTTGCTTTTATGCCGCCTAACGTCCGCGTTGAGCGGGCCGCGCGAAACCGTTCCGGCGCGCCGCAGGCGTAAAATCTCTCCGCGCGCCTGCGGCGCGCCACCCGCAATGTTTCACGGACCGCTCCAACGCATAGTTAGACAGCGGCATCCTGACGCTCTGCGATTACTCTGCAAAGGTCCTTCATTCCTTGCTGCAGCCCTAAGTCGTACGCGCTCTTGCCGGAGAATCCTGGTGCCCCAGCGCCGAGGATCGTTAGGTCTGCACCGGCGCGGACGAGTGCCAGAGCAACCTTTTCGTGACCGGCGACGATCGCCAGCATCAAAGCGGACAGCCCAAACTTGCCAGTAACATCGAGGCGAGCGCCGTTTCTCACCAAGGCCTCAACAACGTCAAGAGATCCGCCGTGCGCCGCCAGCATCAGTGCCGTTTGTCCGTGCCGATCTAGCGAATTGACGTCGACCCCCGCGCCCAATTCATTTTCAATGGCGCCCACGTCTCCAACTCTCGCCGCATGCTCGAATTCTGGCCGCATGCGTTTCAGGCCGCTGTCTAACTACTATTGGGTCTGAAAGTGACGTGATGTTTTACGTCATTTCCAGCCGATAATCACGCTGCGCCGCGGTAAGTGCCTGATTAGGCTATCGAGAATCAGATCTAACATACTGTGGCGGTCAGCCAGGGATGGCGGAGCCTAGACAACTGTTGAATGAGGTGAAGCTCAAGATCCGTGCTCGTCATATGAGCTATCGGACGGAGAGAACTTACCTCGACTGGATTCGTCGCTTCATTCGATTTCACGATCGCCGTCACCCGCGGATGATGGGAGCGGTTGAGGTCGAGGAGTTTTTGACAGCGCTTGCTGTCACCAACCAGGTATCGGCGTCGACGCAGAACCAGGCGCTTGCGGCCGTCCTGTTTCTCTATCGCGACGTGCTCGAGATCGATTTGCCTTGGTTGTCGTCAGTCGTGCGTGCCAAGCGGCCACAGCGCTTGCCGGTGGTGCTCACCCGAGCGGAGGTGAGCCGGGTTCTGGAAAAGATAAGTGGTGTCGAGTGGCTCATCGCTTCTTTGCTGTACGGCACGGGCATGCGGCTTGGCGAATGTGTGGCACTTCGCGTCAAGGATGTTGATCTCGCGAGGCGCGAGATCCTTATTCGCGATGCCAAGGGTCAGAAGGACCGCGTGACGATGCTCCCGGACGCACTCGTTCCGCACCTCAGGGCCCGGCTGGAGCAGTCGCGATCATTGTTTGACAAGGATCGGCAGGAGAGTCGCGCGGGCGTCACACTGCCTAACGCGCTGAAAAGAAAGTACCCCGATGCTGCAATTTCCTGGGCCTGGTTCTGGCTGTTTCCATCAGGGTCGTTCTGCATCGATCCGTACTCTCAGAAACTGACCCGTCACCACCTCTATGCACAGAACGTCCAGCGTGCCGTGAAGCTCGCGATCCGCGCCGCCGGCATCGAGAAGCCGGCGAGTTGCCACACCTTCCGCCATTGCTTCGCCACCCACCTGCTCGAGGACGGCTACGACATCCGCACGGTGCAGGAGCTGCTGGGCCACTCCGACGTGAAGACGACGATGATCTACACGCACGTCCTCAACCGCGGCGGGCGCGGCGTGCGCAGTCCCCTGGACGCGCGTCGCGGTTCAAGTGAGTAGGGCGGCGACGGCGTCGGCGAAGCGATCG
>Ga0105107_10002626_pt1 | contig 11855 bp, 12 predicted proteins | sample PPLLaktember2015_6_FD_79335 | JGI IMG/M metagenome (GOLD analysis project Ga0105107, IMG submission 79335) | Freshwater sediment microbial communities from Prairie Pothole Lake near Jamestown, North Dakota, USA - PPLs Lake P8 Core (1) Depth... | ecosystem: Environmental > Aquatic > Freshwater >... | reverse complement strand
TTCAAGACCATAAGATGTAACCAATGACTCAAAGTTGCTATGACTTACAAGACGAATAGTATGGCCTGCATTCTGTAAGCCTTTTCCTAATGCAATATAAGGCTGAACATCTCCACGACTTCCTGGTGCAATGATTGCAATGCGCATAGTGTCTAAATTATCCTTTTATCTTTTCCAATGAGCGAAACTACTTTGGCTTCCTAACGGTTGGCATTACCTGCAGGTGGGTGGGAGGAGACAATGCCGTTCTGGTGGAGCCAGCTTAAATCCAGTGTAACTCCATATTAACGCGGCGCGTCCCACTAGTCGGGTGCCCACTGTGTTGGGCGATTTTGGAGGAGACTCATAAGAATGTCTGCATAGATCAAAAATCTGGTTGCTCAATCGGGTATGTGCTCAAGCCCCATAAGATCAAAAGTCATGCTTTATCTACACTGTGTAACGCTTGTTCCAACTGTCTGGGAAGGTAAGTCCATTTCCATAGACAAAGCGCATAAGTTGACCGTGATGCTGGATTTCGTGTTCAAGGAGGTCAAACGCAAATTCAATCTGAACGTCAGTCAAATCTGTGAAGTCGATTGCGCTCATTTGCTGATGAGTTGCTTCCAAAGCTGCCAGCACAGATTCCTTAACGCGCGGCGTGGAAAGGCTACACGCGAATCCTTGCCAGCCGCCCATCTCAATGGCTTTGGTGTAACTTTCACGAGCACCAACAATGCACCACAATTGACCTGCGATGCGGTTGGATGGTAGGCCTGGTAAATCCAGGCTCAGGGAAGTTTCATTAAGATGCCTAACAAGATCGTGTGTTAATTTGAATGAACGATCTAATTTCGCCTTTAATTGTTGGTTCACGCTATCCTCCATAACCTTACCGCTCCAGGTCCAGGCGCTTGGGGGAGTCCCGCAGGATGAGCACATACAGCCGGGCCTGGGAGAGCACCGGGCACACCGGGTGCAGTCGCGGCCCGCCATCGCTGCGCACGGTGGCCAGAAACGCCAGCCCTTACATTTGCGCTTAATTCAGAAGCAGGTCATTTATCTCCTTGGCCTTTAGGTCCAAAATTGTTATTTATTGGGTTCTACAGTGTGGAATGTGTGATTGGAGACTACAACCCGGCAAAAAACTGAGATATATCTGAGAACTTCTCCAGGTTGTTACAGCCGGAAGCCGCGCAGGTATAACAAAATTGACTCTGCCGTTGCAAAGGCGAGGAAAAACGCCGCGAAGCCCACGAATGCGCAACCAGTATTATCAGGTATTTGTGGAACCAATGTATATAAGACTTTGCCAATTAGGATGGCATATAGAACCCACAGTCCAGCACTTATTAGACGATAGAAGATCCCTCTATCCAGATAACCCATCAATAACCTGTCACGCAAAGTAAAATGATGGCGGTAATTTCCAGGTGGTAGACGAAGATTAAAAGTGTCACTCTCTAGTTCTTCTTCACAGATGAAATTTGCCCCCGATCCTGTCTCAGGATGAGAGGTTAAGATAATTCTTCTGGATTTATTTTCCAATTTAGGGGAGTTCCCTTGTAAAGGGTGCGATTTTCTAACCTTTAAGAAGCTTCGATGGTGATACCTATAAATCAGAGCAACCAGGAGATAAAACAGGAAAAATGCACCAACCGAGGCAAGGGCACCAATGAAATAAACAGAAATGAAGTCCTGGATCGTATCCATGTGGGTATGATGAATAAATGCTCTCTCGAAGAGTGGCAAGCAAAGGTATGATTCTTCTATATCTAATACAAAACGTATAAACAGGTAAGGGATAGTTTCTTGGTCAATTATAAGTGACAGGAGAAAATTACTATAGTGACAAGCTTCGGAAATTTCTGCAACATTATTCACTTTAACAAATGCACCTCCTACCGTCCCCAGATGGAAATCAACGTTTGGCGCTCATACTCCTAGCTTAACCGAAATAATCCAGAATTGCTAGAAACCGGTGCGGAATGTGGGTTTTTGGCATAATCCTTCCATTACCTGGATGACGGCCGCGAATGGTTTGCGTTGCCGCTGATGGACTGGAGTGAACCCTGCCTGGGAGCAGATAAAACTCGCAGCCAGAAAAATGCCGCAGAATCCCCAGCCTCCAGTGCAGGCTCTGTTAGGCGTTTTTAGACATCCAGAACACTGGCTTACTACTTTCAATTGATTCAATCTTAGACATTTCAATTTTATAATTGATAAGTTCATGGAGCATTTCTTTATCCGTGCCTGACCAACTAGAAACTTTTGGTACGATTAATCTACTATTATCGCCTACCAATGCAATTACACCTTGATTTGTATTGATGTAGATCTCTCGTAGGTCGATCCAGAAGAAAGTATATTTCTTGAAAAGGGAGCGCACTGAAATCCTGCTATTATCTCCTTCCATCCAATCTATACAAGATAACAATAACAACAAGCCCAGTCCGCCAAACAAACCGCCGAGCATGAGAGCGTCAATTAGCTCAACTTTAGAAAAAAATACAAGCCAACGTTTAAAATTCCTACGCTTACGCAAAAAATTCCTAGCCATTTTTCAAAGCCGCCTAATGAAACCTTCAAAGGTCTATTTATGGCTGAAATTTTTTTTGTAACGTTTTCTTGCCACTCTAAAAACCAAGGGAGTCTTTGGTATGCTTGCGGATGAAGAACGCTGGGCGAAAGATGCTCTTTGAGGCGCTCTATCAATTCTGCTTCATCATAAAATCGACTGGGTATCTTTAGAAAATGGTCATCACAGTAAAGGACAAGTAATCTTGATTGTCCCTGCCCCGTAAATTTTACCGCTTTGATAGATTCCCAGGACTGTTTGAAAACTTCTTTGCCTGTTTTGGCTATAATCTCTGTCTTGGAGAAGGTGTTTCTGAAATTAGATAAATAATTCCAACAACCAAAGCAAGCCTACCTGCCAGGTACATTTCCACGCCGTAATAAAGGATTGCAGCAATCGGGAAAATGATACCTAGCAGGGCTGTTGCGCCAATTTCCTGCTGCCAAAAACGAGATGATGGTCGAATGATTTTTTCTTGGGCATTCATGGTTTCACATTCAAACGCCTAATTGAATTTGTAACGCCAGGCAGGTTGAGGTATCGATTATTCATCTTATACTATCAAACGAACCAACCTTCAACCCTCCGCGCTCCAGCTGGCATGCACCGAATGAAATTCCGGCGTCCCGAAGCCTACCCAGCGGGTGTGCATGGCGCGCTCCACCTCCAGCTCGAACAGCACCTCGTCCGGGCTGGCCTTGTGCTGCGCATCGGCGAAAACCTGCGCATAGATTTCCGCATCATCGATCCGGCGGGCGCTCCCGGTCAGGTAGATCTCGTCCGAATCCGGTTTCGGCTGCGGGAAGGCTTGCAGGGCGTAGCGCCCATCCCGCTCCAGGTCCAGGCGCTTGGGGGAATCCGGCAGGATGAGCACATACAGCCGGGCCTGGGAGAGCACCGGGCACACCGGGTGCAGGCGCGGCCCGCCATCGCTGCGCACGGTGGCCAGAAACGCCAGCCCCACGCCGTATTGGAAGATCTGCCCCTCCCCAGCTTGCGCCATGGCTGGAGCTGCCTGACCAAATTCGTTCCAGGTTGCCATCGTTTATTCCTCCAGATCGATCATTGGTTAATACGCTCAAGTATAACGGCCATTAAACGGTCCGTGTGTTCTGCCATCCGTGATCTACACCGGCAATAGCGACAGTCTGCCCATCCGGTTCGGGTGCAGCGGAATATTTCGAAAACAATGCATTAAAAAACCGCCTGGTTGGATTGCTTACATGTAAGGCGCCAGCACCGGCAATAATAGCAAGGGTGCATTGATGATCCCATGAACAAGCACATTGAGCGCCAGGTTGCGCCGCCATAGATAGAATAACGTGAGCAGTATGGCACCGGGCAAGACAACGGTGAGCACATGAATCCAATCCCAACCAAAGAGATGTAACACTGCAAACGCCACAACGGTAATCAGACTCGCCAGCCACCGTTTTCCGGTCAGTTGCGTGAGGCGCTCAATCGGATAGCTGCGAAAGAGGACTTCTTCGGTGAAGGCGCCAGTGATCCAGGCCGGAATAAGCACCCACGCAGGCAAAAGCCGCACCTGGTCAAGCCCTGGAGCAGGCGTCTGGGTTAAGAGATTGCCGACAAATGCAGAAAAGAAGATGACGACACTTGCAATGACTAGTGCTGCCAGGCTGGTGAGAATCCACTCGATCAAGCGGGTGCGGAGCGTTTTCTGGCTGTGTTGGAACCCAAAGGTTGCCAGGGGGTAGCCTTCGGCGAAGTGAGCAATGCCCAGGCGATCAAGACGGCAATCCAGAATACCCACAGGCCCACAAAACGATCCAGTGGGAATGCGAAGGTGTGCTTAAACCACGGGATGAGCAGACCTTGCACAAGCGGAGCACTGAGGGCGATCAGCACACCCAGGATGCCCAACCAGCCCCGAGGCTGAGGTTGAAAAGAGGGTGTTTCAGTTTTCATTTCTAACTTTCATCCCAACAGCCTCTTCGCCAACCCCTCCGGCTCCACCCTCCCGATCACCAGTTCTGGCGTGCCGTGCCACTTTGCCAGGCGCTGCAGGCAGTCCAGCAGTCCCGCCGCCAGCTCATCGGTTGCCTCCACTCCCGGCTCCAGGGCGATGGCTTTCACCTCGAACACGCCCTCGGCGCGGTGCGCCTTGGGGTCCAGCCGCCCCACGATGCGTCCGTTGTGCAGAATGGGCAGGGTGAAGTAGCCGAAGCTGCGCTTGTGCGCCGGGGTGTAGACCTCGATGGTGTAATCGAAATTATGCAGCTCTTTCAGGCGCTGGCGGTCCCACACGATGGGGTCGAAGGGCGAGAGCACGGTGGTGAAATGCAGCGGCTGCGGAGCCGGCGTGGCCGGGTCCATGTATGCCGGCCCGGGCAGGCCCTCGATCTGCACCCGCCGCAGGCTGCCCGCTTCCGCCAGCGCTTCCAGCCGCTGTAAATTGCCGGTCTTGGGCAGGCGGTAATAATCCGGAACCCAGCCAGCGTGGGCCACGCCCAGCGCCCGCACCGCGCGCAGGCTGAAGATCTCCTGGACCTCTTCTCGCCCGGGGACATTGGCCGCATCCGGCCCGTCGTCCCACTCGGGCAGCACCCGCTCGCGCAGCTCGTACACCCGCTGGAAGGACTGCCGCCGAGCGACCATCAAATCGCCCAGCCACAGCAGGCATTCCAGGGCGGTCTTCTCATCCTTCCAGTTCCACCAGCCCCCTGCCGGCTTGCGCCCGTCCTTGAAGTCCGCCGAGCGCAGCCCGCCCTCCTGCCGGATGCGCTCCAGCACCATCGCCGTCACCTCAGCGTGCTCCGCCACCCATTTGGCCGCGTCGCCCCAACCGCTGGTCCTTTCCAGCATGGCACATCGGTACAGCGCGTAATCCTCCGCAGGCAGAAAGCACATGGCGTGCGCCCAGTACTCGAACAGCGCCCCCTCCGCCAATAGCTCGTCCAGCCAGGCGGGGTTGTAATCGCCCAGCCGGCTCCACAGCACCAGGTACGGGCTGCGGGCGATCACGTGGATCGTGTCGATCTGCAAGACGCCCATTTGCCGGATCAGCCTCAGCGCGTCCTGTTTCGTAGCCTGCGGCCGGTCAAGTCGCCCAAAACCCTGCGCGACGAGCATGATCTGGCGGGCTTCTTCCTGGGAGATGGTTTCGATGGCTGGCAAGGGCGTTAGTCCTCGATCGGGTGCCTCAAAATCGTCCTCAGCCTCTCCGGGGCGGTCTTGCGGAAATCGCTCAGGTAGATCTCGTGGTGCTTGCCGCGGTATGTGTACCCGTGCTCGGCGGCGTAGGCATCCATCACCGCCAGGGTGCACGGCTCGTCGGCGAACGCCCCGATGTGCATAATCTGCAGCGCCTTGCCTTCGCGGAAGGGCTCAAAGCGCACCTGCTCCAGCTCCGGGCTGCCGCCGCGCTTCTTGATCACCTGCTGCCGCGCCACCTCCACCTGCTCGGCGGTGATGAAGCCCGGCTGCATCATCAGCAGCGTGTAATGCCAGGGGACCTGCTTGGCGAAGTCGAACAGCCCCTCCTCGATCCACCACAGCCCCTCCAGCCCCATCACCGGGTAATCGACCGGGTTGTCCTTGGCCTGCTTGGCGGCAAACTTGAGCGTGTAGGAAATCCCATACAGCGCCTGCAGCGCCTCCTGGAAGCCCGGCGCTTCCGCCACCGGCGTCCCTGGCGCCACCACCCCGTCCAGCATCAGGAAGTTAAATTCCGGCACCTCCACCACCTCCGGTTTTTTGGCCGAGGGAGAGTAGAGATATTTCAGCTCTTTGCGCAGGTCAAGTTTTGTAACCATATTACCCTCCGAGTAACTCCGCCATTGTCTGGCTGATCAAGAATGAAAGCACCGCGCTGGCCAGGACCGCAGTGTAATAGAATTTCCCAATGCTTTTCGGTTTGGCCTGCCCGTTTTCTTCCAACACCACAAAATCCAGCCAGCTGCGCTGCCACTTGTGGGTCTGGACTCGATAGACAAAATGGATCACCAGCCCAAAATCATAAAGCTAACCAGGAAAATGAGTGTCTTGACCCAGTCTCCCCAAGCCGAATATCCCAGCAGGAAGCCGAGCAGGATGAATACTTTTAAGATTTTATACCATTTTGGCTGCAGAGTATGCGATTGTATAAACTGGGCATCATCCTGGACCTCTTTTATCAGTCTGGTCATCATCTTGCTCCGCTCTGAACCGAGACGAAAATTGACTGCCTTTCCGGTGTATTTACGAATTCATTACCTGGATTCTACGTCACCCACTCAGTAATGGAAAGGCTTGCGAAGGGAAAAATCGGCATTTCGGGGCAAACGTTGAGTGAAATGACGGTCGAATTAATTTATTCGGCGGGGAATCTCGGTACAATTAATGGGTAAATCGTAAATGAATATCACCTGCCGCCCACGGAGGGGAGCGCTTATATGAAAGCAAGGATTGATTTCTTAGTCATTGTACTCCTGATCTGTTTCCTCGCTGCGGCATGCAAACCTGCCCAACCCGCCGCCCCTACGGCGCTTCCGGCGACCCCCTCGCCGGCGAATACCCCTGAGCCCAGCCCCACTACGACCGCCCCCACTGCGACCGCCCTGCCAGGTTCCACGCCCGAACCAGCATTGCCCGCATCCATCACCCTGCGCGTTCACCTGACCACCTCCTCGGACTGGACCGCCCTGTTCCTGACCTCGGGCGCCACCTGGCTGAGTGAGACGCTGGTATCCTCCATTGTTGAAGGAGCCACTGCTGAGATATTGGATGATCAGCTCTTTGTAACCCAGCCCATCCAGCGCGCCGAGGCTGGTGAGACCTCGGAAATGACCATCGATATTCTCTTTTCCGTTCCGGCAAACGCAGAGCCGGTGACCTTCCGGCTTGAGCGGGGTGACATCGGCTTCAGCCAGGTGGAGTTGTCCCGTCAGAAGGGGGAGACATGGGCGGTATTGAAATCCGTCCATTGGGATGGGAGAACGGGAGACGGGATCAACGCCCAGGACATCGCCATCACTGCCGGGGAGCTCTCCGCCGAGATGTCTTTGCCGACTGCCGCCAGCCCGGAATCAGGCGTGCTGGCTGTGGACCCAGTGTTGGGAATGCCGCAGGGCACGGACGGCTATCCATGGTGGAACGACAGCATCTTCTACGAGATCTTTGTGCGCTCATTCTATGACAGCAATGGAGATGGGATCGGCGACCTCAACGGCATCGCTGAGAGAATCGACTATCTCAACGATGGAGACCCAGATACCTCCACCGATCTGGGCATCACCGGGATATGGCTGATGCCGATCTATCCTTCGCCCAGCTACCACGGCTACAACGCCACCGACTTTACCGCCGTCAACCCAGAATATGGTACGCTGGATGATCTCAAGAACCTGCTCAGTGCAGCCCATGAACGGGGCATCCGGGTTATTCTCGATATGACCCTCAACCATACCTCAACCCAGCACCCCTGGTTCATCAGCGCCTGCGATCCCACTTCACCCTACCACGACTGGTACATCTGGTCGAATAACGATCCGGGTTACCCCGGCTACTGGGGGCAGCAAGTCTGGTTCCAAAGCAACAACCTGTATTTTTACTCCACCTTCTCAGCCAACTTCGCCGACCTGAACTACCACAACCCCGAGGTACAGGCAGAAATGCAGAACGTGGTGCGCTTCTGGCTGGAGGAGGTCGGCGTGGATGGCTTCCGCCTGGACGCTGCCAAGCACATGATCGAAGAGGGGCAAAACCAGGCGAACACCGCTTCCACCCACACCTATTGGGAGGATTTCCGCAGCTTCTATAAGGGGATTAACCCCCAGGCAATAACCGTCGGCGAGATTTGGGATACGCCTCAGATCCTGGCGGAGTATCTGCAGGGGGATGAGTTTGACCTGTCCTTCGATTTCTACCTGGCGGGCACGCTGATCCCGGCGCTGAACCAGGGAATTTCAACCGCCCTTAACGAACAGCTCGCCCTCTCTTACACCCTGGTCCCCCCAGGTCAATTCGCCACCTTCCTGAGCAACCACGATCAGGATCGCATCATGAGCCACTTGGGCGATGACCCGCAAAAAGCCAGGGCAGCCGCAGCCCTGTTGCTGACCGCGCCTGGGGTGCCATTCCTGTACTATGGTGAGGAAATTGGTATGACCGGTCAAAAGCCGGACGAGCAGATCCGCAGCCCAATGCAATGGTCCACTCAGCCGTTTGCCGGCTTCTCGACCGTCGCTCCCTGGCAGCCATTCAATTCCAGTTGGGGCATCTTCAATGTGGCTCTCCAGACTAGCGACCCGGGATCCATGCTTTCCTTTTACCGAGATCTGATCCAAGCGCGCAACCAGCATGCTGCGCTGCGCGTGGGTGACCTGACCATTCTGAGCACCGGGAGTGAGGCATTGTACGCCATCCTACGCCTCAGCCAGCAAGAGGCCGTGCTGGTACTGGTCAACCTAAGCGCGACACCGGTAACCAGTTATGCCCTAAGCGCCACCCAAAGCAGCCTGGCGCAGGGGAGCTACACGCCTTACTCTATCCTGGGTGGGAGTGAGTTCAGCTCCCTGACAACCGATGTCCGTGGCGGTTTCTCCCATTACATACCCATTCCCGAGATACCACCTTATGGGACGTCCATCCTGCAGTTGCAGCTTGATGCGCCTTGAGGCAGGTAGCTGAACCACTACCCACCTACTCCTGGTTCAAAGCGCGCAAGAACTCGAATTCAAGCCGGTTACGATCTGGCGATATTGTGTATCGTATCGGCGCGCCATTTTCCACCAGGCGCGTGCCTTTACTGGCCACGGCGCTCGCCCATGCCTTCGTCAGCGTGGTGGCGCTGGTGATCACGCCGTGGAGCCTGAATTCGCTCAAGACCTCTGGCGCTGAACCTGTTTTTCGTCGCCCTGTGGGCTGCTTCAGCCTGGCTGTTCCGCCGGTAAGATACCGCTCTGAAACAGGGGCAGTCCTGAGAGCTGGGTGAAGCGTGTTTCCTCTGCTATAAATTTTTACACGGTGGAATAGGCCCTACAGGTTTTATTCTTTTCTGGGTATGCTATAACGAATTCCCGTTCATGGAAACTGAATAGCAAGGTTCTACGCAAATCTATAGGGTCGTTGCGCTCCGTTCCCCCTCAATCGGATGCCTCAATATTGTCTTCAGCCTCTCTGGGGCGGTGCGGCGGAAATTGCTCAGGTTGATCTCGTGGTGCTTGCCGCGGTATTCCAGGTTGGGTTTTTATGAATTCCGGATTTTATTTCCAAGAATGAAACCGAATAGACCTACCAGAGATATACCTGTTATTGCCTGGAATGCAATCATAAGTTCAGCAAAGACGCTTGTTGCTGTAAAACGACCAAAATCAGTAGCAGTCAAATTTCCAACGCTGAAAATCAGATAATCGAAAAATCCGGGATAGACCGTCCCATCTGGAGATTTGAGGCAGCCGAAGAGCCAGTAAACCAGCGCGCTTCCGAAGATTAATACCAAAATGCTGGCAATTATATTCCCTAGACTCTCGCCAAAACCACACAGAAGATCGATGAACCAGTAGAGTATAAACTTTGGAAAGAATTTCAACCCCACCGATAAGCGAGAAAATTGGTTTTCCGCAGCACTAGCCTGCTTGTTTTTCGCTGGGTAGATAATCGGGGCATACTTTGGAGAATATGTCTTTTTTTCATTTCTTTTTGATTTTACATAAGCCCAACTAGCATCCTGAAAAAATCCTTGGGATGCCCACACGCCGGTTAAGTTCCGGTAGATCTGCATCGCTTCATAGTGCCGTTTGCGTAAGAATTCTTGGATTTTCTCCTCGCTTAAATACATATAATGATGGTGAAACTCTTCGAAAAGATGGATATCTTCCTGCAGAATTCCATTTCCGAGATTTTTCCGTTTTATTCCAGCCCCTTGAAGGTTTGCCATTGACAGGCTGACCCCTACCATTTCAGCCCCTTCGAAGATTGAATAATCCTCAAAGTTGGCCCGGTAGAAATCACATCCATAAAAAAAAGAATCCTGAAATGTGCTTTGGGAACAACGGATTAAGCGAAAATCGCAAAACTTGAATGTACAGTTCCTGAAGTTTGTTCCACATAGGATAGCACCAGCAAACATAACATTTTCTAGCGTGCAGCCTTTAAAATTTGCATTCGTAAGATTAGTGACCTTGTTCTCATTGAAATCACTGAATACAATATTTTTCAATGTTAACCCGCTCAGGTCGATCGAGCTTAAATCCATGCCCGCCAGATCATGAATTTGATTTTCCCCGGATCTCAATTCATTAATAATTGGTGAAAAATCCATTGATTTCTGCATAGCAGCCTCTGCTGGTGTGCTACTGATGTATAAGTTGATCGGTAAATGTGTTTTACTATCCGAATAGTTGATAAATTTTTTCCGGTATTTTGAAGTAGGTTTTGGTCGTTACCCGTTCATTCGGTACTGGCTTTCTGAAACCTGCCGGGAAATTGAAATCGATCCCACGGTCTATCCAGATCGTCTTTAATCCCACCCCCTGCGCCCCACTGACATCTTCATATAAATTGTCTCCGACATAGATCGCGTCTTCTGGTTTAACTTTCATCCCCTCCAGGGCGGCTGTGAATAACTCTGGATTTGGTTTGCGTGCTTTTACATCGGAAGAGAAAATAATCAATTCGAAATATTTCTCCAGATCAAACTTTCTGATCTCTGGGATTGAGAATAGTCGCTGCGAATTCGAACAAATGCACAGACGGATATCCTGGCGCTTGTACAGCTCTTCCAATAAAGGATGAGTTTGCGGATAAACAGTCAGATATTTGGTGGTCAAGATTCTGAATAGGAGAGCAGTTTCACGAATAAGCGCATGCAAATCGAGTGCAGGGGAAATTAGTAGACCGGAGAATACGCGCATCAAAACATTACCAATATCAACGTCGGGGTGCTGATTGGGATTTTCTTCATATTCGATTTTTTCCTGGTCTCTGAGGCTTTTATGAAAATCTTCTGGTGTGACTATGATCCCCTGATAGGATAGCCAGGAGGACAAAAAATCATACGCTAATGGATTTGTTTCATCCGTTTCAATATCAATCAATGTTTTAAACAAATCAAAAATCACAACTTTCTTATCTTTCATTCAATGCCTCTCGATTCGATTTTATGAGCCGCAATACCGTTATCCTAATTGTACAACCGAACGCTCCTATTCAGCTTTGTCTCGTCTCCTCGGTTCCATTCCGCTTGCAGCACCGAATAGACATACTCACTGCCCCAGGCGCCTTTGAACCAGATATTCTCGATGAAATGCCCCTCCCGGCGCATCCCCACCCGCTCCAGCAGCCGGGCAGAAGCAGT
>Ga0105107_10002625_pt1 | contig 11858 bp, 6 predicted proteins | sample PPLLaktember2015_6_FD_79335 | JGI IMG/M metagenome (GOLD analysis project Ga0105107, IMG submission 79335) | Freshwater sediment microbial communities from Prairie Pothole Lake near Jamestown, North Dakota, USA - PPLs Lake P8 Core (1) Depth... | ecosystem: Environmental > Aquatic > Freshwater >... | reverse complement strand
AGGGGGAGATCGGTGGCCGAAGACTATACTTATATAGTCGCGAGATTGCGCGCGCTCGAGGCGGCGATGCCGGAACGAGGCTGGTTCGAGCATCTCGCGCGCACGCCGGCCGGGAGCCTCATGGGCGCCCTCAGGGAGTACTACGGCTCCTTTGAAGCGGTCAGCGATCTCGCCGATTTCGAGAATGCCCTCGAGGCGGAGAAGGCCTCGATGCTCGCGCTCATCACCTCGCTGCTCAGCGGGGAGCGATCGAGGATGTTCATACGTGCGGGGTACGATTTCGACAATGTCACTCACGCGTGGAAGGCGGCGAAGCTCGAGGCGAAGGCGGCGCTCAATCCTTTCGGTCTCATCGCGCCCGCGGATATCGAGCAGCTGGTCGCCGGGAAGGTTCGGGGAGCCGTCCCCCGCCGGTTTGAGGAGCATATCGACATGCTCAATGAGCGCTACGAGACGACGAAGAGCCTCGCCGCGTGCGAGTACGCGGCGGAGAACGCGAAGTGGCGGTTTCTGTTCGACGCGGCGCCGGGGGAGGAGGCCGCGCGCTATCTTCGCTGCAAGATCGATTGTATCAATATCGAGAGCTTCATCCGGCTCCGCCGGTCCGGGCTGCGCCGCGAGGCGCTCGATGCGGTCTGGATCGAAGGGGGCGGGATCGAGACGGCCCGTTTCCGGAGCCTCTTCCGCGAGACGGATGAGGAGTTCTTTGCCTTCCTCGCGACGAGCGACCGGCGTGACCTTATAGCCCTCGGCCTCTCGAAGGATACACCGCTCGAAAAGGCGGACGCGATCATAAGGCGCGGTCTTCTGGAGACGCTCTCCCCGAGCCGGTACCGGCATTTCGATTTCTCTCCCGTTCTCTACCATATCGAGCTCAGGGAACGGGATTACCAGATACTGCGGGGGATCATCGTGGGCTCGCTCAACGAGCTCGGTGAGGAGATGCTCCTCGATCGGATGAACGCGCTCCTGCCGTCGTAGCGGGGCGCGGCGCGCCCCCCGGCGTTCTCGGCGGCGCCGCCAAAAGGAGAGGGAACCGTGGCCCAGGACATCGCGGTGATAGGGCATTCCGATTCGATCGAATATTTCCGTGTGCTCGGCTGTGAGACGTACGAGACGCGGGAGGGCGTTCTCACCCCGGAGCAGTTCGACGAGGTCATCCAGCGCCGGTTCAAGATCATTCTCGTCACCGAGGAGGTATTTCATACCTATGAGCGGCTCATCCGGCGGAGAACGCACCGGCTCTTCCCCGTGGTGAGCATCATTCCCGACGCGAGGGGCGCCGTGTGGACGAAGGAGGGGCCGGTGTCGAAGGGAGTCGCGTACGAGGAGCTCCGCATGGCCGTCGTGAAGGCGGTCGGCCAGGACATATCCACGAAATGAGCAAGGCGAACGGATATAACGGACCGAGAGGAAAGGAATCGCGAGTATTATGGCCGTAGGTAGAATCGTCAAGGTATCGGGGCCCCTCATCGTCGCGGAGGGGATGCGGGGAGCCAAGATGTTCGAGGTGGCCCGCGTGAGCGAGAAGAAGCTCATCGGCGAGGTCATCGAGCTCCATGGCGAGGAGGCGTACATCCAGGTCTACGAGGACACGGCGGGGCTCGGACCCGGAGAGGCCGTCGAGACGACCGGAATGTCGCTCTCGATCGAGCTCGGGCCGGGGCTTCTGCAATCGATCTACGACGGGATTCAGCGGCCGCTCAACGTCATCTATGCGCGATCGGGGCACTACATCGCACGCGGGATCAATCTCCCGGGACTCGATCGGGCGAAGAAATGGGAGTTTCGACCCGCCGCGCTCAAGACCGGCGAGACGGTCGAGGCGGGGGATCTGCTCGGCGAGATAACCGAGACCGCCCTCATCAATCACCGCGTCATGGTTCCCCCGACGATCCGGAAGGGAAAGCTCCTGCGCGCGCCCGAGAAAGGCGCCTACACGGTCGAGGACACGATCGCCGAGATCGAGACCGAGGGGGGCGTCCAGCGCTTGACCCTTATGCACCGGTGGCCTGTCCGGACGCCGCGCCCCGTCGTGAAGAAGCTCGTTCCGCAGAATCCGCTCGTTACCGGCCAACGCGTCATCGACACCCTCTTCCCGATCAGCCAGGGCGGAACGGCGTGCGTTCCGGGGCCCTTTGGAGCGGGGAAGACGGTCATCCAGCATCAGCTCGCGAAGTGGTCGGATGCGCAAATCATCGTATACATCGGCTGCGGAGAGCGCGGGAACGAGATGACGGACGTGCTCCAGGAGTTCCCCGAGCTCAAGGATCCCGGAACCGGGCGTCCCCTGATGGAGCGCACGGTGCTCATCGCGAACACGTCGAACATGCCGGTCGCGGCGCGCGAGGCCTCCGTCTATACGGGGATCACGATCGCCGAGTACTTTCGGGACATGGGATACAATGTGGCGGTCATGGCTGATTCCACCTCCCGGTGGGCCGAGGCGATGCGCGAGATGTCGGGGCGCCTCGAAGAGATGCCGGGGGAGGAAGGCTATCCCGCGTACCTCCCCTCGCGAATCGCGGAGTTCTACGAGCGCTCGGGGCGCACGATCTGTCTCGGACGCGACGGCCGCATTGGGACGCTCAGCGTTATCGGCGCCGTCTCGCCTCCCGGGGGGGACCTCTCTGATCCGGTCGTCCAGGCGACGCTCAAGGTCGTCAAGGTGTTCTGGAGCCTCGAGGACAGCCTCGCCTTTGAGCGGCACTTCCCCGCGATCAGTTGGCTCACGAGCTACAGCCTCTACCATGAAGGCCTGCAGGAATACTTCCGGGATCGCGTCTCCCCCGAATGGCAGGCGGCGCGCGTCGAGACGATGGAGCTGCTCCAGAAGGAGTCGGAGCTCAAGGAGCTCGTGCGCCTCGTCGGGGTCGATTCTCTCTCGCCGCAGGACCGCATCATTCTGGAAACGACGAAATCGATCCGCGAGGATTTCTTGCACCAGTCGGCGTTCGATGCCGAGGATGCCTACACCCGCCACGGCAAGCAGTTTCAGATGCTGAAAGCGATTCTCGATCTCCACCACGCCTGCATCAAAGCGATCGAGAAGCGGTGCCCCCTGCGGAAGCTTCTCGAGCTGCCGGTGCGCGAGCGGATCGCTCGGATGCGGTACGTGCCCGAGAAGGATATCGCCCAGTTCGATGCGATACGCAGTGAAATCGAAGAGCAGCTCACGGCGTGCATGAAGGAAAACCGCACAGGCGAGGAGTGAGAAAATGGTCACCGAATATACGACGATCAGCGAAATCGCGGGTCCCCTCATCCTTCTCGACCGGGTCGATCACGCGACCTACGAGGAGCTCGTCGAGGTGGAGCTCCCGGGCGGGGAGCTCCGGCGGGGCAAGGTGCTCGAGGTCGATCACGACAAGGTTCTCGTCCAAATCTTCGAGGGGACGCGCGGAGTCGATATCGCCAAGACGCGCGTGCGCTTCCTGGGGCGCGGGCTCGAGCTCGCCGTGTCCCCCGACATTCTCGGGCGGATATTCAACGGGCTCGGGAGCCCGATCGACGACGGACCGCGGATCATCCCCGAGCGGAAGCTCGATATCAACGGGAGCCCGATCAATCCCTACGCCCGCGTCTATCCGAAGGAATTCATCCAGACGGGGATCTCGGCGATCGACGGGCTCAACACCCTCGTGCGCGGGCAGAAGCTCCCCATCTTTTCCGGTTTCGGGCTGCCCCATTCCGAGCTCGCCGCGCAGATCGCGCGCCAGGCGACCGTTCTCGGCACGGGGGAAGCATTCGCCATCGTTTTCGCGGCGATGGGAATCACCTTCGAGGAGGCGAACTACTTCATCCGCGATTTCCAGGAAACGGGGGCCATGGAGCGCGTCGTGCTCTTCATCAACCTCGCGAACGACCCGACGATCGAGCGCATCGCCACGCCGCGAGCGGCGCTCACCGCCGCCGAGTATCTCGCCTTCGAGCGCGGGATGCATGTCCTCGTGATCATGACCGATATGACGAACTACTGCGAAGCGCTCCGCGAGGTTTCGGTCGCGCGCAAGGAAATCCCCGGCCGGCGCGGTTATCCCGGCTACCTCTACACCGATCTCGCGACGATCTACGAGCGCGCGGGGCTTCTCAAGGGCGCCAAGGAGGGAGAGGTGCGCGCGGGATCGATCACGCAGATCCCCGTCCTCTCGATGCCCGACGACGACAAGACGCATCCGATCCCCGACCTCACCGGATACATCACCGAGGGGCAGATCATCCTCGATCGTTCGCTCCACCGGAAGGGGATCTACCCGCCGATCAACGTGCTCCCGAGCCTATCCCGCCTCCGCGACAAGGGTATCGGCGCCGGGAGAACGCGCGAGGACCATGCTCAGGTCGCCAACCAGCTCTTCTCCTCCTACGCGCGGAGCAAGGAAGTCGAGGAGCTCGCCGTCGTGCTCGGAGAGGCGGCGCTCACCGACACCGACAAGATGTTCATGGCGTTCGGGGAAGCCTTCGAGAAACGTTTCGTGCGCCAGGGTATCCACGAGAACCGCGGGATCGAGCACACGCTTCAGACCGGATGGGAGCTGCTCTCGAAGATCCCGCGCGCCGAGATCAAACGGATCAAGGATGTCTATATCGAGAAGTACCTGCCGAAGGCGGACCCGGAGGGCGCGCGGTGAGGATCAAGGTCAACCCCAACCGGATGATGCTCATCAGGCTGAGGCGCCGCCTCGAGCTCGCCCGGCGGGGGCACAAGCTTCTCAAGAACAAGCAGGAGAAGCTCATGCAGAATTTCTTCGCCCTCGTCCGCGAGACCACGGCGCTCCGCGCGGAGGTCGAGCGGACCTTCATGGACATCAGCAGCCGGTATCTCGAGGGGAGGGCTGCGACCGACCGCCAGACCCTCGAGGATGCGCTCGCCCTCTCGACGAAGATCGGCGAGCTTGAGGTCGCCGTGCGCCATGAGATGAATATCTCGAGCCCCGAATTCACCATGCGCGTGCCGGAGCGCGATCTCTCGTATCCGCTTCCGACCTCGCACCCTTCGCTCGATACGGCTTTCGAAAGGTTCTTTGAGGCCCTCCCGCGGCTTCTCTCCCTCGTCGGCAAGGAGAATACCCTCTTTCGCATGGCGGATGAGCTCGAGAAGACGAGGCGCCGGGTCAATGCGCTCGAGTACGTGCTCATTCCCGATCTCGAATCGGTCATCAGGAGCATCGACGACAAGCTGAGCGAGCAGGAACGGTCCAACCAGATACGCCTCATGAAGATCAAGGACATGGTGAAGGAACGCGGCGCGGGAATCTAGGCTCGCCGGCCCGGCCCGCGAGGGGGGCGCGGGAGGGGCGCAGGGCGAGGGAAATCGGTCTTTCCGAGGGGTCCCCGCCGGCGTCTTCCTCGAAGTCAAATCTGTTGACAGGCCTTATTTCGATTTATATATTTTCCTTGGAATCTGAGAAAGTACCGTGCGGTACTTGAACGATAGAGAGAGACCCACACCTTTACCCATTCTCCCGAATCCGCTCTCGTTGAGGGAGAAGAGTATCCAGGGGTTCGGTACCTCTTCGCAAGGAGTGGAACAACAATGAAGAGTCGCTACGGTACGCCGGCCGGCGCGCGGATTGTTATTTTCGCGCTGGCGCTCCTCATGGTATCGGCGCAGGCAATCGCCCAGACAGGGAGAATCACGGGCAAGGTCGCCGACGCGAAAACGGGCGAGCCGCTCGCCTTCGCCAACGTGATACTGCTCACCTCCGACAAGGTTTCGACGAAGATGGGCGCGATGACCCTGAACGACGGCACCTTCCTGATCAGCGGCGTTCCCGTGGGCACATATACGGTGCGGGCGATGATGATGGGGTACACCACCATCGACAGGCAGAACGTCTCGGTCAACGTGGGAACGGCGAGCGAGGTGAGTTTCCAGCTCGAAGGGGCGATCGTGGGCAAAACGCAGGAGATTGTGGTCGAGGCGGAAATTCCACAGGTCGACGTCAAGTCGAGCGATGTCCGCGCGCGCGTTACGAGCGACCAGCTCAAGGAACTCCCCGTTGACGACGTCGTTTCGGCGGTCGCCTTGAAGAGCGGTATCGTGAAGACCGGCGACGAGCTCCACGTGCGCGGCGGCCGCTCGGGCGAGGTGCAGATGCAGATCGACGGCGTTCCCGTGGACGATCCGCTCGGCGGCGGCGCCATATCGGTCGGTCTCCTCGGCACCGACAACAGCGAGGTCGTCACCGGCGGCATGGACGCCGAGTACGGCAACGCGCAGTCTGCGATCATCAACGTGAGCACGCGCGAGGGGGGCAAGAGCTTCGAGGGCCAGGTCCGCTACATGACGGACGATTTCGGCCGGCGCGACAAGACCTACACGAACTACGACCGGTTCAGCCTCGGCTTCGGCGGTCCCATCCTGAGGAACCTGACCTATTATATGTCGGGAGAGGTGACCTTCTCCGACGGCGAGAACTGGACGATCGCCCGGAGGAACGAGCAGAAGCTCCTCGGCGATTTTCTCAAGTATTCGACGCGGCAGTATTCGGACTACAATGTGCAGGGAAAGATCGCATACCAGGTCAACCCGCGGCTCAAGCTCGTCGGCGAGGCGATCTACTCTCATTCGATCAACAATCCGTACCAGCACAACTGGAATATCGAGGGATACGTCCAGAAGGTATACCGGTTCCTGACGCTGCGTCCGAGCCGCGATTTTCAGACTGAATATGCGCGGTCGTTCGGTTCCTACACGAGCATCTACCACGGCCCGTGGATCACCCAGGAGGTCCCGCGGGTGCAGACCTATCCCGGCACGCTCGAGGCGCGCCGCCGGTGCATCTATCCGATCGTGGTCTACGCGAAGGTGAGGGACCCGAACGATCTCTCGAGTCCGGCATTCATCACCCGTTACGATAACTTCTACGCCCGCATCCTAACCGACGTGTACGGCCAGGAAACGGAAGTGATCTGGGACGAGCACATCATCGGCGAGAACGGGCAGGGGGAACGCTACGAGAGCCAGATGCTCTTCGAGGGCTTCCAGAATCCGGAGAGCAAGTTCAGCCACTTCCGGGACGATTCGAGCTATGTTTACTTCAACTCCGCCGAAAACGTCACGACGGGCAAATCGGACGATCTGAACCTCAAGTTCGGCCTCAACCACAACATAAGCGACGACGTGCTCTACACGGTGAGCTTCACGCGGCTCCGGTTCAAGGCGACGAACACCGTCGACGACAAGGAGCCGAACGAGTTCACCACATCGGGGCTCCCCGTCACCCTGCCGAACGGCTCGTGGAGGTATACGGGCATCAGCGACGCGATCTACTACACCGATCCCGATTACCCCTATTTCGTCACATGCTACGACTGGCCCCAGTACACGCAGCGGACCAGCACGGCATACAATCTCAAGGCCGATCTCACGTCGAAGAAGTGGGAGAACCACCAGTTCAAGACGGGCGTCCAGTTCATTTACAATGACCTGGACGAGAAATCGATCAACTCCCCCGGCCTGGAGCGGAGGCTCTCCGACGGCACATTCCGGACGGGTCTCAGCGACAACATCTTCCGCAACTTCAATCCGGAAGCATCCTACTACGTGCAGGACAAGTGGCAGTACCAGGGCATGATCGTGAACGGCGGGGTCCGCGTCGATTTCTTCTCTCCGGGCAACAACAACGAGATCCTGATCCGGAGCACCGAGATCGACCCGAACGTCGACACCTACAAGTTCCAGATCAGCCCCCGTCTCGGATTCGCCTTCCCGATCACGGACAAGGACAAGTTCCATTTCCACTACGGGCGGTTCACCCAGTGGCCGAACCGCAACTTCCTCTTCAGGACCCAGGACATGCGCTATGGATCGGGCACCCTCGGGAACCCCGATCTCGACGAGGAGCTCACCGTTTCCTACCAGGCGGGCGTCTCGCACCAGTTCAGCGAGACGATCGCGGGGCACTTCGTGGTATTCACGAAGGACATTTTCGGGCTCACCTCGTCGACGCGGGTGATCGACAGCGAGAGCGGGAACCTCGGCTACCGGTTCATCAACCGCACCTACGCGAGCTCGCGCGGTCTCGAGATCAGTTTCGACAAGATGAGGAGCCATTACATCGGCGGTGAGATTTCGTACACGTACTCTTACGCGGACGGGGTCGCCTCGGACGCGAACTTCGGCGCGACGGCGGAAGGGCTCACGCACCTGCCGACGCAGGAGCTTCCCCTCGACTGGGACCAGCGGCACACGCTCAACGTCACGGTGACCCTGCAGGACCAGAACAAGTGGGGCGCGACCGTCGTCTACTCCTTCGGGAGCGGCATGCCGTGGACGCCGGTGGACCGCTGGGCGCGGCGGCAGAATCCGCTCTGGGAGAACTCGGAGCGTCTTCCGGCGACGCATGTGATCAATATCCAGGGACGCAAGATGTTCAATATCTACGGCCAGGAGCTGACCCTCTTTTTCGAGGGCCGCAACCTGCTCGATCAGGATATCCTGGCGCCGGGGGGCGTTGCGCCGGGCGTGTTCCCCGGAATGGCCAATGCGGGGATGGACGGCGGCTCCTACCTGACCGAAACCGGAAAGTACGGCGGGGCGTACCTCCAGGATATCAATGAAGACGGCCTCGATGATTTCAATCCGGTCAACGATCCGACGATTTGGGATGCCCGGAAGACGTGGCGCATCGGATTTGGTTTCGAGTTCTAGACGCTCCTGAGTGGAGGAGGATTCGGGTCATGAATCGAAAGGGATGGGTTCGGGCGGTCGCCGCGGCGGCGCTCATGCTTCTCACCAGCACCTCCGTTTTCGGGAGGGATACCGATCCCGCCCGGCTCGAAGAGCTGAAGAACATCAATCAGAAGATATGGGTCTACGACGGCACGCCGGTGCACAACGTCGGCAACCTGCAGATGCACGTCTGCAACTGGGGCGCCTTCGGCTCGATGCCCGGATCCCGCTTCCCCTTCGCCGATTCACCTTCCGCGCAGTGGCCCGCCAACTCGAGCGTCGAGTATCTCTTCATCGCCGGCCTCTGGGTGGGAGCGAAGAAGGGGGGCGTGCCCGTCGTTTCGACCTCCGCCTACGATCGCGAGTTCCAGCCCGATCCGTACGACGAGAACCAGAAGATCTACCGCTCGTTCGAGTCCGCGCCGGGGGGAGCCCGTTTCCCGAGCCCGCCCGACGACGACAAGGACGGCAAGATCAACGAGGACTGGCTCAACGGAATGGATGACGACGGCGACGGCAGCATAGACGAGGATTTTGCCGCTATCGGCAAACAGATGTTCGCATGCTGGTTCACCGACGACCAGCCGAACTCGGTTCAGAGCTTTCCCGAGCATACGCCGCTCCGCCTCAAGGTTCGCCAGGAGAGCTACCAGTGGGAAGAGGAGAAGTTCTACAACTTCGTCGGCGTCGAGTACAAGATCACGAATAACAGCCCCGAGAGCATCGAAGAGCTCTACGTCGGTTTCTTCGCCGACGGCGACGCGGGCCCGAGGTCGCGCGAGCAGTACTGGCTCGATGACGGCACCGGGCTCTGGGAAGGGATCGTGTGCGGCCAGCGCGGCGACCGCCAGGTGCCTATCAGGATCAGCGCCGCGTACTTCTATGATATCGATGGCGACGAAGGCAAAACGCCGGGCTACTTCGGCATTCTCTTCCTCGGCCACGATATCGATCCCCTCGGCGAAACGGCGCCCAAGCAGGTCGGCATCACCTCCTACCAGAACTTTTCGGGGGATCAGCCGTACGAGAACGGCGGCGATCCCAACAACGATTTTCAGCGCTATGAGCTCTTGAGCAAAACAACGAGGGACCGCACCCAGGAAGTACCGAGAGACTACCGGATGCTCCTCGCCACGGGGCCGTTCAAGGAGCTTCCGCCCGACAGCACCCTCACGCTTCAGGTCGCTTTCTGCTGCGGGTTTGGCCTCGAGGGCATGAAGCAGAGCGCCGCGAGCGCCGCGCTGACCTATGCGGGCAACTGGTTCAATGTTGACGGGGACCCGCTCTCGGGCGTCAACGGACGCGAAACGCCCGTGTATGGACCCGCGAGCAGTGTCATCCCCGACTCCTGCGCAGCCGATTTGACCCCGATTTCCGCGGTGAGGGGAGAGATCATCTGGATCAACGCGGATTGCAGGCAGGAGCTCCTCCTCTGGTCGAACACCATATGCAGCAAGGGGGACGCGACTTTCGCCGAGTTCCAGACGGGGGTAGACGGGAAGGAAACGCAGGTCAACTGGCTGGTCGGCTCCGCGCCGCCGCCCCCCGTGATGCGGCTCCTTCCCGGCGACCGGAAGGTGACGATCCTGTGGAACAACTTCAGCGAAACTTCGCTCGACGTGAGCACCCTCGAGCAGGACTTCGAGGGATGGCGCATCTGGCGGGCGGACGGATGGGACCGGCCGCTCGGAACATCCGTTCTCACGGGGCCGAGCCGCGAGCTCTGGCAGCTCATCGAGGAACGGGACCTCGTAAACGGCGTGCCCCCCGACATCAATTTCAAGGAACCGTTCTCCGAGGGCGGCTGGCAGTACGAACCGCTTATCAACCTCCCCGACAAGGAAAAGATAATCGCCTACTTCGAGGAAAGCGTGTACTACTTCCCGATGGACGACGTTCCGTGTCCGCCGGGGCTGAGCGATCTCGAATGCGACACCCTGGAGGCGCTCGCGCGGTACAACCTCGGATTCGACGGAGGCCTCCAATACTACAAGTTCGTCGACAACAGCGTTCATAACGGCATGCACTACTTCTACAGCGTAACGGCGTACGATCACGTGATCACGAGGTTCGTGCCGGTGAGGGTCGGCTACTACGGAGATCCGTCGTCGAATTTCGCTTATGTATCGCCGTTCTCCGACGCGCAGAAGAGTGAAGGGTTCGTGGAAGAAAACGTATACGTCGTTCCGAATCCGGCGACCGCTTCGGCGATGGAGCCGTGGCAGCTCGAGCCGAATCAGGACGATCCGACGGGGATCAAGGTCGAATTCAGGAATCTCCCCGTCGGCCGCTCCACCGTGAGGATCTTCACCGTTTCGGGGGATCTCGTGGAGGTGCTCTACCACGACTGGAGCGTCACGCACGGCACCCTCCCGTGGGATCTTGTCTCGCGGAACGGGCAGGATGTAACGAGCGGTGTGTATCTGTTCTCCGTCGAGGCGGAAGACAAGAGTATTCCGAGGACGGTCGGCAAGTTCGTCGTCATTCGGTGATGGATTTTTCTCGATTGTTCCTTCTGAGGAGGTTGCGTGATGAAGCGTAGGATGGTTGCTGGGGTCATGATGCTGATTCTGATCCCCGGTTTGGTCGCAGCGGCAACCAAACCGTTCGAGAAGGTTGGGACCTATTCGGCGCAGTTTCTGAAGATCGGCGTATCGGCACGGGGGTCGGCGATGGGAAGCGCGTATACCGCGGTGGCCTCGGATGCGTCGTCGATCTACTGGAACCCCGCGGGTATGGTCGATCAGACTCGCACGCAGGTGACGTTGAACTCCGTCGTATGGCCGGCCGATATCGACATGTATTTCGCCGCTGCGGTGTTCAACACGCCGTACCTGCCGGGCACGTTCGGCATCAGCGCCCGGGCGCTCACGATGGACCCCCAGGAGGAACGGACGATCTACATGCCGAACGGCACGAAGCGGTTCTTTGACGCCGGCGACATGTCGTTCGGCCTGTCCTACGCCACCTATTTCACCGACCGGTTCTCGGCGGGCATCACCGCGCACTTCCTCCACATGGGGCTTGCCGACAAGAGTGTCGAGTCGCTCGCCTTCGATTTCGGGCTCCTCTACCGCATCGGTATCCAGGGCATGAAGCTCGGCATGATCGTCCAGAGCCTCGGCGGCGAGGTCGATTTCGACAATCGTTCCTCGAAGCTTCCGACCCTTTTCAAGGTGGGGGT
>Ga0105107_10002624_pt1 | contig 11858 bp, 7 predicted proteins | sample PPLLaktember2015_6_FD_79335 | JGI IMG/M metagenome (GOLD analysis project Ga0105107, IMG submission 79335) | Freshwater sediment microbial communities from Prairie Pothole Lake near Jamestown, North Dakota, USA - PPLs Lake P8 Core (1) Depth... | ecosystem: Environmental > Aquatic > Freshwater >... | reverse complement strand
TCTTCCTGCTACAAAGACCGCTACATACCACACGCCGTTCCGCTTATATAATGAAGCCATGACAACACTCCTTGCGAGGTGTTGTCACTACTGTTGTCACTTGCGTGAACGGCAAAGAGAAGTGCCTATTTTTGGAGCTGGCGGGCGGATTTGAACCGTCGACCTGCTGATTACGAATCAGCTGCTCTACCAGCTGAGCTACGCCAGCACATAGTGGGGCTCCCTCATCTCTGCCCCATATTTTTCAAGTATACGCACTTTTGATCGGGGAATCAACCCGTCTGATGGTCCATGTCATAGAGAATAACGGGCTTCGGATGCACCTTGCGCATCCGGATATTCAGCATCTCCACAAACACTGAGAACGCCATCGCAAAGTAGATGTACCCCTTGGAGATGTGTTGATGTAGTCCCTCTGCAACCAGCGTCACACCGATCAGTAACAGGAAACTCAAAGCGAGCATGGCAATGGTGGGATGTTGGTGCACGAATCTGCTGACCGGGCCTGAGGCAACCATCATGACGATCACGGCTATCACGATTGCCGCAATCATGATTCCCACCTGATTGGCCATGCCAACCGCAGTGATCACGGAATCCAGTGAGAAGACAATATCCAGAACCATGATTTGTGCGATCGTTCCCCAGAAAGACATGACTTTCTTCGTCACCTTTCTGTGATCCTCCGGCCCCTCCAACTTGTCGTGGATCTCAAAGGTGCTCTTCGCTATCAAGAACAACCCCCCACCGATCAAAATCAGATCACGCCCCGATACGAAGAAGCCCGCCACATCGAACAACGGCCGGGTCAACTTCATGATGGCCGAGAGCGAGAGCAGGAGCAGCACGCGCGTTATCATGGCCGCTGCGAGCCCGATCGTCCGGCCGCGCTGCTGCTGGTGCGGCGGCAGCTTTCCGGACAAGATGGATATGAAGATGATGTTGTCAATCCCCAGGACGATTTCCAGCACCGTCAGGGTGACGAGCGCGATCCAGGTTTCAGGTTGGAGTATCCAGTCCATGTAGGTCTCTCTCGATAATTATGCTGACAGCAGAGTTCTGAACTGTTCCCTCCCCCAGGCGGAGGGGAACAAATCCTATTTCAGCAACTTCACCGCTCCATGAATCAGCGCCTCGACCTTCCGCCGTGTGTCCACCGAAATTTCCATGCTCTTGAGACTTTTGAGCGCAGACCCGGCCCGGGGCTGGATCAGAGCAACTTCCTCTGTTGCGGTCGCAGGCTTCAACGAGATCCGGTTGCCCGTCTGTACCGCGAGAACCAGATCCTGCGGTGACCATTCCTTTGGCCACGCGTTGTTGAGCAGTGTCATTGCCCGGGACAACCTGTTGATCACGCCGGGAACCGCAGCTACCCGGACAGCCGGTATGCCTTTCAACACAATCTCACGCTGCCGGGTTGCAGCTCCGCTGGGCACGCACACAACCACAGCCATCTTCTCTCCGTCATACCACCAGCCTGTCGAGTCGCCCGCATTCGCAGCACGTACCGCCTGCCCATCGCATTCAACGGCGGACGGGGGCCACGTCATGAGGCATCGCACCTCAAACGCCCGGGTCGGCAACATGTCCGGGAATGAGCCTTCCCGCGGACCAATAGTCACGCGCACGGTTCCGCCCGCTTCCACTCGTGCGTGTACCGGTGTCCATGCATATTCACCCCGCTGGTATCCGAGCGAGTTACCTTCATCTTCGTACACGCGCACGGATCCGCTCCCGCCGGGGAAGATATTGAGAATAAGCGGGTCCACGGGCCGCTCGCCGGTGTGCAACATATCGGGCTGCATCGGCACAATTGCGCCTGCCCGGACAAAGACAGGTACCTCATCCACGGCATACTGTCGCTCGAGCTTCACAGGCCCGCTGATGTGTGCCCCGCTACTCCACTCCACCCAGATGCCCGGCGGCAGCCAGACCCGCCGCGCGGCAACCTGACTGATCGTGTCAACCGGAGCCGCCACCGGCGCCACAATCATGTCGCTTCCAAAATAGTACTGATCGGTCGACTCATACGCCTCCGGCGATTCGGGGTGTTCATAATAGAGCGGACGAACGACGGAAATTCCTTCATCATAGGCACGGCGGGCGGCTGTGTAGATGTACGGAATCATGGCATACCGCAACCTGTACGTCTCACGCATCGCTGGGAAGTACTCGTGCGGGTATGCCCATATCCGCCGCTCCGCACCGGGGTTTTTCGTCGTATGGGTGCGGAGTATCGGGCTGAACGCGCCGAACTGTAACCAACGGGTGTACAGTTCGGGGCCTACCACACCGGGCATGTGACCGCCGATGTCGTGGCTCCAGTAACCGAACCCTACGTTTGCAGCCGTCGCCGTGAAATAGGGCTGGAATGCCAGCGATTCCCAGACAGAGATGGCGTCTCCCGAAAACCCCACCTGATACCGGTGATTTCCCAATCCTCCCCAGCGATGGAACAACAATGGACGTGCCCGGTTCTGCCTCTCCATGTCCGAAAAGAAAACGTAGTTCAGCCACCATGTCGGCGTGACGCCCGGTATCTTGGTCGTTCCCCACTGCTGCCAATCGAGCCACCAGAAATCAATGCCGCGTTTCTCAAGCGGGTGAATGACGTGCTCAAAGTAGTTGAGCGCGAAACGCTTATCAACGATATCAAACGGGACGTATTTTTGGGTTGCAGGATCAATCCCCATCGCGCGCGCCATTGCCGGGTATTGTTCCTCATGTGGTTGAATCCCCGAGGCAGGATGTATGTTCAGCGTGGACTTCAGGCCGTGATCTTCACACCAGCGGAGGAAGGCGTCAGGATCGGGGAAAAATGCAGGATCCCACGTGTACCCCGTCCATCCGAGCCGTTGGCCCGCCTGGTCACGGACATCCTTGTCCCACCTCTGGTTGAAGGTGAGGTGCCAGTCCATGTCAACGACGAGTACATCGAGGGGCACGCCATGCGTGCGGAATTCTCCCACGAGCTGCCGGAGTTCACTATCCGTGTATGCCCAATAACGCGACCACCATGATCCGAACGCGAATCGCGGCGGCATGGGGATCTTCCCGGCTACCCGTATGAAGTCACCGAGCGCATCTTTGTAGGCGTGACCGTAACCGAAGAAATACCAATCCTGCCGCCCCCCTTCCGGCCTGCGCATCACCCACTGCCAGTCGCTGCTGTCGAACAACTGACTCTGCGTGTCATCTACAACTACCCACCCGTCACGCGAGAGGAGTCCGGGTTCAAGGGGCGTCGACCCTTTCACCCCGTCAAGTGTCCTTGTGGTCCCGAACAAGTTGGCAGTGTCTTTCATCCCGGGATGCCACGTCATGGCCCTTCCGATCTCCGGACTACCGGTATCGCCCCTGAGGAGGACGCGGACGCTGAGATTATCCTCGGCGAACCGGCCACTGTTTTCCCGGTACCGTAGCGTGAGACGCTCTGTCTCGATTTCTACCCAGCCGTTGTCCCGGCGCGTGTTGAATTTGGGTACCGGAAGCCGCCGAGTAAGAAACACAAGCGATGCATGATCTTCAAACACGGTGCCGGCCGTCCACTCCATCCTCAGGAGCCGGGACGTCAGGATTGTGAACCGGGCATTCCCGCTCTTCACCATGGCAGCATCATCGGCACGGGGATCCGCCACTTCCCCCGCGTTCATCGTGCTGGCAATCATCATCATCATGACCACGGGGCTCCATGTGTTCCACGCGATGCGCGCCATGTTTTTCATGGGAAGATCCTACATTCTGGTTCCTGACATCTTTTCATTTCGGGAGGATCACACCGGGACGATGGGAAAATAACGGGCATTGGCTGCGCGCGCGACGGCGAAAGCGCAATATGCAAAGAACGGCGCGACAAAGACGTCGATGCTGTAGTGGGCGTGCTGCCACAGCACGCACGCCGCCACGCCGGTTGCACAAAGGAGGAATGCCGCACGTGATGTCTTCGAAGGCATCACGAGAAAAAGCAGGAACAGCGTTGAAGTGTGACCGGAGAAAAAAAGGTCCTTCGTGAGCACTGTGCCGGTCCCGAAGAGTTCAACAACTGGGTCCCGTAAATCTATCGTCGCCGCGGGCGGATCCAACGGCGTCAACGCCATGGCGATGATGCGAAACACCACCATAACGATGTATGATTGGAATGCGAGCACGCACCGTTCGGGGTAGCGTGACAGCAGCAGGATGCCGCCGGCGATTCCCGCGTAGATGAATCCGAACGTCACCCAGTTGAGATCTTTCGGGCTGAAGAGCCTCAGGAGCGGGTCGTCGAGCACGCTTCCGGGACGCATTTCCACAGCGAGAAGGAAGCGCGTGAGAACGACCAGGATGACCACCAGAGCCGGCACGGTTATGAACACGCGCAGGCGAAAGCCTCTGGCGAGCCAGGCGGCTCGCCAGAGACCAGAGACAGGAGCCAGAGTCATAAAAAAAGCTATGAACTCTGCAATCGAAAGTCAACGACTCGATTTTCTCGTGAGGCAACAGGCGCCTTAATCGGGCTGCACCTCCGGAATTGCCTCGGCGGGCCGCGGCTTCCAGGGTGCTCGTGCAGCCCATGCGACCCGTTTGAACAGTGCAGGCAAGCGGCTCCGCAGCCCATCCACATAGGTGTAAACGACAGGCACGAGCACAAGCGTCAGCAGCGTTGAGCTTGTGAGGCCTCCGATGACCACCACCGCCATTCCCTGCCGCATCTCCGAACCGGATCCGAGGGCAAGGGCCAGTGGCATCATCCCGAAGATCATTGTCGCGGTGGTCATGACGATCGGCCGGAGTCGGGTCTTTCCGGCCTCCAGCAACGCCTCATGCATGGCCAACCCGCGAGAACGCAACGTGTTGGTGAAATCCACGAGCAGTATCGCGTTTTTCGTCACCAGTCCCATCAACATGATGATGCCGATCATGCTGAACATGTTCAGCGTCGAGCCTGTCAGCGCAAGCCCCCCCAACGCCCCGACCAGGGCCACGGGAAGCGCGAACATGATGGTGAAGGGGTGAACATATGACTCGAAGAGACTGACCATGATGATGTACACGAACAGAATGGCCATGCTCAGGGCAATAGTCATATCGCTGAACATATCCCGCATATTCTCGGTATCGCCGCCATAGAAGACTCGCACGCCCGCGGGGATCCCGGCCGCGTTGATTGCTTGCTCCACTTCAGCGTTCACCTGCCCCAGCGGCACTTCGCCCGACATGTTTGCCGCAATCGTCACCAACCGCTCACGGTCCTTGCGGGAAACAACCGAGGGCCCCTTTCCATAGAAGATGTTCGCTAGCTGACTGAGTTGCACCGACTGGCCATAACGATTAATCAAGGTGATATGGCCGACATCCTCGGCACGAGTGCGGCTAGCTTTGTCGAAAACCACGCGCAGGTCGAATTCCGTGTCCCCTTCCAGGAACTTGGTGGGGAGATCTCCCTCGATTGCCGCACGCACAGCGAGACCCACCTCTGCGAGAGTGAGTCCCATCCGTGCCACCTTATCCCGGTCAACTTCAATCTTCACTTCGGGTTTTCCTTCCTCCCAGGAACTCGTAACGTCCGCCGTCCCCCTGGCCCCGATGACGATCCCCTTTACCTGTTCCGAGAACGCCACGACTTGCTGGAGATCGGGCCCCATGATCTCTACCTGGAAGGGAGCCGCGTTGGCCATACCCCACATGCCGATCGTGCTGAAGCTCGTGGTCAATCCGGGAATGTCGCTGCTCTTGTGCTTGATATCCATCATGATAGCACGCGTGGATCGCGGGCGCTTCCGCTTGTCCACCAGTTTGACCTGTACCTGACCGAGATTGGATTGATTGGCGTTTTTCCACTGGCTTTGCTGGTAACCGGTGGTGCACAGGTACCGCTCGACTTCAGGCATCGAAGCGACAAGCTTCTCCACCTCGCGCACGGCCTGGTCGGTCTTCTGAATCGTAGTGCCAAGGGGCATATCGATATTGATGGCAAATTCACCGCGATCAGAATCGGTCATGAATTCCGTCCCGATGATTCCCGCGGGCACAAGCGCAATGCTCGCGATCAACAGTCCGCCGCTGATGGCAAGGATTGACCTGCGGTGGCCCAGCGCCCAGGCGAGCACCGAGCGGTACCCCTGGCCGAGCGCATCCTGCAAACCCTCCGACCATGTGATAAACCTGCCGATGAAGGAAGTCCGCGTGTGCTCGATCAGCCGCGCCCAGCGGGACGCGAGCATCGGTGTAAGAGTGAACGACACCAGGAGGGAAAGCAGTGTCGACACCACGATGGTCAATCCGAATTCGCCGAAAATCCTTCCCACCACACCTCCGACAAGCGAGATCGGAAGGAAGACCACAACGTCCACCAGGGTTATGGCGATGGCGGCGAACCCGATCTCGCCCCGTCCGACGATCGCCGCCTTGATCGGGTCCTCGCCTTTCTCGAGATGCCGGTGGATGTTCTCCAGAACGACGATGGAGTCGTCGACCAGAATCCCGATGACCAGCGCCAGCGCCATCAGCGAAACAAGATTCAGTGTGAAGTCGAGCAACCACATGAAAAAAAACGTCGAAATAAGCGACGTCGGAATGGCGAGCAGCACGATTAGTGAATTCCGCGCACTGTGCAGAAAGAAGAACAGAACGAGCGCAACCATGAGAATTGACAGGAGGAGATCGCGCTGCACCTCCGCCAGCGAATTGCGAGTGAAGTTCGTGATGTCCTGAGCGATCACAAACTTCACCCTATTTCCCGTCTCCTGCTCCAGCCTCCGCATCGTCTCCTGCAGCAAGCTGCTGGTTCTCACCGAATTGGCATCCGACTGTTTCTGGATGATGACGGCGATAGAGCTTTCGCCGTTGAGCCGGCTCACTGTGTAGTCCTCTCGCACCCCGTCGACCACATTTGCCACGTCCTTCACGTACACGACGCCGTGCGGGAGAGCCGCTATCACGGTATTGCGGATTTCATCCAGGCTCTTGAATTTGCCGGCGAGTCGCACGATGTATTGATTCAGTTCTTCATCGATTGTGCCCGTCGGGAAATCCAGGTTTTCGCGGCCCATTGCTTGGGAGACCTGGAGTATCGAGATACCATAGGAGTTCAACTTTTGATTGTCCACTTCCACCCGGATCTCCCGCTCCTGCCCGCCCATGAGCGTCACCGACGACACACCTTCTACCTGCTCGAACTGCGGCTTGATGTGATCCTTCATGTACTGGAACAGCTCGCGCGGCGGCATCTGTCCAGTGGCGGAGACACGCAGAATGGGGAAGGCATTCAGATCGGCTTTGGACACCCTGGGGGCCTTTGCTTCCTCAGGGAGTCTGGAACGGGCCTGCTCAACAACCCGCTGCACGTCATTGGTCACCTGGTCCACCTGCGAGCTCATCGAAAATTGCGCCAGCACAACGGAGACGCCTTCGTACGAGTACGAACGGACGTTTTCCAGCTTGCTGACGCCGCTGATCGCTTCCTCGAGCGGTTTGGAAATAAGCGATTCCACTTCCTTCGGTCCTGCTCCAGGGTATATCGTGACTGTAGACACGTACGGCCAGTCCATCTTTGGCAGCAGGTCGGTACTCATTCTGGAGTAGGCGAAGATCCCGAGAACGCCGAGCGTGACGAAGATCATCGTCATGAATGCCGGGCGATGTATGGCAATTTCAGTGATTTTCATCTTCAGAAATCCTGGTCTGTCTTATTGTTGCCTGAACTGTATCGGTGTCCCATCTTTCAGGGCTTTCTGTCCGAACGAGATCACCAGTTCACCCCTTGCCAGGCCATTCACCACCTGGAGCAAATTGTTGCTCCGGATGCCGAGGGTGACAGGACGCAGCCGCGCGACACCGTCTTTCGCGACAAACACCGCGGGCTTCGCTCCGTCCTCCACAAGGGATTCCTTGGCAATGGTCAGAACGCCTTTAGCGCTTCTGGCTTGGATTTCGACACGCGCGAACATCCCCACCTTCACCGGGTCTTTCCACGTGTTCGGCACAACCACCTCGACAGGGTACGTGTGGCCATTGGGACTTTCGGATTTCGCTCCTACGGTGAAAACCTTACCGGTGAACCGCTCCCTGGGACGGGAGTCGATATGCAGCACAGCGGTCTGTCCGACACGGAGTTTCACGATGTCTTCTTCGGCAACGCTGAGTTTCACCTTCAGCGACGATACGTCGACGATATTGACAATCTCCATTCCAGGGCCGACCATTTCTCCGACCTCCACGCGCCGCGTTGCTATGAGGCCGGGGACCGGTGCCTTGATATGCGAATCGCTCACCTGGCGATCGGCGGCACGCAACGCAGCGATAGCCCCCTTGTATTGGGCCTCGGCAGACTGATAAGTCAGCCGGTAGCCCTCCAATTCGATATCGGCGACATCGCCGGAATTGAAGAGCATCTGCGTTCGCTCGAAGTCCTTCTTCGACTTCTCCAGGTTCGTTTTTGCAGCGAGCATCTGTGCCCGCGCCTGTTCTGCAGCTGCTTCCTTGAGCTCTGCGTCGACCTCGACAAGCGTTTGGCCCTGCTTCACCGCGTCGCCGACTTTGATGTGCACTTTGAGGACTCTGCCAGCTGTCTCCGATGCCACCTTCACATCCCGCATTGCGGCGACGTTCCCTACACCGGAAACGATGTCGGTGACGTCGGCAATGCCGACAGGGGTCACTTCCACCGCCGTCGGCTGAGACACCTGCGGAGGATCCGCCTGTGAATACCGGGAGGTCACGATGAGCAGAGCGCCGGAAGCGAAAATTACCGCTGCGGCAGCGAACATGAATACACGTCTGCGAAGAATCATGGTCTTTCCTGTGGTCTTTGTCGTCGTTCCGGATTCCGGGATTGTTGTCACGGTGTTACCCTCCCCAACGCACGCGCAAGCTGCACCTCCGCGATCCGGCGGTCGTACAATGCGGTAATGAACGAGGCTCGTGCTGATGTATACGCTGTCTGCACGTCAATGAGGTCTACGTTCGACGCCCCTCCGGTTTCGTAGCGCCGGGTGATTGCGTTCAAAACGTCCAGTGCCTCCATCTGTCCTTTCCGGGTGATCTCCGTTCGCTTCACGGCAGAACGCAGGTTGAGCTCGGCACCGGTTGCCTGCATGAGCAGCCCGCGGCGAAATGATTCTACCTGCGTCTCTGTCCGGTGATACTCGGCTTTTGCCTTCTGCAGCTTGGTGTAGTCGCCAAAGCTGTTGAATATCGGCCATCTCACCTGCAGGGCAATCGCCCATGGGGCGATGCCGTCCAGTTCCGGAGTGTCGTTCTTCTCCCATCCATATTGGAACGCCATGTTGACGCTCGGTTTGAAATTGATCCACGCCTGCTCGACGCCCGCATCGGCAAGTCGGAGGTTGGCCTGCATTGTCATCATTGAAGGGTGCGCTTCAAGAAACTTCCGTGAGGACACGGGATCCACCCCCGTGACGGTTGCCGCCACTTCTTCATTACCGGCTGCGGGAACCATTACCCCTGCGAAACCACTGTCAGCCTCAAGGGGTCTTTCGATCACGAAACGAGAATTCATGTCCACCCCCATGGCATTGTTCAGCTGCAAGCGAGCCAGCTCCAGACCGTTCTCTGAGTTGACCAGATTCCCTTCGTCTGACGCAAGTTGTACTTCCCACCGCAGGACATCCGTGCGCGTTCGCATGCCCATGTCGGCGCGACGATTGGTCACATCCAGATGACGTTTCGTCCGGGCTACTGCCTCCTGTGCAAGTGCAACGAGTCCTTCCGCTTTGAGCGCGGTGAAGTATGCGACCTTGACGGATGCTACCACATCCTGCTCAGTATCCTGGTATGCATACAGGCTCTTATCCTGGGCGGCGTTGGCCGCGTTCAGGCCGACGATCTCCGCACCTCCATTGTAGATCGGCTGTACCACGGTGATATCGGTGGCATAGGTGTTACGATAGGCGAAGGGTTTGATCTCCGACAGCGCCTCCTGCGGGACCCCGAGCGTTCCGGCGGCGGCTTTGATGAAATCTACGGCCGCATTCGCCCTCCGCTCCGAGGCCGGATCAATCCGTATCAATCCCCCCGACAACTCTACCTTGGGAAGGAAGTTCGTGATAGCATTGAGCTTTCCCCAGTCACCCGCATCGCGGTCAAACGCCGCAGCGCGAAGCGCCTGATTCTGTTCAAGTGCCGTCGCCACAGCGCGATCCAAGGTCAGATGATCCTGGGCCAAGAGCAGGGGGACGGCTAACGGGAGTAGTGCGCACAACAGCGTGATTTTCATAGCCCGTGGTGAGATTGTGGTTGCCGTGAATCGCTCGTGACGTTGCGGGGCTGACCGTGGTATGGCAACACCTCAGGGTAGAGCTTATGCGCTCTCTCGGTCATCATTGCCTCGACAAGTAAAGCGTTGGATTTGCGCAGTGTCTTTTCCAAATCGATGCCAAGCGCGTTTTTCCAGTACCCCTCGTTCCGGTCAATGAGTCTCAGAAAGCCGTTAGTGTTCGACCAGAGCATGATGCCTGTCTCCAGGGGGTCAAGATCATTGTGGAGCAGCCCGGCATCGATCCCTTTCCGGATTGCAGAAATGACGAGATCCCACAGCCTGCGCTCGACAATAAGGCACTGTTCCTGCATTCCTGCAGAGATCTGTTTGAGAAAATCCGGGCTTTCAAAGAAATAGAGCATGTGGAAGTAGTGCCGGTAATCATGGAAGAACTTATAGTAACCCTCTGCCAGGTTTTCGATGAGCTTGATCGGATTCTCGCCTGTCGAGACTGCTTCCTGCAGGATTCGATGCATGACCTCCATGCCGCGAAGCGTTACGGCAAGATAGAGGTCCTCCTTGCTACGGTAGTAAAGATAAAGCGTCCCCTTGCTCAGCTCAGCACTTTCAGCAACCTCATCCATCGTTGAGGCACTCAGACCTTTTTCGATGAAGACCTTCTCGGCTGCACTTATGATCTCTTCTCTTCTGGCTTCTCTTTCGCGTTCCTTGCGTTCCGGTATTCCCATTGTTTTCCTGTATGTGTAATGACTGCTAGTCAATTAATGAACACAAGTATAAGACAATCAGGCATGGTTGTCAATACACGAAAACATTAAATATACATTAATAAAAGAAATGACTAATAGTCAGTTTACGAAGAGGAAGTTGGAAAGGTTGCACAATGAGGACATATAAAACGAGGCTTGAAAGCTGCTGCGTTGTCAATCGTTAGTGGATTTTTGACGATCGGGTCCGGGGTCTGGTCCTTTTGGCCATGAGGTCTGACCCCCTATTCAAAGAGCCACTCTATGAACTTCTCTACACCTTTATTCCGCCCTGCGTTGCGGCCCTGAACGCGCTCCCACTCAAGGTACTTTTCGCGCTTTGCTATCCCCACGGGCCCTACATAGATACCACCATGAGCAAATCCGTCATAGACTCGTACCGAAATCAGGTTTTCTTTGTCGCCGAGGAGTTTGTCGCTCGGAATCGTATAGGCCCTCCAACGCTGGTACTCATCCCCGCCGTTGTGGTATTCGTGCCCTGTTCTACCAATCCGCTCCCCGTTGAGGAAAACTTCGTCAATATCGTCAATCTTTCCAAGGAACAGAATAAGGTGTTGCCCCTGGAGCGACGGATTCAGGGTGAATCGTACACGGTACCAGCCGTAGCCGTCGTATTCCGCGTGTCCCTGGGTCTCCCAGTAGGCTGGGACTTTGACTTTTTCCCAGTCTCCATCGTCAAACTGGATAGTCCTCCATGCCATGTTGTCACCAATCTTGAATTTCCAGGTGCTCGGCAATGGCTGTTCAATCTCGATTGCACGAGCGAGCTCCCGGATGGCTGGCTGACCGTAGACGATTCCGCCCCCGAGCTCCGAATCGTAGACCCGGACAGCGATCACATTTGGCTGATCCGGCCGCAAGCAGTCGACGGG
>Ga0105107_10002623_pt1 | contig 11860 bp, 11 predicted proteins | sample PPLLaktember2015_6_FD_79335 | JGI IMG/M metagenome (GOLD analysis project Ga0105107, IMG submission 79335) | Freshwater sediment microbial communities from Prairie Pothole Lake near Jamestown, North Dakota, USA - PPLs Lake P8 Core (1) Depth... | ecosystem: Environmental > Aquatic > Freshwater >... | reverse complement strand
TGTTTTTCTGGAACTCGTACCTATTCTTGATTTATCCCCAGCAACCGACTTTGGAATCGGTGGAGGTCTAGGGATAAGATATTGGTTTAATTAAGCAAAATATTGGGTGGGAAAATTAGGGGCGGGTTAATCCCGCCTTTAGTTATTTGTCTCTCACCTGAATTAATACTTTAGAATGAAATTAAGGAGGACAATATGACACAAAACAAAATAAATAAAATGCTGGAGTCAACAAGTGGTAACTTCATAACCCTGGAAAGAATCATTCCTGATGAAAGAGCCCCTGCGGAAATAAGACTTACTGCTTTTTTAGCTCTTAATGAAAAATGTAAAGAATATCCGGTGCAAATAGTAGATCAATATGTTGAAAGAAATAATCTGAAAATATCAATAGATAGTAATAATAAACTAAATGTATAACCGTTTTAAAGAATTATAAGAGGTACAATAATGAAAAAAATAAGAGGAATAATTTTAATTGCAGTATTTGCAAGCCTGGCATTGTTTACTTACAGCTGCGGCACAAGCAATGCTGTTAAAGGTGGAGTTATAGGCGGCGTTGGCGGCGCAGTTGTTGGTGGAATTGTTGGTCATGAATTGGGTAATACTGTACTAGGTGCAATAATAGGTGCAGCCGTCGGTGGTACCGCAGGAGTTTTGATAGGAGGTCATATGGATAAGCAAGCCGAAGAAATAGAAAAAGAAGTTGAAGGTGTAACCGTAGAAAGAGTCGGTGAAGGTATAGCACTCAAATTCGATTCAGGGCTCTTGTTCGAATTTGATTCCTCAACATTGCAGCCCAATGCTAAAACTAATATTTACAAGCTTGCCGACATTCTTAAAAAGTATCCTGATTCAAATATTCTTATAGCAGGTCATACCGATTCTGATGGAACAGAGCAATACAATCAGTCTCTATCCGAGAGAAGAGCTCAAGCGGTTTCAGACTATACAAAGCTGCAGGGTGTTGATCCCTCAAGACTTTCAATTATTGGATTAGGTGAAAACGAACCTATTGCAACAAATGAAACAGTTGAAGGAAAGCAGCTTAATAGAAGAGTTGAGATTGCAATCTTTGCAAATGAAGATCTTAAAGCAGCGGCTGAAAGAGGCGAACTTTAATTTAGAGTTTTTTAATTCCTGGTATTCAAAAAAGATTAGCCGGTATTGATTATCAGATGCAGATGAATAAATCGACTAAGTAAGTGATGAGAAGAACTATTTAATTGGATATGTCTTTACAGCAGTAAAATCTAAATAGAACAATGAAACACTTTGGAAATGATGATGGCGCAATGTTGGATCTTAAAACAATAAAAACTTGTAGCTTGATCATAGGTCTCGAATTTAACTATCGTATTATGCTTTGCTTTCAATTTTACTGCTGTTTTTATAAGGAGCTGTTTCAAAAAAATCGTTTGTGGTTTTAAAGATGCAGCTCCTTTTTTATTCTACTGCACTATTTACATTATATCGTCTTTTACTTCAGTCGTCAATAATAAATTTATAGGAAGCCCGGGCAGTCTGTAAAACAGAGCTTAATTCATTTATCATAATTAAAGATATCAACCCTGGAACAAAACATTACAAATTCAACACTCGACCGGATTGCCTTCATTGGAAATTATATGCCGCGGCAGTGCGGAATTGCCACTTTTACCACCGATCTGTGTGAAGCCGTTGCTGTGCAATACAGCAGTACAACTTGCATTGCTCTACCGGTCAATGATGTAGTGGATGGTTATGCATATCCAGCGCGCGTTCGATTTGAGCTTACAGAGAAAGATATTGATTCCTACTTAAGAGCCTCGGATTTCTTAAATATAAATAATGTTGATTTAGTGTGTCTGCAATTTGAGTATGGAATTTTCGGAGGGAAAGCAGGAAGCCATATCCTTGCACTCTTGCGTGGATTACGCATGCCTATCGTTACAACTCTACACACAATACTAAAAAATCCTGATGCAGATCAACGGCGGGTTTTGGAAGAAGTCGCAGCGTTATCGGATCGTTTGGTCGTGATGAGTGAACGTGGTTCTGAATTTCTGCGGGATATTTATCATGTGTCATTGGAAAAAATTGATGTTATTCCGCACGGTATTCCGGATGTGCCGTTTGTTGATCCAAGCTTTAATAAAGATTTATTTGGAGTAGAAGGAAAAATTGTTTTGCTAAGTTTTGGTTTACTTTCTTCTAATAAAGGAATCGAAACTGTTATTTCTGCATTACCAGAAATTGCTGCGCGATATCCGGACATCGTTTATATCATTGTCGGTGCAACACATCCTCATGTTATTCAAGATGAAGGTGAAACTTACCGCCTGTCTTTGCAATGGATGGCTCAACAGAAAGGCGTGGAAAGTAATGTTATTTTTTATAACCGCTTTGTCAGCCTGGAAGAACTTATTGAGTTTATAAGTGCTGCAGATATTTATATTACACCATATCACAACGAGGCGCAGATTGCCTCCGGAACTCTGGCTTATACATTGGGAGCCGGGAAAGCTATTATCTCTACACCATATTGGTATGCGCAGGAGATTCTTTCAGAAGGAAGAGGTGTTCTGGTTCCGTTCAGAGATTCTGTAGCGGTTGCTAAGCAGGTAATCAACTTATTGGATAATGAAGCTGAACGGCATGCAATGCGAAAGCGAGCTTATATATATGGACGAGCGATGATTTGGTCCGAAGTGGCGCAACGATATATGGCAAGTTTTGAACGTGCTCGGGTTGAGCGTCGTCATTATATCTCACCGGGAGTTACTCCGAAAGCGTTAGATAAATATCCGGGAGAACTACCTCCACTAAAATTGGATCACTTACAAAATATGACAGATAAGACAGGCATATTACAACACGCCATTTTTACCGTTCCAAACTATGCTCACGGCTATACAACAGATGACAATGCTCGTGCGCTATTGATAAGTATTTTGTTGGAGGAATCAGGCAACCGTGAGAGTAAAAAATTAGCTTCGCGTTACCTCGCCTTCCTTGGATTTGCATTTAATGTGCAGACTAAACGCTTTAGAAATGTATTGGACTATCAACGCAATTGGCTGGATGATAATGGTTCGGATGACAGTCATGGTCGTGCACTCTGGGCTTTAGGAACTGTATTGAATCATTCAATTACACCAGCACTCAACAATATGGCAGGATGGATATTCGAACAAACTTTACCTGCTATACTTTTAACTACCAGTCCACGTGCGTGGGCATTTGCTCTCATAGGCATTTATGAATATTCACAAAAATTTTCCGGCGACCGGAGGGCAGGACAGATTCGGGATGACTTGGCAGGAAGACTTTTAACTTTATATCAAAATAATCGCTCTGATGATTGGCACTGGTTTGAAAGAGAGCTTTCATATTGCAATGCTGCTCTGTCACATGCTCTATTGATATGTGGTAAATCAATGTCGAACAATACTATGATTGATGCTGGTATGGAGTCGCTAAATTGGTTCGCCGAATTGCAGCATGCAAGTGAAGGACATTTTGTTCCGATCGGCTCTAATGGATTTTATCAACATGGAGGCGAACGTGCACGATTCGATCAGCAGCCGGTTGAAGCACAAGCTATGGTATCGGCTTGTCTCGAAGCTTTCAGAATTACAAAAGACAAACGCTGGTACAACGAAGCTCGCCGGGCATTCGAATGGTTCCTGGGCCGTAATGATTTAAATCTTCCAATCTACGATCCTACTACAGGAGGCTGCAGAGATGGTCTGCACTCTGACCGCTTAAACGAAAATCAAGGTGCAGAATCAACTTTAGCTTTTCTCCAATCATTGCTGGAACTGCGTTTGTCTGAACATACACATTTATCTCTTGAGGCATTATAAAAATGAATAATCAGCACACAGAACTTTTTCATCGTCATAAACTAAATCCGATTCTTAGAGCTGAAAATTGGCCGTATCCTGTAAACAGTGTATTCAATGCTGGTGCAATATTACTGCTTGATGGAACAACTTTACTTTTATGCCGTGTGGAAGATCGGACAGGACTTTCACACTTTTGTGCTGCCCGTTCTTCAAATGGAAAAGATTCATGGCAGATTGACCCGCAGCCTACTTTACTTCCAGATCCGGATAATTTTCCGGAAGAATTGTGGGGTATTGAAGATCCACGGATTACTTTCGTTGATGAATTAAAAAAGTACGCAGTCGTTTATACTGCGTATACCCGTGATGGTCCCGGAGTTGCATTGGCACTCACAGAAGATTTTCACAGCTTTGAACGCTACGGCGTTATAATGCCGCCGGAAGATAAAGATGCAGCACTTTTACCATATCGGATTGAAGGTAATTGGGCAATGATTCATCGTCCTGTTAGTGCACCCAGAGCTCATATGTGGATTTCATATTCACCTGATTTGAAAAACTGGGGAAAGCATGTACTGATGATGGATGCTAGGAAAGGCGCCTGGTGGGATGCAAATAAAATTGGTCTCTCACCTCCGCCAATTGAAACACCATATGGATGGCTGGTGATTTATCATGGTGTGAAGCAATCATGCAGCGGATGTATTTACAGGCTAGGTCTTGCATTATTTGATTTGAAAAAACCCGAAACTTTAATTATGCGCAGCAGAGAGTGGATATTTTCTCCAGAGGAATCTTACGAACTACATGGTGATGTTGGTAATGTAGTATTTCCTTGCGGATACACTATTGGTGCGGATGGCGACACAATCAATTTATATTATGGTGCGGCAGATACAAGTATTGCTTTAGCTACCGGCAGTATTAAGGAGATGCTTGAGTGGCTGGAAAAAGATAAATATTAGAAATGACAAAAATTAATATTATAATTCGGTGAATCATTTCTAATCAATAGGAGAAAATGCAATGAGTAAAGAACTGATCCAGAAAAAAGATACAAAGAAAAAGCCTCAAAAAACCAAAGCGGAAAAAAGAGCAGCCAAGCGAGCTAAAGAACAAGAAAAAAATATGCAGGGACTTCCCAAATAAAAATTTAACATAGGGGTTAAAACCCCCTAAAGTTGAGTGTGATTTTTTATCCACGCCCTGAAGGGCGTGGCTACTAGCCCCGACCTTTAGGTCGGGGAATTAATAACAAAAACTAAATAGGGGCTTTAGCCTAATTTAAAACTAACTTTTTGCTTTAAACTTTCTGAAGCTTCTCCCAGAACGGTTTCTGCCACTCTTTCCAAATCCGAAAGATCCTTTTCTTCTTACAAACTTATTCTGATTAGCCGGATTCTCACCTTGTTTAATATCAACCAATTTAAAAGGATGATCATCAATAACTGAAATAGGCTGCTTGATAAGCCTGTTAATTGAACTCAGGTAAGAAATTTCTTCAGGATCGCAAAATGAAAGAGCTGTCCCTCCCAGGCCGGCTCTTGCCGTACGACCGATTCGGTGAACATACGCTTCGGCGAATTCAGGAATATCATAATTAAATACGTGCGATAATCTATCGATGTCGATTCCTCGTGCAGCTATATCCGTTGCAACAAGCACTTTTGTTTTATTCAATTTAAAATTATTTAGTGCACGCTGCCTTGCCTGTTGCGATTTATTTCCGTGAATAGAATCTGCGTGAATGCTGGCATCGTTTAATAATTTGGTTATAATATCCGCACCGCGTTTTGTTCTCGTAAATATAAGTGCCGATGGAACGTTTTCATTTTTAAGAATATGGAGAAGCAATTTCTTTTTATCAGTTTTTTGAACGAAGTAAACACCCTGTCTAACAGATTCAACCGTTTTTGACTCCGGCGAAACTTCAATCATTACGGGATGTGTTAAAATTGTATTTGCAAGCTTTATAATTTCCGTCGGCATAGTTGCAGAGAACAATAGCGACTGTCTTTTCGCGGGCAGCTTTTCAATTATCTTCTTAACATCATTTATAAAGCCCATATCGAGCATACGATCAGCTTCATCAAGCACAAATATTTTTATGCTGTCCAGCTTAATATATCTCTGATTGATGAGGTCGAGAAGTCTTCCCGGCGTTGCAATAAGAATATCTACTCCTTCTCGCAGCTTCATTGTTTGTGCTCTTTGAGAAACTCCGCCAAACACAACAGCCTTTTTTAATCCTGTATGTTTTCCATAAGCATCAAAGCTTTCGCCAATCTGAACGGCAAGCTCTCTTGTCGGAGTAAGTATAAGTGATTGAATTAATCTTCTTGAATTGTGTGGATGTTTTTCAGCAGAGAGTAATTGCAGAATCGGAATGGCGAAAGCTGCGGTTTTGCCTGTGCCGGTTTGTGCGCAGCCGATCAGGTCCTTTCTTTCAAGTATTACAGGAATAGCCTGCACCTGAATAGGTGTCGGTATTGTGTAACCTTCAGTAGTGAGTGCCGTTAATAACGGCTTGATGAGATTCAATTTTTCGAATGACATAAAACTTTCTGTTTAATTTGCCGTAAGAAAACTATTTCACGGTCTAATCAGAACAGAAATGTCTTTACAGCGGGTTAATAAATTAAGATTTGTAAAAAATGCTATCAGAATTGTACGAATGAAGGCCTATTTTAAAAATCAACTGTTTAAAGTTACGCTTATTAAACCAGAACTCAAACTAATGATTTTACCTGATTTCATTCCGTCCCGATATGCATCGGGATAAATTCCAACGGCAATCCAGTCTTTATAAAAAATGGATTCCCACCTGCCTGGCCGTCAGGCAGGCTTTCGTGGGAATGACAATTCTCCTCATTGTCATCCTGAGCAAAGCGAAGGATCTTTTTTTGAATGTTACGGAACGAACTCCGTTAAAACGGGCAGGTGAGACTTCCAATAACAGAGTCAGTCAAAAATTTTATTATTTCATAGTAACATTAGCAGGTTTCTGAAGCATCTTATCCAGTCCGTAATTAACCACAGCAACCCAGGTTTTAATACTGTACGGCAGAGAGTCATAATCAGTACTTTTAAAATATTCATCGCTTGCTTTGCTGCAGTAGATTGTAATTTTTTCGTTGGAAAATATCGCTGTCCGTATTAATCCGGAATACAGATTTAGCACAAATATTGCCATTTCCTCACCGCCTTTATGATCAGCATTTCCCTGAATTACCAGATCGCCGGATATTACATCAACAGCACCGGTCACGCTGAGATTTTCCCTGAGGTGTTTGTATTCTTTGCCCATCATCTTTTTCAGAATAGGATTTACTTTTGCATCATCTAAGACCTGGTCGGAGTAATAATCTCCGCCGTATTGCTTAAGATGTGAAAAATCATCTTTCGTTTGTGCGAACGTTGAGCAAATCATCAATATAAAAAATAGTAAAGCCTTCATTTAGTTTCCTCCTTGTTTTAATTTATTACTAACCTGATTTATTCTGAAAGCCCGAAGGCAAACTTTTCTTTGTTAGCAGAAAAGTCGTATTTGGTAAAATGCCTGTCTGCTCTTTAAAATAAATATATTTTATTTAAAACCACATTGGTGAAGCTGCAATTATTTTAACACCCCACCAACTCTCAAATCAATTCCATGTTCAAGATAAGCTTTCATGCAGCAGAGAAAATGTGTCCAGCCTTCAACTTGTCCCATGCACTGGTTAGCACCTTTGTAATCTGCAGGCCATTCAGATTCTGTTACTTTAACAAGAGTCTGATTTTCGCCTTTTGCTTCAAGAGTTATAACAACAACACAGTTCACACCGCTTCCGCTCCACTCAAAAGAAACCACTTTGTCTTTTTCAATCTTCCCTGCTTTTATTTCGTGCTCACCTTCATAGTCTTTCCATGTCCATGTTAAAGTTTTTCCGCTTTCCATTCTTCCGGTGCTTCCCGAAATAAAATATTTACTCATTTTTTCAGGATCGATGATCGCATCAAATATTTCACCTGATGGTTTTATTATCCCCATCTGAACTTTTGCTCTTATTCTGTCTTCAGTCATCAGCGCTCCTTAGATTATTGTTTTTAGAACTTTAAATAAAGTATAAGTATTCCATAAGAAATAATCACTCCAGTAATTGCTTGTGAGATAACTTCTTTTTTGGTCAAAATATTTTTAAACCACCCTATCGGTGTCCATCTGAGCCAGATCCATTCTTCCGGCAATGATTTCTGCAGAAAAATGTAATAGGTGACATCCTGCATACCAAATAGTTTTAGTATTACACCGCAGAATGCAGATATCCATCCAAACAACAAACCTAAAAATATGAAAAGCATAACATCAAACATGAGCTGATTGATTCGGTAGGCTTTGATTATTTCTTTTTCGGGCATTGTGGTGGATCTGCGTATGAGTGTAAAGTGATAGCCCAGAATATCAAACAGGTTGCTCACCAGCAGAAAAAGCAAAGGAACAGCAAACGGAGTGTAAAAAGATATGGCGATTAAAATCAGGATGAACAGAAAATTCAATCCAGTCAGCTTATAGAGGAATATGTTTTTAAGTGTTCCCAATTTTCAAATAAAATTGAATGAATATATGACCGTTTAAAATAAATATTTTATAGATGCATGTCTCTCCATTAACTAACTGTAAAAAAATTGCCACCAATTGCACTTATTTTCACGAATTTTGTATCAGAAAATGTTTTTGTTAATTCGTGACACCTGACTACCGACAGGCAGGTTCGTGGCAAAACCACCCATCACTTTCAGCTTCACAATATTTAAACTATCTGTATTTTTACAATACTAAATCAACAAAATTCCGGATAAATTATATGAAACTTATCTTAATTCTTCTCATCTCTGCGACATCTCTATTTGCACAGGTAGCTGCAGATGATATTCAAACGTTCACACTTAAGAACGGAATGAAAATTCTGGTTCTTGAGAATAGCGCAATACCAAATGCAAATATGTATTTATTTTACAAAGTTGGTTCACGTAACGAATACATTGGTATTACCGGTATTTCTCATTTCTTCGAACATATGATGTTCAATGGCGCAAAGAAATACGGACCAAAACAATTTGATAGAACGATGGAGGCAAACGGCGGTGCGAACAACGCCTATACTTCCGAAAATATTACAGCTTACACAAATTGGTTTCCAAGCTCAGCAACTGAAGTGATATTTGATCTTGAAGCCGATAGAATTGCTCATCTGAATTTTGACAGTTCAATGATTGAAAGCGAAAGAGGTGTAATTCTCTCAGAAAGATCAACCGGACTTGAGAATAATCCTCTTGAGCAACTCTGGCAGGAACTTCAGGCAACAGCTTTCGTTGCTCATCCCTATATGTGGCCTGTGATCGGATGGGAGTCTGATATTAAAAACTGGACAAAATCTGATCTTGAGAATTATTTTCACACTTACTATGCACCGAATAACTCTCTTGTTGTAATCTCCGGCGATGTAAAGTTTGATGAGGTAAAAAGTCTTGCAGAAAAATATTGGGAACCAATTCCTGCCGGACCAAAACCACGGAAGGTTCACACCGTCGAGCCTCCGCAGACAGGCGAGAAGCGCATATTTGTTAAGCGTGAAGTTCCTTCGCCATACCTGATGATTGCATATCACGTTCCTGAAAGCGGAAGTGAAGATTACTATGCACTTGATTTGCTTAGTTCAATCTTATCGCAGGGACGATCATCAAGGCTTTACAGCTCGCTTGTTGAAGAAAGTCAGCTTGCGCTTGAGGTTGGAACTTATTATCCGGAAGCATTTGACCCAACGCTCTTCTACTTCTACGGAGTTTGTAATGATGGTGTGAAAGCATCCGAACTTGAAGAAGCAATTCTTAATGAGGTTGAAAAAATAATCAGCGAAGGAATTAGTGAGAATGAACTTCAAAAGGTAAAAAACCAGAAGCTTATGGAGTTTTACCGGACACTCGAAACAATAAACGGCTTATCGAATACTATTGGAACTTATGAGTTGTTTTTCGGAGACTACAAGAAACTTTTTTCTGCACCTGAGGATTACAAGAAGGTAAGTGTCGACGATATTAAAGAAGTCGCAGCAAAATATTTCACAAAACAAAACAGAACTGTCGGAGTACTGAATACGGAGGAAGAGAAATGAAAAAGACAACAACGCAGACAACACAAAAACACAATTGCATGAGTGCATGGTTACATGATTGCATGCAGTCATGCAGTCATGCATTCATGCTAGTGATTATAAGCGGCTGTGTTACCTTTGCTCAGTTTAAACTTCCTACATACGAAGTGGTTGAACTTAACAATGGACTTACGGTTTATTTAATGGAGAAGAAAGATGTTCCATTAATTTCATTCTCTGCAGTCTTTGACGGTGGAGTTATAAAAGATGCTTCAACATCCGGTATTGCATCATTCACAGCAGAAGCTTTGAGGTTTGGAACAACCAACTACTCAAAATTACAAATCGATTCTCTGTTCAACTTTTATGGAAGCAATGTCAGCACTTATGCTAACTCAGATTATTCTGGTTTATATACTCAGTTCATGAAGGAAAACACAGAGACACTTTTATCTGTTGTTAAAGAAATTATTTTAAGTCCTTCTTTCCCCGATGATGAAATACAAAAAAGAAAGCAGAGGTGGATTGCCGAAATAGATCAGGCCAAAGAAAGTCCGCGATCTGTAATAGGCAGCTATTTTAACAAACATATATTTGGTGAATTACCATACGGTAATCCTGTTGACGGTACGAAGTCAGGCATAAATAGCGTTAGTGTAGACAAAATAAAAGATTTTTACCTAACTAATTACAGACCGGAAAGTTCTGCGATTGCTGTTGTTGGCGATTTCAACTCTTCCGATATGAAGAAGCTGATACAGAAATACTTTGGTGAATGGAAGAATAATTCTCCAAAGAAATTATCAGACCTGATGATAGTGAATACGCCTTTTGAAAACTCATCTGTTTATCTCATTAATAAAAGCAATGCAACCGAAACAACTTTTATGATTGGCGGATTTGGCACCGCTATGAATAATCCTGATCAAATTCAGCTCGATGTTATTAACACAATTCTTGGCGGAAGATTTACTTCCTGGTTGAATGACGAGCTTAGAGTTAATGCAGGACTTACTTATGGTGCGAGAAGCAGGTTTGCTCAGTATAAATATTCAGGAACATTTTACATCAGTACATTCACAGCTACAGAAAATACTGAGGCAGCAATTGACCTGGCAATAAAGACTTATAATCGTTTATTCGAAAAAGGAATTGATGAGGAAACACTACTCTCAGCAAAAAATTATGTGAAAGGTCAGTTTCCACCCGATTATGAAACTGCTGGTTCTCTTGCCGGATTCCTGACGCAGAAATATGTCTATGGGCTCGATGATTCAATAATTAATAATTTCGAAAATAAAGTGAATGAGCTGACAATCGAAAATGCAAATGAACTGATTAAAAAATATTTCCCAAAGGACAATTTACAATTTGTATTAATCGGTAAAGCTGATGAGATAAGAGATGTAATTGCAAAATATGGGAAGGTTATTGAAAAGAATATAGAAGAAGATTCTTATTAATAATGTTGAGTAGAGACGCATCGCGATGCGTCTCTACATTTTATTTCTCATCTGAAATAATAAATCAATCCGATCTGACTTGCCGAAGAAGCTGAAACCCAGAAATTTTCAGAATAATGTAGCAGAATATAAAATGCGTAGGATAGTGTAAATCTTCTCAATCATGTTTTTTTGAGGTTTTGTTGGTTTTTTTAAGGTTTACAAATTTCTCAGACGCTTGCAAAAAACCTGTGACTCTGCTAATATGCACTGGCAAATTCTATACTAAACTTCATTAAATAAAAAAGGTCTGTGGATGTCCGAAGAAAACAACGATCATTCACAGGGGAAACAAACTCAACGAAGACTTGCTGCGATAATGTTCACCGATATGGTGGGCTACAGCTCTCTTTCGCAGAAGAATGAATCGCTGGCACTTGAGCTTCTTGAAGAGCAC
>Ga0105107_10002622_pt1 | contig 11861 bp, 11 predicted proteins | sample PPLLaktember2015_6_FD_79335 | JGI IMG/M metagenome (GOLD analysis project Ga0105107, IMG submission 79335) | Freshwater sediment microbial communities from Prairie Pothole Lake near Jamestown, North Dakota, USA - PPLs Lake P8 Core (1) Depth... | ecosystem: Environmental > Aquatic > Freshwater >... | reverse complement strand
CGCTGGGCCTTCAGCGGCCTCTACTTCGCGATCTTCGCGCTCGCCATCGCCGCCGCTCCGGCGCGGCGCGAGGCGTTCCTGGACCTGCTGCGCCTCCACCCGCGGCGCCACGGCTCGGGGTGAAGCCCGAGGTCGACGTCCTCGTCGTCGGAGCGGGGATCGTCGGCCTCGCCGCGGCAGCGGCCCTGGCGCGCCGCGGCCGGAGCGTGCTGGTGCTGGAGCGCCGCGAGGCGATCGCGCGCGAGACCACGAGCCGCAGCAGCGAGGTGATCCACGCCGGGCTCTACTACCCGGAGGGCTCGCTGAAGGCGCTCTGCTGCAGCGAGGGGCGCGAGCGCCTCTATGCGCGCTGCGAAGCGCTCCGCATCCCCCACCGGGCCCTCGGCAAGATCGTCGTCGCCGCCGCCGAGGAGGAGGTCCCGCGCCTCGAGGCGCTGGCGCGCCAGGCGGAGCGCAACGGCGTGCCGGGCCTGCGCTGGCTCGGGCCCGGGGAGGTTCGCGCCCGCGAGCCCCACGTGCGCGCCGCCCGGGCCTTCCTCTCGCCGCGCACGGGCATCGTCGACTCCCACGCCCTCGCACTCTCCTACGCCGCCGAGGGCGAGGCGCACGGCGTGGAGATCGCCCTGCGCAGGGAGCTGGTGGGCCTCGAGCGCGCCCCGGGCGGCTACCGCGCCTTCGCCCGCGAGCCCGACGGCGCAGCCGCCGTCATCGTCGCGGGCGCCGTCGTGAACGCCGCCGGGCTCGCCGCGGACCGCGTCGCCGCGCTCGCGGGGATCGACGCCGACGCCGCCGGCTACCGCCTGCACCCCTGCAAGGGCGACTACTTCTCCCTCGCGCCCGGCGCGCCCCTGCGCTTCGCCGGCCTCGTCTATCCCCTCCAGGGCGCGGCCGGTCTCGGCATCCACGTCACCCTCGATCTCGGCGGCCGGGTGCGCCTCGGCCCCGACGCCGAGTACGTTCCGGCGCCGCGCTACGACGTCGATCCCGGGAAGGCGGCCCGCTTCGCCGAGGCCGCGGGGCGCTACCTCCCGGAGCTGCGCGCCGAGTGGCTGGCGCCCGACTCGGCCGGCGTGCGGCCGAAGCTGGCCGGTCCCGGCGTCGCCTTCCGCGATTTCGTGATCGCCGAGGAGGGGGCGCGGGGCCTGCCGGGCCTCGTGAACCTCGTGGGCATCGAGTCGCCGGGCCTCACCGCGGCGCCGGCCATCGCCGAGCGCGTGGCGGCGCTGCTATAGCCAGACCACCGCGCAGGCGGCGTTGTCCCCGGAGCGACCGCGGCGGTGGGCCGCGCAGGCGCGCTCGAGGAGGCCGCGGGCAGCCTCGAGGGGACGCCGCCCGGGAGGCTCCGCGGCCGCCGCGCCGTCGATGGCCTCGCGCACCGCCGCCTCCGGGTCGTCGACGCCGATGTCCCGCTCGGTGAGGCCGTCCGTCGCGAGGACGACCGCCCGGGCGCCGGCGAGGGGGGCGACGTCGATCGTGCCGCGGGCCGCGAGCAGCGCGGCGCCGGCCTCGCTCTGGCCGAGGAAGAACTTCTTCGCCGCCGGGTGCGCCGCGAGATCGCGGACGGCGCCGTCCTCGGCCACGCGGTAGATGTGGCTGTCGCCCACCGAGGCGTAGAGGAGCGCCCCCGCGGCGGGCAGCACGAGGGCGAAGGCGAGGGTGGTGCAGGAGCCGCCCTCGAAGCCGTCGCGCTCGGCGCGGATGGCGCGGTTGGCGTCCTCGAGGACCGCCGCGGCCTGGCGCGCCCAGGTCTCGGGGCGCACCGTGCCGGGCTCGGTCCAGTGGGGCGCCGGATGGGTTGCGAGATACTCGAGGGCGACCTCGGCGGCCTCGAAGCCGTGATGACCGTCGGCTACCGCGACGAGCGCGCCCGCCGGCCCGAGGGCGAGCAGGGCGGCGTCCTCGTTCGGGTCGACGTGGGCGTACTGCTTCTTCGCGCCGCCGAGGGAGAGCGCGATCGCGGCGTTGCCCTCGGCCACCGCGGCGATGGCGCCGAGCTCGACGTGCTCGCGGCCTCGGAGGAAAGCCAGCCTCAACGGGGCGGGCCCTGGCTGCCCGTCCCGGCGCGGGCCGGCAGCGGATTGCGGGCGAAGCAGAGCTCCTCGACGGGCCGCCCGCCGATCAGGTGCTCCTGGATGATGCGCTCGAGGGCGTCGGGGGTGCAGCGCTGGTACCAGACGCCTTCGGGATAGACCACGGCGATGGGCCCTTCGCGGCAGATCCGCAGGCAGTTGGCCTGGCTGCGGTAGACGCCGCCCAGGGCGTCGGCGAGGCCGAGCTGGCGGAGCCGCCGCTTCAGGAACCCCCAGGACTCGGCCGCGGCCTCGGCGGGGGCGCAGTTGCCGTGGGTGCAGAGGAAGATGTGGCGCACGAAGCCGCCGATCTTCAGCGCCTCCGCCAGGCGCCTGAGGTCGTCCTGCGCCGGAGCCTCGGACATCGAGGATCCAGTGTACCGAAGGGGCGGCTAAGATCCGGTGATGCCGCCCGTGGAAGCGGTCCTCGTAGGCGCCGGCAACCGCGGGCGCAGCGTGTTCGGGCGCTTCGCGCTGCGCGAGCCGGGGCGGCTGCGGATCACCGCCGTCGCCGAGCCCGACGCGGGACGCCGGGAGGCCTTCGCGGCGGAGCACGCGATCCCTGCGGAGCGGCGCTTCGGCGACTGGCGCGAGCTGCTCGCGGCGCCGGCCCTGGCGGAGGCCGCGATCGTCGCGACCGGCGACACCCTCCACGTCGAGCCCGCCCTCGCGGCCTTCGCGAAGGGCTACCACGTGCTCCTCGAGAAGCCGATCGCTCCGACCGCCGCGGAGTGCCTGCGCGTCGTCGAGGCGGCGGAGGCGAGCGGCCGGCTGCTCCAGATCGGCCACGTGCTGCGCTACACGCCCTTCTACGAGCGCGTGCACGAGGTGCTGCGCAGCGGCGCGCTCGGCGAGCTCGTGACCATCGACATGAAGGAGCACGTCGCCTACTGGCACTTCACCCACTCCTACGTGCGGGGCAAGTTCCGGAGCCGCGCCATCGCGGCGCCCCTCCTGCTCGCGAAGACCTGCCACGACATGGACCTGCTGGTCTGGTTCGCCGACCGGCCCCCCGCGCGGGTGGCCTCCTTCGGCTCGCTGCTCCATTTCCGGGCGTCGGCGGCCCCGCCGGGCGCACCCGCGCGCTGCAGCGACGGCTGCCCCGTCCAGGAGAGCTGCCCCCACGACGCCCTGCGCTTCTACCTCGACCCCGACGAGCGCCTGGCCCGCTTCTGGCCCTGGGCCGACGTCTCGCCGGACCCGGCGCGGGAGGCGCGCCGGCGCGCCCTCGAGACCGGCCCCTACGGCCGCTGCGTCTACCGCTGCGACAACGACGTGGTCGACCACCAGGTGCTGTCGATCGAGTTCGAGGGCGGTCTCACCGCGAGCTTCGCCGTGCACGGCGCCGCCTCCGAGGAGAAGCGCACGATCCGGGTGAGCGGGACGCGCGGCGAGCTGCGCGGCGTGCTCCACGACGGCGTGATCGAGGTGACCCGCCACGGCCAGCTCGGCGTCGAGCGCATCGAGACGAAGGGCGGCGTGCTCGACCACTTCGGCGGCGACGAGGGGCTGCTCGTCCACTTCACCGACGTCGTCGCCCGGGGCGCGAGGGACGAGGCGCGCACGTCGGGCCGGGTGTCCCTCGAGAGCCACCTGCTGGGCTTCGCCGCCGAGCGCGCCCGGGAGAGCGGGGCCGTCGTGGACCTCGCGAAGTTCCGCAGCGAGGTGGCACGCGCCGCAGAGGGGAACGCCCTCGCCCGCTGACGGGTTCAGGGGCATCTACCTAGATCGAACGCCCGTCCTCGGGCTATCCTGCGCCATGGCCACGCGAAGCCGAGCCGCCGCGGGAAGTCGCTCGCGATCCGCTCTCGTCACCGCCGTCGCCCACGAGGTCGGCAACCTGCTGGCGGCGGTGCGCCTCTCGGCGCACCTGCTCCCCCACGCGCCGGAGGCGCGCGAGCGGGCGCGGGGCGCTCGCCAGATCGAGCAGCTCGCCGCCCAGGCCGGCGAGATCCTCGCCCAGCTCCGGCCCCTCCTCGCGACCGGGCGCCGCAGCCCGGGCACCATCGCCGTGACAGAGGTCCTCGAGGGGCTGCGCCGCGGCCTGGCCGACGAGCCCGGGGTCGAGCGCCTCCAGCTGAAGCCCCTGCCGAGGGGGCTGCCCGACCTGCGGGCCGACGCCGACGCGCTGCTCCGCGTCCTCCTGACCCTCGCCCGCGGCGCGCTCGAGGCGTCGCCGGAAGGGGCCGTCACGCTCGGCGTGCGCCGCGCGGGACGGGCGGTGAGCTTCGAGCTCGCCGACTCGGGGCGCGAGTTCGGGGCCACCCCGCGCGGGGCCGTCCCGGGCGGACGCGCCCTCGCGGTGCGCCTCGCGGACGCGGTGCTCCGGCGCGACGGAGGCCGGGTCGAGGCCCGGAGCGGGCGCTCGGGAACGCGGGTGTGCGCCGCGGTCCGCGCAGCGGCGCGCTGACGCGCGAGTCTCTTTTCGCTCGCATTTCCGCGGTGCATGATCCCGAGCGGAGGAGCTCGGGATGGCGCAGCGATCCCCGGGTGCGGCCGCCCTCGCGGCCGCCGCTCTCGTCTTGGCCGTCTCCGCGCCGGCGCAGGCCGGCTACGTCACCTTCGGGAGCGGCTTCGGCTCGAAGTGGGACGACCCCGTCCACGGCAACCCGGCGACCATCACCTGGGGCTTCGTGACGGACGGCACCACGGTCGATCCGGCCTTCTTCATCGCCGACGAGGTGCAGGGCGGAAGCGACGTCACCCGGCTCCGCGCGGACTACGATGCGAGCTACGGCGCCGGCGCCTTCGACGCGGCTCTCCAGCGCGCCTTCGACACCTGGGAGCTCGTCGCCGGCGTGACCTTCGTCGGCCCCGTGGCCGACGGCGGCGGCGCCATCGGGGCGACCGGCGCCACGACGCCCGACCTCCGCATCGGCGCCTTCGAGCCGGTGCCGGGCACGGGCTTCGAGTTCGTCGGCGCCGTCGGCTTCGGGCCGCCGGGAGACGACCTCCACTTCCCCGACGCCCTGGCCGGCGACGTGATGTTCAACCTCGGCTCGCTGTTCATCCAGCCGGCGGGGGCCGAGGGCGCCCCGATCGTGGAGCTCGGCAACGACCTCGAGAACCTCTTCCTCCACGAGCTCGGCCACGCAGCGATGGGCCTCGGCCATCCCGCCGAGGGCGTCGGCGAGGTGATGTACGTCGGCTTCGACTGCTGCGACGCGGTCAACCGCGACCCGTCGCCCGACGACATCGCCGGCGCCGAGGTGGTCTACGGCCCCTCCGCGACCCCGGCCTGTCAGAACGGCATCGACGACGACGGCGACGGCCTCACCGACGCGCCCGCGGACACCGGCTGCGCGAGCGCCGCCGATCCTTCGGAGCGCGGGACGACGTTCTGCGACAACGGGTTCGACGACGACGGCGACGGCTACTTCGACTTCCCCGAGGACCCGGGCTGCCGGAACGCCGCCGCCTCCGAGCGCACCCAGTGCCAGGACGGGCTCGACAACGACGGGCGCACCGGCATCGACTTCGACGGTGGCGCATCCCTGAACGGCGGCGTTCCGATCGCCGTCAAGGATCCCCAGTGCAACACCGCCTGGCGCGGCTCGGAGGCCGCGAGCGCCTGCGGCCTCGGCTTCGAGCTGGCGCTCCTCGCTCCGCTCCTCGACCTCGGGACGCGGCGTTACGCCGCCTCGCGCACCTCGGCGGCGCTCTCGCGCCCGGCCCGCAGCACCGACGCCGGGGGCTCGCGCAGGTCCCAGATCAACCCGACCGCGGCGAGGGCGCGCAGGACGTAGTAGGTGACGTCGAGCTCCCACCAGCGGAAGCCGTTGCGCGCCGACGCCTGGTAGTAGTGGTGGTTGTTGTGCCAGCCCTCGCCGAAGGTGAGCAGCGCGACGAGGGGGTTGTTGCGGCTGGTGTCGTCGGTCTCGTAGCGGCGGAAGCCCCAGACGTGGGCCACCGAGTTCACCGAGTAGGTGGCGTGCCAGAGCAGCACCGTCGAGATCGAGTAGCCCCACACGAGGCCGGCGAAGCCGCCGACGGCCCAGCACAGCACGGCGAGGGCGATGGGCGGCAGCACGTGCCACTGGTTCAGGAAGCGGAGCTCCGGGTAGCGCGCGAAGTCGCGGATCAGCTCGGTCGGCGTGCCGCCCCAGTGGGAGTCGAAGATCCAGCCCTGGTGGGCGTACCAGAAGCCCTCGCGGGGGGAGTGGGGGTCGCCCGGGGCGTCCGTGAAGCGGTGGTGGCGCCGATGGGTGCCCGACCACCAGAGCGGGCCCTTCTGGGTCGAAGCGCAGCCGAGGAGCGCCAGCACGAGCTGGAAGGCCCGGCTGGTGCGGTAGCTCTTGTGGGCGAAGTAGCGGTGGTAGCCGGCGGTGATCCCGAACACGCGCAGGGCGTAGGTGGCCGCGCACAGGATCAGCGCCTCCCGAGGCGCGCCGACGACGAAGACGAGCAGGCAGGAGGCGTGGATGCCCCAGTAGATCGAGCGCGAGAGGAGGTGAGTCCGGGTGAGCCAGCCGTCCGCCTCCTGGTACGGCTGCTCCACGGACTGCGGGGCTTCGGCGGCACTGGCCATCGGGTGCGATTCCTCCTCGGGGGAAGTCGAAGTCTAGGGACAGGGTCGGCAGGCCGAAGGCCCGGGCGTGTGAAACTTCTGTCAATCGAAGGCCCCGGGGGACGGGGGCTCGCCCTCGACGGCTTGGCAGGGGCGGGGCCAGCGGCGACACTCCGCGCCTCCATGGCGACCGGGACCCACGCGCTCTGCCCCTCCGAGCGACGGGCGTGGCAGGAGGACGGCTTCTTCGTCCGCCGCGCCGCCTTCCGGCGGGAGGAGGTGGCGGAGATCTGCGCCGCCGCCGAGCGGGTGGCGGCCGCGGCGGAGCGTGCCGCGGCGGACAGCAGCCAGCGCTACACCGTGGACGGGAACCTCTACGTCGAGGCCGCCGGCGCGACGCTGCAGTTCGAGCACCGCCCCGGCTCCCGCACGCTCCGGGTCGTCGAGCCGTTCCACCATCTCGACCCGCGTCTCGACCGGCTGATCGACGACCCGCGCATCACCGAGCCCATGCGCGGGCTCACCGGGTCCGAAGCGGTGTCGCTCTTCACCGACAAGCTCAACCTGAAGCGGCCCCAGGAGGGCTCGCGTTTCCGCTGGCACCAGGACTCGCCCTACTGGGCCCACGTCTGCCGCCACCTCGAGCGGCTGCCCAACGTGATGCTGGCCCTCGACGACGCCAGCGAGGACAACGGCTGCTTCCGCGTCGTGCGCGGCAGCCACCGCCGCGGGGTCCTGCCCGGCTGCCAGGACGACGGCGTGCTCGGCCCGCTCTTCACCGACCCCCGGGAGTTCGACCTCGCGCAGCAGGTGGCCGCCGAGGTCGAGGCCGGGAGCCTGGTGTTCTTCAGCCCCCACACGGTCCACGGCTCGGAGCCGAACCGCTCGGGGCGCCAGCGCCGGGCCCTCGTGATCACCTACCAGCCCGCCGGGCACCCGATGTTCAAGGTGCCGCGGGAGCGCCGCGCGGGCTGATCAGCGCCGCGAGGCCTCGCTGAAGGCCTTGCGGAGCTCTTCGTAGCTCCGCGTCACCGGGAACTGGGGGAACTCGGCGACCACGTTGTCCGGCGGGCGGAACAGGATGCCCGCGTCGGCCTCGGCGAGCATCGCCGTGTCGTTGTACGAGTCGCCGGCGGCGACCACCCGCAGGCGCAGCCCGCGGAAGGCCCGCACCGCCGCGCGCTTCTGGTCCTGCATGCGCAGCGCGTAGCCCGTGATGCGCCCGTCCTCCGCCACCTCGAGGTTGTGGCAGAAGAGCGCCGGCCAGCCGAGCTGGCGCATCAGCGGCGCGGCGAACTCCTGGAAGGTGTCGGAGAGGATCACCACCGACATGCGCTCGCGCAGCCAGTCGAGGAACTCGCGGGCGCCGGGCAGCGGGCCGAGGGAGGCGATGGCCGCCTGGATCTCCGGCAGCCGGATGCCGCGCTCGGCCAGGATGCCGAGGCGCCAGCGCATCAGCTTGTCGTAGTCGGGCTCGTCGCGGGTCGTGCGGCGCAGCTCCGGCACGCCCGTGCGCTCGGCGACGGCGATCCAGATCTCGGGGACGAGCACCCCTTCGAGGTCGAGGCAGGCCACCTCCACGCCGCGCTACTCCGGAGCCGGCCCGGGGAAGCGCTCGCGGAGCAGCCGCTTCAGCACCTTGCCGGTCGGATTGCGCGGGATCTCCGCCACGAACTCCACCACGCGGGGGATCTTGTAGCGCGCGAGCCGGGGGCGGCAGAACTCGAGCAGCGCCTCCGCGGAAGGCGACGCGCCCGGCTTCGCCACCACCACCGCCGCCGCCGACTCGCCCCAGCGCGCCGAGGGCATGCCGATCACCGCGACCTCGAGGATTTCCGGGTGCTCCGCCAGCACCGCCTCCACCTCGGCCGGGTACACGTTCTCGCCCCCGGAGATGATCATGTCCTTCTTGCGGTCCTGGATGAAGACGAAGCCCTCCTTGTCGACGGTCGCGAGGTCGCCGGTGTGCAGCCAGCCGTCGCGGAGCGTCTCGGCGGTGGCCTCGGGGCGGTTCCAGTAGCCCTTCATCACGTGGGCGCCCCGCACCAGCACCTCGCCGATCTCGCCGGGCGCCACCTCCCGGCCGCCCTCGTCGACCACCCGGACGTCGGTGTGGAAGAAGGCGGGGCCCGTCGAGCCGATCTTCGCGAGGGCTTCCTCCGGCGAGATCAGGCAGGCCGGCCCGCCGCTCTCCGTGAGGCCGTAGACCTGGTGGATCTCGATACCGAGGGCCGCGTAGCGCTCGACGAGGGCCGGGGGCACCGGGGCCGCGCCGCTCATCAGCCAGCGCAGGGACCCGTGGTCGTGGCCGTCGGGGCCGCCGGCGGCGAGCATGAAGTTCAGCATCGCCGGGACCGCGAGGCCGGTGGTGACGCGCTCGGCCTCGATCAGCGGGAACACGCGCTTCGGGTCGAAGGCGCGCATCAGCACGAGGCACGCGCCGCGGTGGACCGCGGCGGTGGCGGGGGTGAGGGCGCCGACGTGGAACAGGGGCAGCATCTGGAGGTAGCGGTCGCCGTGGCGCATGTCCGAGGTCATGTTGATGGTGAGCGACGCGGCGATCATCGTGCCGTGGGTGTGCACGGCGCCCTTCGGCAGGCCCGTGGTGCCCGAGGTGTACATGATGAAGAGGACGTCGTCGTCGGCGGCCTCGCAGGCGAGGGGGGTCGCCGGCGCCGCCTCGCGGAGCGCGTCGTGGTCGAGGGCGCCGGGGAGGGAGGCGGCGCCGCCCGCGGCGCGCACGAAGGCCTCGACGGGGGTCTCGCGCTCGCGGAGCGCCGCGGCGGCGGTGTCGAACTCGGCGTCGTGGACCAGCAGCTTCGCCCCCGCGTCGCGCAGGATGAAGGCCAGCTCGTCGGGCACGAGCCGCCAGTTGAGGGGAACCATCACCGCGCCCAGCTTCGCGAGGGCGAAGTACGTCTCCAGGTACTCGACGCCGTTCATGAGCAGGAGCGCCACGCGGTCCCCGGGCCGGACACCGAGCCCGCGCAGCGCGTGGGCCACGCGGCACGCGCGCGCCTCGAGGTCGGCGAAGCTGAAGCGGCGCCCGCGCTCCACCTCGACGAGCGCTTCGAGGCGCGGAGAGAGCCGGGCGCGTTTCTCGAGGAACAGGCCGAGGTTGTTGCGCATGGAAGCCAGCATACCGCGCCGCGCGTCTCGCTACCCCGTGGGGCGCGGGTTCGATAGCATCCTCCGGATGCCTCCCCAGTGCCCGACGTCGCTTCGGCGCCCGGCGGCGGCCCTCTTCGCCGCCCTGGCCGCGGCGGCCTGGCTCGGCTGCGGCGAAGCCGGCGAGGGCGGGCCGGACGCCGGCGGACCGCCCGAGCCGGTGGTCGAGCTGGTGACCGTCGCCCCCCAGACGCTCCGCAACCTGGTCGACATCCCGGGCCAGCTCGCCTCCGAGTTCACCGTGAAGATCGTCCCGGAGATCGAGGGCATCCTCGAGACCATCGAGTTCGCCGAGGGCGACTTCGTCGAGAAGGGCAGGGTGCTCTTCACGCTCCGCGACGACCGGCAGGCCGCGTCGCTCTCCGAAGCCCGCGCCTCCCTGGCCCTCGCCGAGGCCACCCACCGGCGCACCGTCACACTGGCGGGCCAGGACATCTCCTCCGCGGCCCAGCTCGAGCGCGCGACGGCGGAGCTCGGCGTGGCGCGGGCGCGCGTGCAGCTGGCCGAGGTGGAGCTCGAGCGCACGCGGATCCGTGCGCCCTTCGACGGCCTGATGGGCGCGCTCTGGATCTCGCCCGGCGACCGCGTCACCGACGAGAGCCACATGACGCAGATCGACGCCATCCAGCGGCTGCAGCTGCTCTTCTACCTGCCCGAGCAGGCGGTGGCCGCCGTCCAGCCGGGGATCCCGGTGAAGATCAAGGTGGCGCCCTATCCGGACGAGCGCTTCGCGGGCGAGGTCTACTTCGTGTCGCCGACCCTCGAGCCCGAGGGGCGGCGCATCCTCGTGAAGGCGTGGATGCCGAACCCCGAGCGGCGGCTGCGCCCGGGGCTGTTCGCCGAGATCGAGGCGGAGATCGACCGCCGCGACGACGCCCTGCTGGTGCCCGACTCGGCGCTCGTGTACGACCTCGAAGGCACCTTCGTCTGGAAGGTGGACGCCGAGTCCCGCGCGCACCGCGCGCCGGTCGAGGTCGGGGTCCACCAGGAGGGCAAGGTGGAGGTCGCGAAGGGCCTGGCTCCGGGCGACGTCGTGGTGTCGGCCGGCATCCACAAGGTGAAGGACGGCCAGCGCGTGCGCCCCGCGGCGGGCGGCGCCGCCCGTCCGGTCGCCGCCGAGCGCGGAGCGGGCGGCCCTTCGTGAAGATCTCGGAGGTCTGCGTCGACCGGCCCGTGCTCGCGAGCGTGATGTCGCTCGTGATCGTGCTGTTCGGAGCCATCGCCCTCTCGCAGATCTCGAACCGCGAGCTCCCCGACGTCGACGAGCCGATCGTCTCCGTCACTACCGTCTACCCCGGCGCCGCCCCCGAGGTCGTCGAGACCTCGGTGACCCAGCCGCTCGAGGACCAGCTGATCGGCGTCGAGGGGGTGCGCCACCTGGTCTCCCAGAGCCGCGAGCAGGCCTCGACGATCACCGTCGAGTTCGAGCTGGGGCGCGACATCGAGGCGGCGGCCAACGACGTGCGCGACCGGGTCGCCCGCTCGCGGCAGCAGCTCCCCGACGAGGTCGAGGACCCGATCGTCGCCAAGCGCGACAGCGACGCCCAGGCGGTGATGTGGCTCGCGGTCTCGGGCGACGCCTACTCGCAGATCCAGATCTCCCAGTTCGTGGAGACGCAGCTCAAGGACCGCTTCAGCAAGCTGCCCGGCATCGCCGACGTGCTGGTCGCCGGCGAGCGTCGCTACGCGATGCGCATCTGGCTGCACAACGACCGTCTGGTGGCCCAGGGCCTCACGATCGGCGACGTCCACGAGGCGCTGCGCCGCGAGAACGTCGACATCCCCTCCGGACGCGTCGAGGGGACCGATCGCGAGTACACGGTCCGCAGCCTCGGCGAGCTGCGCACGGTGGACGGCTACGAGAGCCTGATCGTGGCCACGGTGAACGGCGAGCCGATCCGCCTGCGCGACGTCGCCAAGGTGGAGGTGGGCCCCGAGGACGACCGGAAGCTCGTCCGCTACGACTCGCGGCCCGCGATCGGGCTCGGCATCATCAAGCAGAGCAAGGCCAACACGCTGGACGTCGCCGACGCCGTCCACACCGTGCTGCCCCAGGTGCACGCCTCGCTGCCCCCGGGCATGCGGCTCGACATCGCCTACGACGGCGCGAAGTTCAT
>Ga0105107_10002621_pt1 | contig 11861 bp, 8 predicted proteins | sample PPLLaktember2015_6_FD_79335 | JGI IMG/M metagenome (GOLD analysis project Ga0105107, IMG submission 79335) | Freshwater sediment microbial communities from Prairie Pothole Lake near Jamestown, North Dakota, USA - PPLs Lake P8 Core (1) Depth... | ecosystem: Environmental > Aquatic > Freshwater >... | reverse complement strand
CTCGGTGCCGTTGAAGAGCGTCCCGGACGCGTCAATCGGCTCGCCGCCATCCATCGTTCGCCAGCGGCCGACGGCGTCGTAGTGCTCGAGCGCGAATCCGACCGGGTCGGTCAGCCGATGGCAACCGGCGCATGTCGGGTTCTTTCGGTGCTCGGCGAGGCGCTCGCGTACCGGCGCATTCTTCCTGACGGTCTTCACATCGTCGAGCGCCGGCACGTTGGGCGGCGGCGGAGGCGGCGGCACGCCCATGACGTTCTCGAGAATCCATTTACCGCGAATCACTGGCGATGTGCGGGTCGGATACGACGTGACGAGCAGGATGCTGCCCTGGCGCAGCAAGCCGCCCCGCCTTTGCCCGTTGGCTTCGCCGCCGGGCTTCGGCGAGGCAGGCTCAGTCTGGTCGAATGTAATCTTGCGGAAGCGGCTGCCGTAGACATTTGGAATGCCGTAATGCTTGGCGAGCCGCTCGTTGACGAACGTGTAGTCCGCACGCAGGAGGTCGAGCACGCTGCGGTTCTCCCGAATGACGCTCTCGACGAGCATCTCCGTTTCCTGCCGGAAGGCCTGGCGCAGGTTGTCGTCGAAATCGGGGAACAGGCGCATGTCCGGCGTAATCGTGTCTAGGTTCCGGAGGTGCAGCCACTGCGACGCGAAATTGGTGACCAGGTTCTGCGCCTTCGGGTCGGCCAGCATCCGCGTCACCTGTCGCTCCAGCACGGCCGGCTTGTCGAGATCGCCGCGCGCCGCCGCATCGATCAGCTCATCGTCGGGAATGCTGCTCCAGAGAAAGAACGAGAGGCGGGTCGCCAGTTCCAGATCGCTGATGCGGTAGATGTCCTGGCGGGTCCCAAGAGCAGGACCCGCCCTACGTACGTCGCTACCCGCCCTACGTACGTAGGCCGGGTCTTGTTCTTTAGACCCGGCCTGCACAGGATCGCGCTCTATGCGGAACAGGAACTCCGGGCTCGTCAGCACAGCCGACAATCCCATTTCGATGCCCGCGTCGAAGCCGTCTTCGGCTTTGGCCGCGCTGTAGAGCTCGAATGGTTTCTTCAGATCGGCGTCGGCGACGGGACGGCGATAGGCGCGCCGCATCAGCGTCGTCAGGATCTTCTTCGCGCACGCGTCTTCGTTCCTGGTCGAAGCCGGTTGGCACACGAACACGCGGCGGCGGCTCGGCGTGTCGCCCGCGCCTGCGGGGTTGTACGGGCCAACGACGGAAATTTCATAGACCGCGGGCTGCAGGCGCGGATGGCGATAGTAGTTGAAGTGCGCTTCGTACGGCTGACGTCCGGTCTCGAGCAGCAGGAACGGTTTCTTCGGGAAGGTCACGCCGATCGCGTGCGGGCCGGCGCTCACGGGAATGCGCACCTTCAGATGGCTGTCGAGATTTTCGTGCGACGGCGCGTCGGCCGCCGACACGCCCTGCGAGAGCGAAATCGGCTCGATCGTGAACAGGCGCACGCGCTCGCCATCCATGAGCAATTCGATCTCGTGCGGCTCGAGCAGCCCCTCGATGTGCTCGTTGCGATCGCGCGCCAGGCGAATCATGATCTCGTACTCGCCGTTGAGCGGGAACTCGTGCGACACCAGCGCCCCGCCGCGGGTGCCGATCGGAAGCCCTTCGATGTGCCCTTCCTGCGTGATGTCGGGCTTGGTCCGGACCGTCGTCCCGCCAACAGACAGACTCGGGCGTCCCACCGCGAGCCTGCTGATCTTTTCGGCTGCCGAGACATAGCTTTCGAGCAGCGTGGGCGAGAGATTGCCGACCGTCACGTTGTCGAAGCCAAAGCTCGCCGAATCGCTTGGCAGGAGCGGCGCGACGTCGATGTCGAGCGCCAGCAGATCGCGAATCGCGTTGCGATACTCGGTGCGGTTCAGACGCCGGAACGTGTCGGTGCGTCCGGGATTCGGTGCGCTGGCCGACGCACGATCGAGCGATGCTTCGAGCGACGCCAGCGCGGCGGTGTACCCCGCTTCGTCCGGCCGTCGTGCGCCCAGGGGCGGCATCTGCCGCGCGCGAAGCTTCCGGACGACCTTCTCCCAGGCCTCCGCGTGATCGCTCAGCCCGTCGGTCTTGATCGAATCGAGATCGAGGCTCCCCGCCTTCGTTTTGCTGTTATGGCAGGAGAGGCAATACGTGGCGACGACGGCGCGGTAGGGTGCGTCTGAAGAGGGGGATGCCGGCGAGGATCTCTGCTGGGCTCGAGGCACGCCAGCCAGACAAACGGCGAGCACTCCGGCTGCCGTCCAACGGAACATCCAGCGACTCCCCCGGTTCGGCATGCGGCCCCTTTCTGCGGAACCTCTATCTTACCCCCCCAAACCGGATTCCCCAATCCCCAAAACGCTGAACACTCGAGACAACCTGCCTCAATGTGCACGATCAATCCGTCTTTGACGGCCGGCCGCTCCTAAGCGTAGTCTTCCCCGATGAAACCACGCTCAGTGAACCGTCGGGATCTCCTGCGAGCCGGCGCCCTGCTGCCGGCCGGGCTCTACGCCGCCGCCGCTCAAACGCCCGCGTCGCGGACGCCGCCGCCCTACACGCTCTCGATCAACATCGAGATCATGTTTCGCGCGCAAAAGCTCTCGCGGGCCGACAGTATCCGCGCGGTGGCCGCGCAGGGCTTCAAGGCTTACAGCTTCTGGAGCGCGCCGCCGGACGATCGCAAGGCCATGCTCCAGGCGCAAAAGGAAACGGGACTCACGTGCGTCAGCATCGTCGGCACCGGTCCCGCCGGCGGCACCACCGGATTCACGCGCCCCGGCGCCTCGGACATCCTGCTCAAGGAAATCACCGAGCGGGTCGCCATCGCGAAGGAATTCGGTACGCCCGATCTCATCAGCTTCGTCGGACAGATCCAGGACGATGTGCCCTGGCCCGTCCAGCGCGCGGGCATCGTCGAGGGGCTCAAGCGGGCCGGCGACATCGCGGCCGCCGGCGGGGTGAGCATCACCATCGAGCCGCTCAGTGTCGAGCCCACTCAGCGCCGCCGGGCGCTCGACCGCGCGGTCGACTGCTATCCGGTGATCGCCGAAGTGAACCATCCGAACGTGAAGGTCTGTTTCGACTTCTATCACTTGCAGCGCACCGAGGGAAACCTCACGGTCAATCTGCGCGAGGGGTTTGCGAAGAACCTGATCAAGGTCGTGCAGATCGGCGACGTCCCGGGTCGCCTCGAACCGGGGACCGGCGAGATCAACTATCCGTTCCTGTTCGCCGAGCTGCGCCGCCTCGACTACCGCGGGTACCTCGACACGGAGATGGGCACGTCGAGCACGCCGGAGCACGCGATGCAGGTGGTGCGGAGGATGTCGGAGGAGAACTGAGGAAGGACGATCAAGGATACGGCGGCAAGCGGAAGTTCTTGCCTCGAACGAACCACCGTTGTAGGCTCAGCGGCTCACCTCGCGAACGCAGATTCAGCCGTTTACGCACAGAAGGAGGAACGATGAGCCAGGACAATCTCGATGTCATTCGCCAGGGCTACGACGCGTTCGGGCGCGGCGACATCACGACGCTGCTGGGTTTGTTCGACGAGCAGATCGAGTGGGTGTCTTCTGGCCCGCCAGAGCTCATCACGAGCGGGCGGCGGACCGGCCGCCAGGCGGTGGCGGAGTTCTTTACCGCGGTGAACGAAGTGTTCGACATCCAGCGCTTCGATCCGCAGGAGTTCATCGCGCAGGGAGACCGCGTGGTCGTGCTCGGCCACGAGAGCGCTCGCGTCAGAGCGACGGGCAAAGTGATCGACTCGGACTGGGCGCATGTGTTCACGATGAAGAACGGTAAAGTCGTGGCGTTCCAGGAGTACGTCGACACGGCTCTGGTCGTCGCCGAGCTCCGCGCGGCACACGCGTCCGCGTAAACAGGTTCACCGTGATCGCGGCATCGCCGTGGCTGGTCGCGTGGCCAGTCACGGCCTTGCGCCAGGCTTGACCGCCGGCCGGGCGGCGCGAATGTATCGCTCGACTTCCTGTTCGAGCATCTCCAGCGGCACCGCCCCGACTCTGAGCACGGTGTTGTGGAACGCGCGCTCGGAAAACTCCTCCTTCAACTGCGCCTTCGCACGGTCGCGCAGCTCGAGAATCTTGAGCTGCCCGATCATGTACGAGCATGCCTGGCCCGGCAGCGCGACGTACCGCTCGGCCTCGCTCGGTGATATGCCGTAGTCGATCGCCTGCTGGCGCGTCCATCGCTTCGCGTGCAGTCCCGTATCGACGACGAGGCGGCGCGCGCGGAACAGCTCGCTCTCCATCTGTCCGAGCAGCCCTTCGGGATCGTCGGCATACCAGCCCGACTCGGCGGCCAGCCGCTCCGCATACAGCGCCCAGCCCTCGGTAATCGCCGAGATGCCTCCGAACAGCCGCGCCTGCCGGAACTTGGGCAGCGATGTGTCTTCGACCATCAAGCCGATTTGAAAATGATGGCCGGGCACCGTCTCGTGATGCACCAGCGTGCGCAGCGTGAACTTCGTCATGCGGTCGGGCCGCAGCGGCATCTGGAAGATTGCCGGGCGCGATCCGTCGAGCGGCGGAGCAGTGTAGGACGCAGCGGCGTTCGCCTCGCTGAAGCGGGGGTACGGCTGGGCGACGACCGGGCTCTTCGGCCGCATGTCGAACAGCAGAGAAGACCGGCGCTCGGCCTCGCGAATCATCACGTCGATGTCGGCCATAATCCGGGTCCGGCCGTCTTCGGTACTCGGATAGCTCAGATCTTTCCTGAGCTGCGCGATGCGCTCGTTCACGGTTCCGCTCGATCTGCCGAGCTTCCGCAGCACCGCGTCCATGTCGCGCTCGAGCCGCGCCACCTGGCGCAAGCCGATCTCATGGATCTCATCCGCCGTCAGGCTCGTCGTCGTATACGCCTTCAGGAAGTGCGCGTACGCCGCGGCGCCGCCCTCGAACCGCCACAACCCGGCATTGTCGGCAGATCGCGGCAGGAGCGATTCGAGAAACGCGATCGCGGTCTTCCATTCCGGATACACGGCGTCCGAGACGAGGCGCTGGGCCCTGGAGACGAGCGCCGCACGGTCGGCGGGCGCGAGCTCCTTGATTCTCGACGCGCGTTCGTTCAGCGACGTCACCAGCGGGTTCTGCGCTGCGGGCATATCGACGAACCGCCGCATCTGCATGATCGTCCGGTCCAGGATGAACCGGGGCGGAATCAGATCGCCCGCCGCACGCCCGCGCGCTTCGGCGACGGCTTCGGCCATGCGCGGCGCGACCTGCGCGAGGCGAATCACGTAGTTGGACGCGTCCCTGGGAGTGCCCAGGGGGTGCTGCACGGTGAGCGTGCTCACCAGCGAGATATTCGCGCCGTTGAACTGATCGAGCGGAAACTCGTACGCCTCGAACTTCTCCCGGTCGAGATACGCCTGCAGCTGATGGCGGAGCAGGTCGGCCGAAAGCCGCTCGGCGTCGGTCATGCGCGCGCGATCGAACATGGCCAGATCGGCAAGGCCGCGCCTGATGTAGTCGCGGCGCTGCCGCCGGGCAGCGTCGGCGTACGACGTGATCTGCTGCTCCAGCCGATCCTGTTCCGCGCCGGTGAAATGCCGCGTGGCGACGGCGAGATTCGGGTTCATCCGCACCCACTCGTCGGTGAGCTCGCGGAAGAAGTCGTCGATGGAGCGCTGCTGGGCGGCAGGCGCCACGACGAGGGCGAGCAGTAGTGCGAGCCAGAGCGTCGATCGCGTGTGTTGTTCCCCCATTGCCCGCTCAATCCTGTGTGCTCAATCCGTTGTGAATGTGATGCGCGCTTCCAGGCTCTCTTTGTACCCGTAGCGAATCGCCTTGGCGCGCAGCGTCATCGGCACCTTGACGAGCATCGGTCCGGTATAGAGCCGCCACCTCGGCGACGGCCCCTCGTCGGTCGTGTACCCGATGGACGCACCCTGAGTCGGCACGTAGATGGCCACTTCGGTCGGCCCTTTGATCGTCATGGAAGCCGGGCGCGATGGCGTCTCGAGACTCCGTCGCGCCACTATATAAGGTTGCGCCGTTTCCGGCTGCACGCCACCGGGCCACATCCGCTGAATCATCTCGGGCTCGTTGACGAGCCCCTGATCGCCGATGCGCGTCATCCACTCCGTCACCGCGTTGCGCATGGTTTCGAGCGTCTGCCGGTGGGCAGGCTCGTCGGCCAGATTGCGAACCTGGTGCGGATCCGACGCCGTGTCGAACAACTCTTCTGCCGGCCGGTGGGTCCGCATCCACAGCGCGGACGATCCGGTCAGCGCGCGCTCGGCCTGCAGCCTGAACCACTCCTGCATGATGGCGCTCTGATTCCGGTAGATGATGTGCCCCGCGTACGGCTGATCGGGCGCGAAGTTGCGAATATAGAGGAACCGCCGGTCGCGCGCCGAGCGCATCATGTCGTACTCGATGTCCATGCGATCGCGGGCGGCGAAGACGAACGCCGGAGGCAGCGCCGCCTTCGGCCCCGCAAGCACACGCCCCTGGAGATGCGCGGGAATCTCGACGCCGGCGAGCGCGAGGACGGTCGGTGCGAGGTCGATGAGGCTGACGAGCTCGTCGTTGACGCTTGCCGCAGTCGCCGGCGCCATCTTCGGCCACCGGATCATGAGCGGGACGTGAAGGCCCGAATCGTAGAGCGATCGCTTCGCGCGCGGCACGCCGTCGCCGTGATCGCTCCAGTAGAACACGATCGTATTGTCGGCCAGCCCGTCGGCCTCGAGCTGGCCGAGAATCTCGCCGACCTGCCGATCCATGTCCGCGATGTTGTCGTACATGCGCGCGAGCTCTTCGCGAACCGCCGGCGTATCGGGATAGTACGGCGGCACCACGACGCGCGCGGGATCGGTGACCAGCGGCTTGCCCTTGCGGGCCGGGCTGCTCGGAAAAATCTGGCTCTTTTTCTTTACCGAGAGGGCGACCACCGAGAAGAATGGCTGGCTCGAATCGGGCCGCCGGCGCCAGTGCGCCTCGGGGCCGACGTCGTCCCAGATCGTGAACGGCTCGCCGAACTGGTAGTCGGTCTTGGCGCGATTGCTCGTGTAGTAGCCGGCCGCGCGCAGGTACTCTGGAAACGCCTTGACGTAGAACGGCGGCACCGCGAGATACGGTCCCGGCAGCTCGGGCACCCTGTCTTCGGTCGTCCGCATGTGCTGAGCCCCGATGGCGTTCTGATACATGCCGGTGATGATGGCGGCGCGGCTCGGCGCGCACACCGGGGCGGTCGTAAACGCGCGGCTGTAGCGAGCCGACTCGCGCGCGAAGCGATCGAGCACGGGCGTGCGCGCCAGCGTGTCGCCATACGCGCCGAGGTGCGGGCTCATGTCCTCGTTCGAGATCCAGACGATGTTGGGTCTGGGAAGATTACCGGCGGGGCTTACGTCCTGCGCGACCGGGACGGGCTGCTGAGACGCGTGCGCCGCCACGATCCAGAGCAGCGCGAATCCGCAAACGGCAAATCGCATTTGGCGCCCCCAGGTCAGTTGCCGCGCATCCGGCGGAGCACGCGCTGCATTTCGTCGACGATCGGGCGGTGCCGAGAATCGGTGGCGAGGTTCCGCAGCTCGTCCGGATCGTTGACCTCGTCGTACAGCTCCACTCCACGCGCGCCGGAGTCCCATTCGGTATACCGCCACTTTTCCGTGCGAACGCTATAGCCCATGAACGTCGCGGTCCCGGCGCCTCGTCGCACCTGCGTCAGCGCCGGATGGTTCCACGCTGCCTGTGGGTTGACGAGCAGTGGCTTGAGCGAGCGCCCGTGGAGCCCCGGCGGCGCGGACAGTCCGGCGAGGTCCGCGAGAGTGGGATAGATGTCCAGGAACTCGACGATGCGCGTGGTGGCGCGCCCCCTGGCGGACACGCCGGGGCCGGCGATCATCATGGGCGCTCGCGCCGAGCGCTCGAAGAGCGACTGCTTCATCCATTGGCCGCGCTCGCCCAGATGGTACCCGTGGTCGCTGATGAAGACGACGATGGTGTTGTCGCTCAGCTTCAGGCGATCGAGCGCGTCGAGCACGCGGCCGACGTTCGCATCGAGGAAGGTGATCGACGCGTAGTACGCTCTGATGGCCTCTCGCTGGCCCTGCTCGCCGACATCCCAGTTCGGTGGATTGGTGAACCACGCGGCCGGCGGTTGCAGGGAGCCGGCCACGGCGCTGGGCGCCGGAATCCGATCGAGCGGATACAGATCGAAGTACTTTCTGGGCGCGATGAACGGGCAATGCGGCCGGTAGAAACCCGCGCCGATGAAGAACGGCCTGTCCTTGTTCTTTTCGAGGAGCGCGATTGTCTCCGCCGCCACCTTGCCGTCGGTGTGCTCCCCGTCCGGCGCCGGCGACGCATAATACGCGAGCGCGCTGCCGAGCTGACGGGCCGGCGTCAGATTCGTCAGCACCGACTCCTCGTCCTTGTCGACGCCGCGAGGGTTGACGAACACGTCCCACGACGCGGGATCGTCCAGCCCGCTCGTCCCGATTTGCCCGGGATTGCCGTAGTGATAAATCTTGCCCACGCGCGCCGTGAGGTATCCATTGCGCCTGAACATCTGCGGCAGCGTCTGCACGTCGGGCAGAATCGTGCGGAAATCGGTCTGCAGTTCGTGGATCTTCGTGGTATCCGGCCGCAGCCCCGTGAGCAGCGAGACGCGGCTGGGGCTGCACAACGGAAACTGAGTGTACGCGCGATCGAAACGCACGGCGCGCTTTGCCAGCCGATCGAGGTTCGGCGTCTTCACGATCGGATGGCCGAACGTCCCCATGTCGTTGTTCAGATCGTCGGCCATGATGACGAGCACGTTCGGGCCGCGGGCACGCTCTTGCGCCAGCGCCGGCTGCACCGTAACCGTCAGAACGGCAAGCAGGACGATCGCGAACCTGCGTGCGACCGGGCTAGTTCCGAGCGTCGCGGACCAGGCGGAATCCAAGATTCGATGCGCCACTTGTCACCTCCGACTTTCCGCGGCTACCTACCAGATAGCGCGCGCAGTACTGATCCGTGCACAAGTAAGAACCGCCTTTGAGGACGCGCTTGGCGGCGCCGGGCTCCTGCGGATCGAAGCTGTCGGCCGGCCCCTGCGGATTCTGCGCAACCGCGGAAGACGCCGCGAGCGCGCCATAGTAGTCGGGCCGGTACCAATCGGCGCACCACTGCCAGACATTGCCGCCCATGTCGTGCAGCCCGAATCGATTCGGAGGAAACGCCGTCACCGGCGATGTGCCTGCGTACCCGTCTTCGCCGCTGTCGGCCGCGGGAAACTGTCCCTGCCACGTGTTCGCGACCCGCTTGTTCTGCGGTGTCAGATCGTTGCCCCAGGGATAGAGATGGCGATCCAGTCCCCCGCGCGCGGCGAACTCGAACTCGGCCTCGGTGGGCAACCGCTTGCCGGCCCACGTCGCGTAGGCGGAGACATCCTCGAACGCGACGTGCACGACCGGATGATCCTCTTTCCCGCGAACGCCGCTGCCGGGTCCAAGCGGATGCTTCCAGCTTGCGCCGGGGGTGTACCGCCACCACTGAAGATGATTGTCGAGCGGGACAGGCTTTGCGGTCGGATTGAACACCGCGGAGCCTGGCACGAGCATCTCCTTCGGCACGCCCGGATAGTCGCCGGCATTCAGCGGGCGTTCGGCGACCGTCACGTATCCGGTCGCGGCGACGAACCGCTGAAATTCGGCGTTGGTCACAGGCGCGCGATCCATCCAGAATCCGTCCACCTCGACGAGGTGCGCAGGCAATGCGTCGGGCATGCCGCAGCCCTCGCATCCCATCCAGAACGTGCCGCCGGGAATCCACACCATACCGTCGGGCGCGGGCCCGGGCGCTGGATCGTCGTCGATGCGCACCGCGATGGACGATGTGGCCTCTGGCGGCGCCGGCGGGACTTGATGGCCTGCGTGCGATTCGGACGATGACGCAGGCGGTGCGGAACCGCAGCCGATCGCGAACATCGCGACGCCGGCGAGCACGGCAAAGCGTGGCATCAGCGATTCCTTTCGCGTCTTACTGCGCCTGCGACGAGGGCGGCACCATGCCTTTGATACGGAAGTAGGTCACGAGATTGCCGTAGTGTTCCTGGAGATGCCCCGTGTTCAGGATCAACGGAAGCGCGCGGGCGCCCTTGCCCATCCCGAACGGCAGATCGACGGTCTCGCCGGCCCTCTTGTCGTCGAGGGCAGCAAAGGCAGCATCGCAGTACGCGATAGAGTCGCCGAGCACCTTGATGATTTGCGCGCGGGTCGTCGCGGTCTTCTCGAACGCAGCCTCGGCGTGCGGCGACTTCTCACCTTTCGCCGCCGAGCAGAACACGTAGTTCGCGCCGGCGACGTGCGACAGGATCTCGCCGAATGTTCGCACCGTCGCGACCGGACGGAAGCTGTAGTCGCTCTCGGGCATCAGCTCGGCCGAACGCGTCACGTTCCGCTTTGCGCCTTCCCACGCGGCGCGAACACCGGAAGCCACCAGATTCGCTGTCGCCGGCGCTTGAGCGGCGGCCGGCAGATGAGACAGTGCAATGATGCAGAGTGCAGCCATGGTCGTGGTCAGATGTCGCATTCGAAGCTCCTTCGGACGCCCTAAGGACGTTTGTAGATGACGCCGTTCTTCATGACGAAGCTGACGCGCGTCATCGCCGTAATGTCGTTCATGGGATCGCCGCTGACGGCGACGACGTCGGACAACTTCCCCGCTTCGACCGTGCCCAGCCGGCTCTCCTGCCCGAGCAGCGTGGCGGCGTCGACGGTCGCCGCTCGAATCGCCGCCAGCGGGGGCATGCCCGCCTGCACCATGTAGCCGAACTCGCGGGCGTTGTCGCCGTGGGCAGACACGCCAGAGTCGGTGCCGAACGCAATCCTCACACCAGCCTTGTGCGCGCGCGCGAAGGTTTCCTGAATCAGCGGCCCGATCTCCGCCGCCTTCTTTCGCACGATCTCGGGGAAGAATCCGGGAATGCGCGACTTCTCCTCCACCCACTTCCCCGCGATGATCGTCGGCACGTAATAGGTGCCGCGCTGCTTCATCAACGACATCGCCTCGTCGTCCATGTACGTGCCGTGCTCGATCGACGCGACACCCGCGCGTATCGCCCGCTTCATCCCCTCGGCTCCGTGCGCGTGCGCGGCGACCCGGAAGCCGTAATCCTTCGAGAGATCGACGATCGCCCGGATCTCGTCTTCGGTGAATTGTGCGTTCTGTCCGCTCGACGCGACGCTCAGCACGCCGCCCGTGGCCGTAATCTTGATGAGATCGGCGCCGTCCTTGTACCGCTGCCGCACGGCTCTACGGGCCTCATCCACGCCGTTGACGACACCCTCTTCCGGCGTCGGCTGCTTGACGAGATCGTCACGCACGCTGTTGGTCGGGTCGGCGTGCCCGCCCGTCGTGGCGATGCTGCGGCCCGAGGTGAAGATCCGCGGGCCCTTGACGAGACCTGCGCCGACGGCGTTGCGCAGCGCCACGTTCGGTTCGCCGCCGAGATCGCGAACGGTCGTGAAGCCGGCCAGCAGCGTTCGCTCGGCGAAGGCGACGCTGCGATAGGCGTAATCGGATGCATTGAGCGTGAAGCGCTCGACCTGCGCGCACTCGGTGTACTCGTGCGTCAGGTGCACGTGCATGTCGATGAGCCCGGGCATGCACGTGTGCGCGCGCAGATCGACCACGGTGTCGCCGGCGCCCCCCGACACGAGACCCGGCTCCACGCGCGCGATCGTCGGTCCGTCGACGAAGACGGTAACGCTGGTCAGCACGCGGCCGGCGCCGGCATCTACGAACCGCCCGCATTGCAGCACCGTTGCGCCGCTGGACGGCGCCGGCATCATCACGATGAACATCAGGCTCGCGAAGGCTCGCGCCGTCGAATGCATGGGTCCGCGGATTATACGTCTGCGCGT
>Ga0105107_10002620_pt1 | contig 11865 bp, 9 predicted proteins | sample PPLLaktember2015_6_FD_79335 | JGI IMG/M metagenome (GOLD analysis project Ga0105107, IMG submission 79335) | Freshwater sediment microbial communities from Prairie Pothole Lake near Jamestown, North Dakota, USA - PPLs Lake P8 Core (1) Depth... | ecosystem: Environmental > Aquatic > Freshwater >... | reverse complement strand
GCACGCCGATTCGCCCGTGGCGCCGCCCTTCCCGCTCGAAGAGGTGTGGATCGCGGTGAACCGCCTCGGGCTCTCGGGCAGGGTGCGCGGGCCCGAAGGGCGCATCAGCGTCGACCAGGCGCTGCGCATGGTGACCATCGACGCCGCGTTCACGCTCGGCGTGAGGACAAGCTCGGCATCATCGCCCCGGGCAAGCAGCGAGATTCGACAGGAGCGAACTTCGAGCGACGACGTTTCGGATTGACCGCCCGCCGCGAATCGGGGAGGCTTGCCGCGTCGGGAGTGCGCGATGTGAGTCAAGCGGATCCCTACCTCCTGGGTTACCGACAGGCCGAGCAGCAGCGTCTCGAGCGGCAAGCGCACGAGCTCGGCTCCGAATCCGCGTGGCTATTCGACCAGATCGGAGTGCGCGAAGGCTGGCGCGTGGTCGAGATCGGCTGTGGCCCGCTCGGTTGCCTCCACCTTCTCTCCGAGCGCGTCGGCGCCAGGGGCCGGGTCGTCGGTGTCGAGCGGAGCGACGAGCAGGTCGAGCGCGCGCGGCAGATCGTCTCCGAGAGGGCACTGACGAACGTCGAAGTCCGTCTTGCCGATGCCCGCGACACCGGCCTTCCAGCGGGCTCCTTCGATCTCGCGACCGCGCGCCTCGTGCTCGTCAACGTTCCGCAACCCGAGCAGATCGTTGCGGAGATGGTGCGGCTCGTCCGGCCCGGCGGCGTGGTGGCGCTTCATGAGGCAGAATCGACGACACAGCGTTGTGATCCTCCCCATCCCGCCCAGAGCCGACTGCTTCGGATTCTCGAAAGCTACGCAGAACAGAGCGGCATCGACCGCTCCATCGGTCTGCGCGCGCCACGCATGCTGCGCGATGCAGGATTGCTCGACGTCCGCGCGAACCCTCTGGTCCACGTGTACCCTCCGGGCCATCCGCGTCGCATGCTGGTGCCCGAATTCGTCGAGAACACGCGCCCCCGGATTCTCGAGAAGCAGCTCGTCGGAGAAGTCGAGCTCGACGCGCTGACGGCGGACCTCCGGCGCCACCTGGAAGATCCAACGACGCTCGTCGTATCGTCTCTCTTCATCCAGGCGTGGGGGCGTACGCCGGATCGCTGACCGCTCGCCGCGATCGAGGGGCCAGCGGTTTCAGGAGCACGAGACCATGGACCCGAGCGCCACCATCTTCCCGGGCATCGCGATGTTCAGGATAGGTGGCAACCTGCCGGCTCGGGGCGCGGTCCCCGGAGGGTGTTGTCATAGGGGGTAGCTGTCGCCCCCGAATCACCGCTTGATCTCCCTACGCGCCGCCTGTGACCGAGACAAGGTCCTCGATCGGGACCAGGTATTGCCTAAAAAGTACTTGGTAGTACTAAGATAGTGTCCGAAAGTACTATAGCCGGATCGACCGGCAGGCCCGAGGGCCCTGCTCGTCGAGAGAGGCGACTGCGGGAGGCATCCATGGCTTCGCTCCGCGCCCAGGGACGGACATACGAGATCCGCGAGTGCCGCTCGACGGCGCGGGGGCCCCGCCAGTACGTGCTCGCCCGCTTCCGCGGTGTGCTGACCCCCGAGGTCCTCGAGCGGGCCGAGGCCCGCGCGCAGCGTCCCTTCGATCGAGCGAAGCTGCTTGCGAGCGCCCAGCGCCGGGGCATCCCGGTGAGCCCCCACCGCACGGACGCGGCGGCGCGCCGACTGCTGGCGGAGCTGCGCGCGGGCGGGAGCGTGGAGCCCGGTCTGGTCACGCTGCTGCAGGAGGCCCTCGGGATGCTCGAGGCAGAACCCCTGCCGGAGCACCTCGACGACGCCGCGGACTGGATCGGCCGCTCGGAGGCGGAACGCGGCAAGGCGCTCCGGGGACTCCTGCGCACCGCCAGCCGGATCGCGCGCTCGGCCGGTCCGAGACGCGAGCCCGAGCAGCCCCCGTTCCCTCGCTTCAGCTCGCGAGCCGACGCCGCCTGATGCTCCTCGACGAGCAGATCGTCGCGCTCGAGCGCGCCTTCACGGCAGCCGGCATTCCCCACGCCTTCGGAGGCGCCCAAGCGCTCGCCTATTACGGCAGCGTGCGCGCCACCCACGACATCGACGTCAATGTCTTCCTGCCGGCCGCGGAGGCCGAGCGCGTGTTCGCGGTGCTCGGCTCCCTCGGCGCCGCCGTCCAGAACCCGGGCCTGCGAAGGCTGGTGGCCCGGGACGAGCAGGTCCGGATCCTGTGGGATGCCACGCCCGTCGATCTCTTCTTCGCCTACGACCCCCTACACCAAAGCTCGATGCAGCGCCGGCGCCGGGTCGACTTCTACGGGGACCCGATCCACATCCTCAGTGCCGAGGACCTGATCGCCTACAAGGCGACCTTCGGCCGCGAGAAGGACTGGCGCGACATCGCGACCATCGTCTACGCCTGCGACGAACCGCTCGACTACGACTACGTGCGGAACTGGCTGGAGCGCATCGACGGCCCGGAGCGCCGCCGTGTGGAGCGGTTCGAACGCGTGGTCGTCTCGCGCGGACGCGACCTGGGCGCCTGACCCGCCGCCCGGGAGGGAGCGCGCCCGGATCCACCTGGGATCCACACTTCACGAGCTTCGATCCGCGCCGCGGATCAGGGACCTAGGTCTCCCGCTATCGGTGATTGCGCGCTCGCGGCGGGGAGCGATCGGGGCCGGCGGGACGTCGTGCCGCCAACACCGCGAGCGCGAGCACGGCCGCCACGCCGCCGGCCGACGGCTCGGGCACGCTCGCCGTCACTTGGAGCGCGCCCGTGCCGCCGCCGCCGCTGCGTCGGATCTGGACGCGATAGGCGGTGTTCGCCTGCACCGGCACTGTTGCGCCGTCGGTCCCGCAGGCGATCTCGCCGGCGAGCGCCGCGCAGCTCGGGGTCATAGGCGAGACCGACACGATCGTCGAGTAGCCGGAGCCGACGGTAGAGATGTGGGCCGTGCCGGTGGCGGGCGCGAAGAAGAAGAACCACACCGAACGGTCGCCAGCGCCACAGCTCGGCGTCGGCTCCGCGGGGTCGACGGTTGCGAAGCTCGTGTCCTGCTGCTCGCTGGGGAACAGGAAGGTCGCCCCTTCGCAGGTGTCGTTGTACGGGACGGACGCCTGGCCGGGCCGGAAGATCCACGACACCGTCGCGGGCTGGAAAGACGCGCGCCCGACGCTCGCGAACGCGGCACTGGCGTTGAACGCGTACTGCGGATCCACCGCTCCCACCTGCGGATTGTTCGTGGCGGGAACCGCTCCCGAGAAGACGAGCGGGGCCGGCTGCTCGGGAATCGCATGCTCGCCGGGCAGGATCGAGCTCGGGTAGCCGTCGGTGGACTCGGAGAACGACTCGGTGCTGTAGGTGCCCTCTCCGTACGGGACCATCTGCCACGTGTAGATGCAATCCAGCGAGTCGATGAACAGCAGCATCTGCGCCTTGCCGCCGATGAACGGGCCGACGATCGGGCCCGAGAGGACGGTGCGCTGGAAGGAGGTGCGGTCGTCCGTCTTCTGCTCCAGGTAGTCGTCGAAGGCGAGCGTCCCATCGACGTCGCCGGTGAAGGTGCCGACGAATCCGTCCAGCTCGAAGCTGCAGCTCCCGCCGTCCTGCACGGTCGCGTGGACGTCGGTGTCCGGGATGAGCGTCCACTGCGCATCGTGGCCCCAGCTCCAGGAGAGCGAGCCGCTCCAGTCCTGGATGCCGTCGACCCACCCGCACGACGGCAGCTGCGCACGCGCGGGCGGCGGGAAGCAGGTCGCCGCGCAGGCGAGCAGCGAGACCAACGCGAGGAAGTGGCGCGACCCGGTTCGCATGGCCCCCCCAGACGCTCTCACGGCCGTCGAGCGGCGGCGCCCCGTCGCGTGTCCCGGCGTCGCCCGCGGAGCAGCAGCCCCGAGCTGCCCGCGAACGCGAGCAGCCACGCGACCCCCGGCTCCGGGATGGCGATGGCGTTGCCGTACGCGAAGCCGAGACGGGCCCCGTCGCCGATCGTGTGCGAGGTCATCGTGATCTCGAGCGTGAAGTCGAGCGGGCTCGCGGAGGAGAACGCGGCGGTGTTGCCGAGCAGGAGCGGGCTGGCGCCGAAGAACGCGAGCGCAGAGGCGACGTCCCCGAACGTCTGGTCGACGACGAGGCCGCCACCGAGGAGAGCGCGCAGGCGCAGGCTGTCGAAGCCCGCCAGCGAGATGCCGCTCACGCCGAGGAACAGGTCCTCCGGAGCGCCGAGCTGCGTGAGGTCGATGTCGAAGCTCGCGGACGCCGAGTAGCTGTGGCTCGCGCCCGCGCCGTCCGCCGAGTACGCCGTGGAGAGCAGGATCGAGCCGAACAGGTCGTCGCCGCCGTTCGGGGACGCGGTCGCGAACGCCGCCGCTTCGAGGCCGTTCGCCAGAGAAGCGGCGGGGGCGGCCTGATTCATGGCGGTGCGCGCTTCGGCGATGCTCGTGCTGCCGACCTGCGCCGTCGCGTTGGCCGTCACGCCGGTGACGAGCTGCGAGCCCGTCGCCTGGCCGGACGTGGCGAGCGCGCGCGCGGTGCCGGACGTGCCGGTCGCGCTCGCGCGAGCCCGCCCCGTGCCGGCATCGCCGCCCCGGCTCACGCCGCCGTTCGCGTTCGCCGTCGCGTTCGCGACGCCACCTCCCACCGCCTCGGAGAGGCTGATCGCGTCGCCGCCGGCGGCGCCGATGCGGTTCGCTGCATTGCTCGAGCCGCCGGTGGCGGTCGTGCTGACGCTCACGGGTGACGCGCCGGTGTTGCTGCCGCGCGCGGTGGCTGCCGCGTGGCCGCCGGCGCCGAGGAGACCGCCCGTCGCCGACGTGCCGCCGCCGGCGCCGCCCGAGGCGGTCGCCACGATGGTCACCGCGCTGTTGCCCGAGGCGGTGCCACTCGCGACGGTTCGAGCGTCGGCTCCGTCCCCGCCGCGACTCGACAAGGCATCCGACCCGAAGCCGCCCAAGCCGCCGTTGGTGCTCGCGGAGACGTCGATGCGCCGTCCGGCTCCCGTCGTCGATGCGACCGCTTCCGCGACCGCGCTTCCTCCCGCGCCCGCACGCGCCCCCTGCTGCGCGAGGCCGCCCGTTCCGCCTTGTGCCGAGACGCCGAGCTGGGCATTGCCGGCGTCGTTCGCGCCGTTCCCGTACGCGTGCGCTGAGCCGCCGCTCGAGGCGGTGACGCCGGGAAGCGTGCTGCCGGGCCCGATGCGACCGCCGCCGTTGCCGGCGTTCGCCTGGACCGTCATCGCGAGCGACGACGAGCTGGTCGCCTTCGTGAGCGCGCTCGAGGCCGACCCGGCAACGCCGACGCTGCCTTCGACGCTCGCGCTGGCCGAGCCGCCGATCGCCCGTTGGGTCAGGGAGAGCGAGCTCGTCGTCTCTCCGTCGACCGCGTCGACGAGGGTGATGCTCGCGCCGTGGCCACCGCTCGGGTCGTAGGGCGGGCTGATCCCGGAGCTTCCCCCGCTCCCGCCCTGGGCGGTGCCAGCGACGGAGACCGTACCGCCGTTGGAGGAGGCGAAGACGGGCCCCAACACCGCGGCGCCTCCGTCGCCGTCCCGGAGGCACGGCCGGATCGGGACGCCGCCGGGGCCGGCGCAAAGGATCGGGGGACCCGCGCCCGGGTTCCCGCCGCTGCCGCCCATCGCGGTCGCCGTGGCCGTCGCGGAGCCGCTGTCGTCGTTGATCGCGACGGCGGACGCATAGCCCGTCCCGCCGTCGCCACCCGACATCGCGGCCCCCGGAGTTCCCGTCGCGGTGAATCCCGGCGAGCCGCCTGCGCCGCCCGAGCCACCTCTCCCGAACGCGGTCGCGGCGGCGTTGCCCGTCGCGACGGTCGTGGACGAGGTCGCGGCGCCGTCGCCGCCGTCGCCCGCGAAGCCGCCGTTCCCGCCGGGGCCGCCGGTTCCGCCTGCGCCGCCGGTCCCACCCGTCGCATTCGCGGTGTTCGAGGCGTCCGTATCGACGGTCGTCGCGTTGGCGATCGCATCGTCGCCGTCGTCGCCGTTCCCGCCCGCGCAGTTGGGGCAGATGCCGGGGGCGCCGGCCGTGCCGGAGTCGCCGGCCACCGTGATCGTCGTCGCCTGGGCGGCGGGCGCGGCGAGCCAGGCGACACCGATCAGCGCCGCGAGGCCTGCGAGGACTCCGAACCTTCGAACCCGGTGGGGGCGAGCCACGTCCGTCTCCTCTCTCGGCCGGCGCTACGCTCGAAGCGCGGACCGAACGCGGCCGGGTCCCGCTTCCCACAGGGCGGCAGGAGCATGCCTCGGAGACGGGCCGAGGAACGTGAGTTTTGCGTGAGTTCGAGCGGCGCCGGCTCGACGAGTCCGCCTGATTCCCCGCGACCGATGCGCGCTTAGGAGACGAGCTTCACGCCGCGTGCGTGGCGGCGGACCTCGGCGGCCGCGTCTGCGGACCGCTGTGCCCACGGCATGCTGCCGATGGCCTGGTGGGCGTGCCGGGCGCGCGTGAAGTGCGCGATCGCATCGCTGGCACGGCCCTGCGCAGCGGCCACGTGCCCGAGCGCATGCGCGATCGAGCCGAAGTAGCAGGCAGCTGGCCCCGCGACGGCGTGCAGCGGCGCGAAGGGCACCAGCAGCGGCTCGAGCGCCGCAGCCAGAGGCATCGCGCGCACGAGGTGAGCGAGCTCCGCAGCGACGGCGAGCGTCGGGAGGCGCGTGCGATCCATCGGCAGGGCGTACGAGCGCGCCACCAGGTGGTTCGCTGCGTCCTCGGCGCTGGCGAGGTTCCCGCAAAGCGCGTGGGCGAGGCCTGCGAGCCCGACCAGGCCGGGCACGTGCGGGAAGCGGGCGCGAATCCGATCGATGCCAGGCGCGTGCTCCGCGAGGCCGCCGCGCTCGCGGGCCAGGAGGAACCGCTGCAGGCCGGCGATGACGCCGAAGCCCAGGCTGCCCGTCGCGCGTTCGTAGCGCTCGGCTTCGTCCATCGCGGCGCTCGCGTCGTCGAGGCGTCCGTCGAGCAGCGCGCGCATCGCCACCATGCCGTGCGTGACACCGCGCACGTACGGAATGGGTACGCGCTGGGCGAAGCGTTCGCAGGCATCGACCGCTTCGTCCAGACCGGCGCGATCGCCGAGCTCGAGCCGCAGCGTGGCCAGCTCGGCGAGGCCGCGGAACTCGATCTCCGCGTCGCCGGCGTGCCGGCCGCAGCTCGCGACCTCCCGGGCGAGCGCCAGCGCGCCGCGCGGATCCGCGGGGCCGAAGAACGCGATGCTCTGGTCCGCCAGCGTGCGTGCGACGTCGAGTGCGTCGCCGACCTGCCGCGCGCGCTCGACGCCTTCGCGTAGCAGCTCCTCCGCAGCGGCGCGGTCGGCGCATGGCGTCATCAGGAGCTCCGCGCCGAGCCGCGCAGCGATTCGCGCTTCTAGCGAGGCCTCGCCGCAGGGCGTCGCATGCGCAGTGCGCAGCCAGGAGAGGACCGATTCCTGCGCGTCCATCGCGAGCGCGCGGTGTGCGTGCCCGAGCGCCGCTCGCGCGAGACGCCCGGCATCGCCGTGGTCGCGCGCGATGCGGGCGGCGCGATCGAAGTGCGGGCGCGCATCGACGACGCCGCTGTTCGGGATCACGAGTTCGCCCAGCTCGAGCAGCAGATCGCAACGCTCGAGCGGCGGGAAGGCCGCCGCCTCTGCCACCTCGACCGCGCGCCGCTGCCAGCTCTCGGCGTCGCCCACCGCGTACATGCGCCAGGCGTCCGAGGCCGCGCGTCGCAGGCGGCTCACGACGACCGCGGGCGCGAGGCGGGCACGGGCGCGCAAGGCATGGGCCGCGACGCGGAATGCGTCGCTCTCGCCCATCGCCTCGAGCGCCTCGAACACACGGAGATGGAGCGACTCCGCGGCATCGCTGCCGAGCGTTGCGAGATCCTCGGCCACCGCTTCCGCGAAGAGCGGGTGCGCGAAGCGCCAGCGCTGCTCGCATTGCCGTTCGATCAACGAAGCGCGCTCCGCCGCGAGGAACGCCCGCTCGACCTCGTCGGGCCCGAGCGCCGCGGCCGCGCCGACGAGCGTCTGCTCGAACGGATCGCCCAGTACGGCGGCCGCGTGGAGCGCGCGCCGCGTCTCGGGATCGAGCGGCGCGAGCCGCCTCCGCACGAGCGGCACGATGCCGAGCGCGACGCTCGCCGCGATCTGCTCGGGTCCCGCGCCCTCGAGCGCGGTCCCGTTCGCGAGGAGCCCGCGCGCGACCTCGAGCGCGAGGAGCGGGCTGCCGTGCGTCTGCGCGGCGAGGATCTCGCCCGCTTGCGGCGACAGCTCGGTTCCGAGGCGGGCGGTCACGAGCGCGCCCATCTCGCGAGCAGCGAGCCCGCCCAGCTCGATCGCGCGCGTTGCGCTGTCCGCCGCGAGCGCCGCGAGATCGCGTGTCCCCACGTCGTCCGGGGACACCGGACGGTGGCCACCGACGACCCGGACGCGCATCCCGCGCACGGCCGGCGCGAGGAAGCGCAGCAGCGCCATGGACTCGCGGTCGGCGAGCTGGAGGTCGTCGAAGCAGAGCAGCGCCGGCTGCTCTCGCGCGCGGCGCGCGAGCGCCGCCTCGAGCGCGCGAAAGCGTGCGAAGCGGCTCGAGTCGAAGATGCCACCCGACGCCGGCAGCGAACCGCTCGTCTCCGCCGGCAACGGAACGCCGAGCGTCTCCACCACGTCCGCCCAGAGAGCGTATGCGTCCGACTCGGCGCCGGGTCGCCCCCAGGCTTCGAACACGCGCCAGCCGCGCGCGGCGGCGCGCGCGGCGAGCTCCCCCAGCGTGCGGCTCTTGCCGATGCCCGCGTGCCCGCCGATCAGGGTCACGCCCCCGGCACCGGCCTCCGTCGCGTCGAGCTCGCGCTCGAGCGCGGCCAGCACGTCCGCACGGCCGACGAAGGCTGCGTCGGCGCCGCCCTCGATCGCGACCGACGCCACGAAACGCAGCCCTCGCCCGCGCACGGTCTCGATCGCCGCCTGGCTGCGGCCGTCGTCGCCGATCGCGCGACGCGCCGTCTTCAGCACCTGCCGCAATGACGTGGCGCTCACCGCGACGTCGCGCCAGAGCGCACGTCGGAGATAGGCGTCCGAGAGGAGGCGCCCCCGGTGGCGCAGGAGGAGCGCGAGCAGGTCGAACGGCAGGGGAGGGATCTGCACGGGGTCGCCCCCACGCTCCAGGGTTCGCGAATCCGTGTCGAGACGGCAGTCTGCCCAGCGGAACTTCATGGGGCGCTCCGGGTCCGGTGGCGGCATTGTGCCGCACCTGAGGCCGGCAGCGGGCCGATGCCCGGCGGCGGCGTTGGCGGTCCGCGCGCCCTGCGGGCGATGCCGCCGAGGGGCCGGGGGGCGCCGGCCCCTCGCTCGCCTGACCGCCGACCGCGATCCTGCGCGAAGCGGGGGGATCCCCCGATCCAGGCGCGCTGCGATTGCGTATGTAGATCAGAACAGTTGACTCGATCCTGCCCAGGTTCGATTCCCGGCGCCTCCACCATACGACGTAGAAGATGCAGTACGGGAAGCGCGCGAGCGTCGCTCGCCGCACCAAGATAAAGGCGGTCCAGATCTCCAGAACAGCCCGCCGTTACTCGGCGTTTCATGGCCCCGGGAACACCGCTTCTTCCGCCTACAAACTCGGTTGCCACCATCGCGTCGCGGGAACCACTACAGACGATGAAGCCCTACACGGAGGGCTCGCGGTCCACCGGCGCCTGCGCGCCCGGCGGCGTCCGCGGCCCCCGGGGCGCCAGCGGCCCGGAGACCTCGCGTGAGGACGGAATCATGAAGGGGATCGGTCGACTTCTGACCGTGTCGCTACTCCTGCTCTCCGGGCACGCGGAAGCTCAGACGATCGTGGTCGACCCAGGCGCGGTCGGGTCGAGCTTCGACCGGGTCGAGGTCGTGCTCAACGACCTGAACGGCACGTCGCTCGTCGGTCAGGCGTTCGACCTGGATTTCGTGTTCTCAGACAGGAAGCGCCTCAACGTCTCGATCCCGACGGATTGGCAGCTCCGTACGGAGCTCCGGATCCGCACCGCAGGGTCCGGAGCGCATCTGGGTGGCGGATCGATCTCGCCGGAGCCGAACTTCCTGAGCGACGAGAACGGGGATCCCCTGATCAACGCCAACTTCACGTCGGGGGGGTTTGCTGAAGGAGGAGCCGTGCATATCAGCGGCTGGGGCGTCGCCAACGACGGCTCCCCGATCGGCCTGGTGTTCCACGGTGTCCACTACTCCTTCAACGTCAGCAACTTCGACGCGCCGGGTCGGACGATCTCCGAGATTACACTGGTGTTGTGCGCCCAGCCCGACTCGGGTCCGCCGTGCGAGGAGGCCGGCACCCGGTTCACCGTGCTGCCGGAGCCCTCGCAAGGCCTCGCCGGGGTGACGAGCCTGATCGCCGTCGCGGGGCTTCGGACGGCCACCCGGGCGAGAACCCGACGCCCAGCCTCGTGAAGGAGCGTCACACGCACCGCCCCGCGGCCGGACGCCGACCGCTTGCCCCGGCACCTGCTCCGCTACCCGCTGCCACCGACGGGAACCGCTTGGAGTTCCCTCGGTCGCACGGGCGGCCCTTCGCATCGAGACCTGAGAGTTCGAGCGCGAACGCGGCCCACGTGTGGCGGGTGCAGTGCGGCCTCGACGGTCGGAACCACCCGCGTGCGCGCGACGCCGCAGGCGGGGGATTCCCGGCGCCTCCACCATACTCACCTGATTGTCAGGGCTCTTTTTCGGGCGATTTCGCGCTGGATCCACATCGGATCCACATCGCGGGTGAATCGCGGCGACGAGAGTCTCGTCCGCGAGTCGCGCGTAGCGCCGGGTCCAGCGCGCGTCGCGGTGCCGGAGCAGCACCTGCAGCACGCAAGGCCTGGCGCAGCAGGTGGGTGGCGCGGCTGTAATTGCGCTGTTAGATCAGCTTATTTGACTCGATTCTGCCCCGGGTTCGATCCCGGCGCCTTCACCAATCGCACGCCATCGCAATTGTGCGTAGCGTGCGTTGGGCGGATGGGGTTCAGAAGGTCGCGAGTTCACGGCCCCGGCGCCGCGCCGCCTACGCGCTGGTCGTCGAGTCGCCACGCTCGCCGTGTCTCGGTCAGCGCTTGCCCGCGTCCGCGCGTCGGCGACTGGCGCACGCGCCGAGACCTGCACCGAGGAGTGCGAGCGTCGCGGGCTCGGGCACCGGAATCGGGGTCTCGATGACGTAGCCCGCGATTCGAGGACTGCTGCCCTCGTCGTTCCATACGCCGTCCATGATCGCCAGGTGCTGCTCACTGGCCGGTCCGTAGAAGTCGTTGGGCTCGGGGGATCTCCACGCGATGTATTGCCAGGGTTCGCCCGTGATCCAACTCCAGTTCGCGTTCGGATCGACCGTGGTCGCAGGATTCTGAAAGCCGCCGAGCCAGAGCTGTCCACTCCCCTGAATTATCGACGCCACGAACGCATCCTCTTCGGCGCTCGTGATCGTGGCGAGATGCCAACCAATGCCGAGCGTCTCCGCGGCGGCGGCGGCGGCGGACCACTCGATCCCCGAAGCCACGATCACATCGTACTGATGGCCATTCCCCGGCCACGTCACCGCCGCTGCGCCGGATGCGAGCAGAGCGGCGGTGGCACTTGCGCTGATCAGGGCGAGGCGATGCATGCGGCCTCCAGCAAGGGAGTGACGTTGCACGAGCGTGCGTGGTGTATCTGCGAGCGCCTGGACAGCAGCATGGGCCCACCCTGCCGGCTCGGAGCCGTCGCGCCCGACTACGCCGAGGGAAATCTCGGCCACCAGCAGGACCGTTCGTTGTCATCGCCGGGTACGCCGAAGCGACGAGGGCGATTATCCGCACGAGTGAGTCTTCACGTCCGAGCCCAGGAGTAGTTGCCACCGCGGCGCCGCGTGGCGAGCGCGTCGGGAGCGTGACGTCGGCACCGGG
>Ga0105107_10002619_pt1 | contig 11866 bp, 12 predicted proteins | sample PPLLaktember2015_6_FD_79335 | JGI IMG/M metagenome (GOLD analysis project Ga0105107, IMG submission 79335) | Freshwater sediment microbial communities from Prairie Pothole Lake near Jamestown, North Dakota, USA - PPLs Lake P8 Core (1) Depth... | ecosystem: Environmental > Aquatic > Freshwater >... | reverse complement strand
TCCGCTGCGACGCGCTGATCCTGGACGAGGAGTCGCGCTCGGACACGTACCCATACATCGAGGTCGAGGAGGAAACGGCCGCGCTCGGCCACGAGGCCACGGTCAGCCAGGTCGGCGAGGATCAGCTCTTCTACCTGATGAGCCGCGGGCTGTCCGAGACCGAGGCGACCGCGATGATCGTGAACGGCTTCATCGAGCCGATCACGCGCGAGCTCCCCATGGAATACGCGGTCGAGCTGAACCGCCTCATCGAGCTCCAGATGGAGGGCTCGGTCGGATAGGGGCGAGGTGTGACGGCACGCTTCGAGGGCAGGCCGTCGGGTCTGCCCTCTTCCACGAGGTGAGGCGAGGATGAGCAGGGTGACGGTCACGACCACGTTCGACGAGGAGGCGCTCGGCAGGCTGCCCGGCGCGCCGTCGTTCGTCGAGGCGCTGCGCAAGCAGGCGTTCACGGAGTACCTCGCGCTCCCGATCCCCTCGCAGGAGACCGAGGAGTGGCGCTACACGGACCTCTCCGAGCTGGACCTGAGCTTCACGCCCTTCGCCGCGGGCGTGCGGGCCGAGAACCTCGACGGCGTCGACGAGCGGATCCTTCGGGCGGCGGGCCAGGTGGGGGAGCGCGCCGGACTGCAGATCCAGCACAACTCGGAGGTCGCCGTCGCCCACCTCGACCCGGCGCTCGCCGCGGAGGGCGTGATCTTCGCTGACCTCGACGTCGCGGCCGCACAGCATCCCGACCTCGTCGAGCCGTACCTGCACGCGCTCGTCCCGACCTCCCGCTCGAAGTTCACGGCCCTGCACGGAGCGTTCCGCGCCGGAGGGACGTTCCTGTACGTGCCGGCCGGCGTGGTCGTCGAGGCGCCGATCCAGACGCTGACCTGGCTCGACGCCGACGGCTCGGCGATCTTCCCGCACACGCTCGTCGTGGTGGGCGAGGACGCCGAGGTGACGTTCATCGACCGGTACGCGAGCCCGGACCTGACGCGGGCGCTCTCGGACGCGGTGGTCGAGATCCACGCCGGGCCGGCCTCGCGCGTGCGGTACGTGTCGATCCAGGAATGGGGAGAGGGTGTCACGCACCTGGGCATCCAGCGGACGCGCCTGTCGCGCGATGTGGACTTCCGGGCGGTCGCGGTCGGGTTCGGCGCATCGCTCGCGCGGGCCGAGGCCGAGACGATCCTGGCCGAGCCCGGTGGGTTCAGCGAGATGCTCGGCGTCTTCTTCGCGGACGGGTCGCAGCACTTCGACCATCGCACGGAGCAAGATCACCAGGCCGCCAACTGCACCAGCGACCTCCTGTACAAGGGCGCGCTCCGTGACGAGAGCCGCGCCGTGTACTCCGGATGGGTGCACGTTCGACCCGGCGCCCAGAGGACCGACGCGATGCAGACGAGCCGCAACATCGTGCTCTCCGACCGCGCGAAGGCCGACGCGATCCCCAACCTGGAGATCGAAGCCAACGACGTGCGGTGCGGTCACGCGGCGAGCGTGGGCCCCGTCGAGGAGGAGACGCTCTTCTACCTGCAGAGCCGCGGGATCCCACGCAAGGAGGCCGAGCGCCTGATCGTGTTCGGGTTCTTCCAGGAGGTCCTGGACCGGATCCCCCTCCCGGAGGTGCGCGAGGGCGTCGCCCACGCGATCGAGCAGGAGCTGTCCCGTTGAGCGGTGTGCGGGTGTGCGCGGCATCGGAGGTCCCGGCGGGCGAAGCCCGGCGCGTGGAGGTCGGCGGGCGTGAGATCGCCGTCGTGAACCTCGGCGAGGACGGCTTCCGCGCGATCGACGCGGTGTGCTCGCACGCCCAGTACTACCTGGACGAGGGTGAGGTCGACGTCGAGGAGGGGACGATCGAGTGCCCCAAGCACGGCTCGACGTTCGACCTGGAGACCGGGAGGCCGAGGTCGCTGCCGGCCATCCAGCCGGTCGAGGTGCACGAGGTAACGGTGATCGACGACGACGTTGTGATCGAGGTGAGGATCGGTGAGTGACGGAGCCACGTTGGAGGTTCGGGGCCTGAGGGCCTCGGTCGAGGGCAAGGAGATCCTGAACGGCATCGACCTGACGGTGACGCAGGGCGAGACCCACGCGCTCATGGGGCCGAACGGCTCGGGCAAGTCCACGCTCGCGAACGTGATCATGGGGCGCCCCGGGTACGAGGTCACGGGCGGCCGCGTGCTGTTCAAGGGCGAGGACATCACCGACCTCACGGCCGACGAGCGCGCCCGTCGCGGCCTGTTCCTCGCGATGCAGTACCCGGTCGAGGTTCCGGGCGTGTCCGTCGTGAACTTCCTGCGGACCGCCTACAAGAGCGTGAAGGGCGACGAGATCAGCGCGCTCGCGTTCCGCAAGCACATGAAGGAGAAGATGACCATGCTCGGCGTCGAGGACGCCATGGTCAACCGCTACGTGAACCAGGGGTTCTCCGGCGGTGAGAAGAAGCGGAACGAGATCCTCCAGCTCGCGGTCCTCGAGCCCGAGATCGCCATCTTGGACGAGACGGACTCGGGTCTGGACATCGACTCGCTGAAGCAGGTGGCCACGGGGGTCGCGCAGCTCGTGGGGCCGAACCTGGGGGTCCTGCTCGTGACCCACTACCAGCGGATCCTCAACTACATCACGCCCGATCACGTCCACGTGATGATGCAAGGTCGTATCGTGAGGTCCGGCGGCAAGGATCTCGCGCACGAGCTCGAGCAGAAGGGCTACGAGGAGATCCGGCGCGAGCTCGGTCTCGTCGAGGAGCCGGTCGGGGCGAAGTGAAGGAGGCGGGCGTGCGATGTCGCTGACGGAGGAGCGCTCCGCGAGGGCGCTGGACGTGGCCCGGATCCGGGCCGACTTCCCCGTCCTGCAGCGCACCGTCGGCGACCGGCCGCTCGTGTACCTGGACAGCGCCGCCACCTCGCAGAAGCCGCGCCAGGTGATCGACGCGGAGTCGGACTTCTACGCTCACCACAACGCGAACGCGCACCGGGGCCTGTACATGCTCGCCGAGGAGGCGACCGAGATGTACGAGGGGGCCCGCGGCAAGCTCGCGCGCTTCATCGGCGCGCCCGATCCGGCGACCATCGTGTTCACCCGAGGGACGACGGAGTCGACGAACCTCGTCGCGTACGCGTGGGCCCGGCGTGAGCTGAAGGAGGGTGACGAGATCCTCCTCACGGACATGGAGCACCACTCCAACATCGTGCCGTGGCAGATCGCCGCGAGGGACACCGGCGCGGTGCTCCGGTACATCCCGCTCAGCGACGACGGCCTGCTCGAGCTCTCGGACCTCGGGTCGCTGCTCACCGAGCGGACGAGACTCCTCGCGGTCACCGGTATGTCGAACTCGCTCGGCACCCTGCCCCCCATGGGGCAGCTGATCGACGCCGCGCACGCGGTGGGCGCGCTCGTCCTGGTGGACGGGGCCCAGTTGGTGCCGCACGTGCCCGTCGATGTGACCGAGCTCGATTGCGACTTCCTGACGATCAGCGGGCACAAGATGCTCGGCCCCACGGCTTCGGGCGGGCTGTACGGCAAGCTGGACCTCCTGGAGCGGATGGACGTGTTCCTGGCGGGCGGCCACATGATCGACGAGGTCTTCCATGAGCGAGCGACCTGGAACGTGGTGCCCTACAAGTTCGAGGCCGGCACGATGAACATCGCGCAGGAGATCGGTCTGGGCGCCGCGGTCGACTACCTGGAGGCGCTCGGTATGGACGCGGTGCGGGCCCACGAGGAGGAGATCACCGCCTACGCGATCAGCCGCCTGCTCGAGGCGGGGGCCCGGGTGTTCGGGCCGCACGACACGAGCGTCAGGGGTGGCGCGGTCTCGTTCTGGTACCGGGACGTCCACCCACACGACCTGGCGACGATCCTGAACGAGGAGGGCATCGCGATCCGGGCCGGGCACCACTGCAACCAGCTCGTCATGCGCCGATACGGCGTGCCCGCGACGGCGCGGGCGTCGTTCTACGTGTACAACACGAACGAAGAGGTGGACGTACTCGTCGAGGCGCTGGCCAAGGCCGAGGACGTCTTCGGGCTCTGAGGGGGAAGACGTTGGCGCTCGACGACATCTACAAGGAAGTCATCCTTGACCACTACAAGAACCCGCGGAACAAGCGCGAGATGCCCGACGCGGAGCTCTCGTGCTCGCGGAACAACCCGCTCTGCGGCGATGAGATCACGGTGTTCGTGCACGCCGAGGACGGGAAGGTCCACGAGGTCTCGTTCATGGGCCAGGGGTGCTCGATCAGCCAGAGCTCGGCCTCGATGATGACCGAGGCGGTCGCGGGCAAGGCCGTCGAGGACGTCCACGCCCTCATCGGCGACTTCCGCTCGATGATGGCCGGGGACCTCGACCCGTCCGAGGAGGAGCTCGGCGACCTGGTCGCCCTCAAGGGGGTCGTGAAGTACCCGATCCGCATCAAGTGCGCCGTGCTCGCCTGGGACGTGCTCCAGGAGGCGCTCGGCGGGACCGGGGGCGAGGCCTCCGGCGGCTCCCCACACTAGCGCGGTCGGACCCCGACGGTTCCCTCGGCGCCGAGCCGTCCCTGCGTGTGGGCGAGCCGGACGAGACGGGCGCGGAACCCCACATCCGTGAGGAGCTCGAGCCAGGTCGCGCGGGGGAACAGCCCGCACAGGTGGCGGTCGCGGCGCACGTCGAGCGCGCCTCCGGGCAATCGGAGCAGGTACGCGAAGTCCACCACGTAGGTCGTGTCGATCGGGCTCGGGTCGTATCGCCACTCCAGGTAGCGCATCGCGCGGCCGGCGCCGTCGTGACCGCCATGGTCGGTCCCGGGCTCGAAGGTCTCGCGCACGAAGTCCGGGACGAACAGCGCGCAGCCCCCTGGTCGGCAGTGGACGTGGGCGGTCTCGAAGACCGCACGGAGGTCATCCTCGCTCGTGATGTACGCGATGGCGTCGTGGACGAAGACGGCGTCGAAGGTCCGGCCCAGTCGGACCGTGCGCATGTCGCCCTCGAGGTGCTCGCACTCGGGATTCAGCGCCTCGCTCACGGCCAGCATCCCGGGCGAGCGATCGACGAGCGTCATGCGGAACCGGTTCTTCAGGTGTGAGGCGTTGTTGCCGCCACCGCTCCCCAGCTCGAGGATCGTCTCGACCCCGTCCGCTGACCCGAGGAGCAGGCGCTCGTACTCGGCGGCCTCCTCAGCGTAATCCCCCGGCGCCGAGACCAGCGGCCACCACTCGGCCAGCTCGTCGTAGAGAGCGGGCGTTTCGCTCACACGCCCAGGCTACCCCCGCCCGGGTACGAGCGTAGGTGGTGGGCGTACGGCATCATGGACGCCGTGCGACGCGTCCTCGCCTCGATCCTGCTGCTCGGAGGTCTCGCCCTCGCGCCCGCGGGACCCGTCGGCGCCCAGGGCTTCGTCTTCGAGTCCACACCTCGGTACGACGTGGACATCACGATCGAGCCCAGCGGTTCGATCCTGGTGACCGAGACCATCGTTCAGGACTTCGGGTCGAACGAGCGCCACGGCATCTACCGCGACGTGCCCGAGCGCCTCCGGTACGACGAGACCTACGACCGCGTGTACCCCATCGACGTGCGCTCGGTCCAGACGTCGACGGGGACCCCGGACGACCTCCACACCGAGCACGTGGGCGGGTTCCTCCGGATCCGCATCGGAGACCCGGACGTCACGATCACCGGCCGGCACACGTACGAGATCGCCTACCGGGTCCAGGGGGCGATGAACGGCTTCGACACCCACGATGAGCTGTACTGGAACGCGATCGGCGCAGAGTGGCAGCAGGATGTCGGGCGCTCGACCGTGACGGTCTCGGGGCCGGCGCCGATCACGCAGGTCGCGTGCTTCGCGGGTCTGTACGGGTCGACCGGCGGATGCGAGCGAGCCGAGATCGTGGGCGGCGACGCCGTGTTCTCCCAGCGGAGCCTTCCGGCGTACAACGCGCTGACGGTGGTCGTGGCGCTCCCACCCGACACCGTGGCGAGCACCGAGCCGATCCTCGAGGAGCGCTGGAGCCTGGGCCGGGCCTTCGACCGGACCCCCGCGACGATCGGTGGCTCGCTGGGGCTGCTCGCCGTCGTGGGGGCGGGCGTCGGGGCCCTGGTGTGGAAGCGGGGACGCGACCGACGGTACATGGGATCCCAGATCGACCAGGTGATGGGCTCGTCCTCCGGAGCGGAGCAGACGGTCCCGCTGTTCGAGGGCGGTGAGGGACCGGTCGAGTTCGCGCCGCCGCAGGACCTGCGACCGGGCCAGATCGGAACGCTGATCGACGAGCGCGCGAACACGCTCGACGTGACCGCGACGATCGTCGACCTGGCGGTCCGGCACTACCTCGTGATCGAGGAGATCCCGAAGCAGGGATGGTTCGGCAAGGCGGACTGGAGGCTGATCCGGCAGCCGGCGCCGGGTGACGAGCTGATCACGTACGAGCGCATGTTGCTCGATCGGCTCTTCTCGACCGGCGAGGAGGTGAAGCTCTCGGAGCTCAAGAACACCTTCGCGTCGAAGCTGAAGGAGGTCCAGGAGTCGCTGTATTCGGATGCAGTTCGGCGCAGGTGGTTCGTCGGTCGACCCGACCGCATTCGAGGGATCTGGCTCGCGGTCGGCTTCGGCGCGCTCCTGGTCGGCGGCGCGGTGACGTTCGCCCTGGCACGCTGGACCCATCTCGGCCTGCTCGGGATCCCGCTCGTGCTCGGAGGCCTGCTCCTGACCGTAGGGGCACGGTGGATGCCGCGGCGGACGGCCAAGGGGACCGCCCTCGTGCGGAGGGTGAACGGCTTCCGGCGCGTGATCGAGACGGCGGAGACCCACATGTCGCGCTGGGCCGAGCAGGAGAACGTCTTCACGCGGTACCTGCCGTACGCGATCGTCTTCGGCTGCACCGACAAGTGGGCGAAGGCCTTCGCGGGGCTCGCGGCGGCGGAGGCCGCCGACACGTCCTGGTACGTCTCGAGCCGGCCGTTCGTATACGCGGACTTCGCGGACAGCATGGACGGGTTCGCCGTCACGACGAGTGGGATCATCGCCTCCACACCGGCGGGCTCGGGCGGGAGCGGGCTGGGCGGAGGCGGTTCCGCCGGCGGCGGTGGCGGCGGTGGCGGCGGGGGGTCCTGGTAGGGTCGGGAACACCGTCGGACCCCGTCGGGTTGGAGCCTCTGCCATGGACGTCGTGTTCTCCGAGGACGGCCGCGACTTCACGCGCCGGGACTGGTCGAGCCTCGTCACCGCCGATCCCGCGGGCACGTTCTTCCACTCGCCGGGCTTCCTCAAGCTGTACTGGGAGGAGTTCGCGCGGGAGCCGGAGCACCTGCTCCTCGCGTTCGCCGAGGAGGAGGGCAGCCAGGTCGGGGCGGTTGCCTTCGAGCGGTTCGGAGACACCCTGCGGTTCCTGGGCGGCACGGAGGTGACCGACTACATGGGTCCGGTCGCGCGGCCCGAGCTCCAGGACGGCGTCGCGAAGGAGCTGCTCTCGGCCCTCGGCCGGAGGGACGACTGGAGGGTCGCCGATCTGCGCGGCCTGCCCGAGGACCGTAGGTGGCTCGAGCTGCTCGCCGACGCCGCTGCGGCGCACGGGTTCGTCGTGGAGCTCGCGGACGATCAGAACGGCGTCGCGCCTTTCCTGCCGATCCCGGGCTCCTACGAGGAGTACCTGGCGAAGCTGCCGGCCAAGCTCCGCCACGAGATCCGCCGCAAGGCGCGCAAGCTCGAGGCCGAGGCTGGGCCGTTCCACGTGACGCTGGCTCAGCAGGAGACGCTCGAGGCGTACCTGGACCGGTTCGTGGAGCTGCACCGATCGAGCGAGGGCCCCAAGGGTGTGTTCATGAAGCCCGGCATGGAGATCTTCTTCCGACGGCTCGGTGAGGCGTTCCTGCCGCGAGGGATCTTCAACCTCACGTTCCTCGAGCTCGGCGACGAGAAGGTCGCGGGCACGATCGGGTTCCGCTTCGAGGGGACCTTCTACCTGTACAACTCCGCGTTCGATCGCGAGCGGCAGCACCTCGCCCCCGGGATGGTGCTCGTCGCCGAGGACATCCGGATCGCGATCGAGGCCGGCTGCAGCGGGTTCGACATGCTGAAGGGCGACTACCCGTACAAGTACCGGTTCGGCTCGCACCCCCGCGCGGTCAAGCGCCTCATCATCGAGCGCTGATCCCTCGGCCCGTCGGCTACTCCGCGTACGCGCGGATGTGCCGCAGGATCGCGGCGGCGAGCTCCTCGTCGCCCCCGACGACCAGATTGCCGTCGTCCAGGTACGTGTCCGCGGCGATCCGCCGCCCGGCCACGAGCGCGAACGCGAGCGCCCGGCCCTCGATCCACGCGTCGGGCTTCTTGTCTTCGGCCGGCGACTCGCGAGGGGCGAGACCCCAGTGCCACGAGCCGTAGCCCATGCCGGACAGATCGACCTGGACGCTCATGCCGGGGAAGGCCAGGCCGGCCAGACCCAGGGCGTAGGGCAGCATCCTGACCCCCATGTCGCAGGTGAGGTGGACGGGCCAGTGCTGAGGGTTCGGCTCCTGCCCCGTCCCCTCGCGCAGGTCCTCACCATGCAGCCACCACTCGACGATCCGGGACTGGACCAGGTAGCGGACGCCGATCTCGCCGACGACCCAGGGCACGCGCCGCGAGCCCCACACGTCGTCCGGCAGGTCGGCCGCCCGTTCACACAGCAGGCTGGCCGCGCGACCCCAGTCCTGGACGATACGCAGGGTGGAGAGCTCCGCGCGGACGCCGATCGCCCACTCGTTGAACCCGTCGACCCACAGATCGCCCCCGTTCGCCTCTCGGAAGGCCTCGAACTCCGCCGCGGGCTCCTCGCCCATCACCTGTGCCGCCGCCGTGTCCTGAGCCGCCAGGTGGGACACGATGTCGCGGTTCGTCCACCCGGCGCACGGGCTCGGGGAGTCCCATCGCGAGGGGTCCGTGTACTGGATCGTTCGGCCGAGACGCGTGCGCTCGGCATGCAGGATGCCGATCAGCTGGGTCCGTTCCACCTCGTGGGCTCCTCGGGTCGCCGGTTGGCGTTGGCGCGGAATCGTACCGTACGAGGATGCGGGTCCTCATCGCCCCCGACAAGTTCCGGGGAACGCTGACCGCCGCCCAGGCGGCCGCCGCGATCGCCGCCGGGTGGCGGCGGGCGCGGCCGGCCGATCACCTCGAGGCGGTGCCGCTCGCCGACGGTGGCGAGGGGACGATGCAGTCCCTCGTCGCGGCGCTGGGCGGGGAACGCCGAACCGCGCGCGTGTCGGGACCGCTCGGCGAACCCGTGGATGCGGCGTTCGGGATCGTCGTGTCGCAGGGCCGCAGGTCCGGCGTCGTCGAGATGGCGCTGGCGTCGGGTCTCGAGCTCGTGTCGGAGGGTCGGCGGGATCCGCTCCGAGCGACGACGCGGGGCACCGGCGAGCTGATCCGGGCCGCGGTGCGAGCCGGAGCCACAGAGGTCCTCGTGTGCCTGGGCGGGAGCGCCACCACCAATGGTGGCGCCGGTGCGGCGCAGGCGCTCGGCGTGAGGCTCCTCGATGCAGCGGGTGGGGCGATCCCTCCCGGCGGGCTGGGCCTGCTCGAGCTCGTGCGCATCGACGCCGGCGGCCTGGATCCCGCACTGCGCCGGGTGCGTGTGCATGCGGCCTGTGACGTGGACAGCCCGCTGACCGGACCCCGTGGGGCGGCCAGGGTCTTCGGACCGCAGAAGGGCGCCGGCCCGGAGGAGGTGCTGCTGCTCGACCGCGCCCTGGCCCACCTCGCCGCGGTCGTCCATCGGGACCTGGGCGTCGACGTCCGCGCGATGCCCGGCGGAGGGGCCGCCGGCGGGCTCGGCGCTGGGCTGGCGGCCTTCCTCGGAGGGCGCCTGCGCCCGGGCGTGGAGCTGGTGATGGAGGCGGTCGGCCTCATGCCGCTGCTCGAAGCGTGCGACGTGGTCGTGACCGGTGAAGGGGCCTTCGACGCCTCCTCCCTGCGTGGCAAGGTCGCCGGTGGCGTCCTGGCGGCCGCGCGTGCCGTCGGGGCTCGTCCGATCGTCCTCTGCGGGAGGGCGGACGTGGTGGACGACGGCGTCGAGGTGTGGAACCTCGTCGAGCGGTTCGGGCCCGAGCGCGCCTTCGCCGACGCGCGGCTGGCGCTCGAGGGTCTCGCGGCCGAGGTCGCCGAGGGGCTATCCTCCCGCGGATGAGCGGAGCGGTCGACCGGTTCCTCGCCGCGGCCGAGGTGTTGGGGCACCCGGTCGAGGTGCGTCGGTTCCCGCAGGGGACGAAGACGGCGGGGGACGCCGCGCGCGCGATCGGCTGCGAGGTCGGGCAGATCGTCAAGTCCCTGGTCTTCATGGCCGACGGCCGTCCGCTCCTGGCGCTCACCTCCGGCGCGAACCGAGTCGACCCCTATCTCCTGGCGGGCCTGGTGGGCGCCCGGGAGGCTCGCCGCGCCACCCCGGAGGAGGCGAGGGCGGCGACCGGCTACGCCGTGGGCGGCACCCCGCCCTTCGGGCACCCGGAGCCCGTGCCCGCGTTCCTGGATCCCGCCCTGCTCGGCTGCGACGAGGTGTGGGCTGCGGCCGGGACGCCGGACTCGGTCTTCAGGACCACGCCCGAGGAGCTCCGCCGATTCTCGGGCGCTCTGGTCGCCGAGTTCCGGGAAACCGCACCGCCGGGGTAGGATCTGGCCCGTTCCCGGCTAGAATGGCAGATCGAACCCGAGGCCCGACGAGCACGGAGGGACGATGATCACGCTGACCCAGGCCGCCGCCGGCAAGGTGCAGGAGCTCCTCGACGAGGAGGGACGCAGCGATATCGCGCTGCGCGTGGCCGTCCAGCCGGGCGGCTGTTCCGGGCTCCGGTACGCCATGTACCTGGACGATCAACTGACGGACAAGGACGTCGCCGAGGAGCAGTTCGGCGTCAGGGTGGTCGTCGACAAGATGAGCGTGCCGTACCTCTCGCAGGCGACGATCGATTTCGTGGACACGCTCGAAGCCACGGGGTTCACGATCGACAACCCGGCCGCGCAGGGAAGCTGCGCCTGCGGCCACTCGTTCCACTAGCCGGCGTCCGCCCTAGGGCGTCGGTCGCTGTTCATCCGCGCCGCCTCAAGTCGACGCCGAGCCCCGTGCCGATACCGAAGGTAAGCCCGCGGTCGGAGAGGGCGGTGATGGGCTGAGGGAGCGGCCGGGTCGCTCCGGTTCCTCGCATCTCGATCCGATCCACGGGTGGCTATCCCCCGACCCCGGCCGCTGCGAAGCAGCGGCCGGGGCATCTCCCGAGCGATCGAGCTGATGATCGCCCCGTGCTCAGTCCGGGTCGTAGGCGAGGTTGGGGCGCAACCAGCCCTCCATCGCGTCGATCGGTTCAGCGCAGCGCGACGCGTAGTCCTCGAGCTGGTCCCTGCCGATGCGGCCGACGTTGAAGTAGCGGGCCGCCGGGTGGGCGAGGTACAGGCCCGAGACGCTGGCGGCCGGGGTCATCGCGAAGTGCTCGGTCAGGTCGATGCCGATCGAGCCGGGGTCCAGCAGCTCCCACAACGTGCGTTTGCGACTGTGATCCGGGCAGGCCGGATACCCGAAGGCCGGCCGGATGCCGCGGTAGCGCTCCTCGATGAGCTCCTCGTTCGTCATCCTAGGGCCGCCCTCGTACCACTCCCGGCGGACGAGCTCGTGCAGGTGCTCCGCGAACGCCTCGGCGAGCCGGTCGGCGAGCGCCTTCACCATGATCGCGGCGTAGTCGTCATGGGCGGCCTGGAAGCTCGCGCTGAGCCGGTCGACCCCGATCCCGGCGGTCACCGCGAAGGCGCCGACGTGGTCGCTCAGCCCGCTCTCGGCCGGGGCGACGTAGTCCGCGAGGGATCGGTTGGGCCGGTCGTCAGCGTGATCGGCCTGTTGGCGCAACATCGGGAGGCGCACGCCGCTC
>Ga0105107_10002617_pt1 | contig 11868 bp, 9 predicted proteins | sample PPLLaktember2015_6_FD_79335 | JGI IMG/M metagenome (GOLD analysis project Ga0105107, IMG submission 79335) | Freshwater sediment microbial communities from Prairie Pothole Lake near Jamestown, North Dakota, USA - PPLs Lake P8 Core (1) Depth... | ecosystem: Environmental > Aquatic > Freshwater >... | reverse complement strand
GCACCACGATAACTGGGATTACGACCTGTCGTCTCCGCCCGCGCTCATCGACGTCAGGCGAAATGGCCGTACCATTCCAGCGGTTGCGCAGTACACGAAGCAGGGACTGCTGTTCATCTTCGATCGCGTGACGGGCACGCCGATATTCGGCGTCGAGGAGCGCCCCGTCGTCTCTGACAATCCTCTACCGGGTGATGAATACTCGCCCACGCAGCCGTTTCCGGTGAAACCGCCTCCGATCGCGCGCATGACCTTCTCGCCGGAGGAGGTCGCAAAGGTGACCCCGGAGCACGAGAAGTACTGTCGAGGTCTGCTCGAGCTCGAGGGCGGCGCCATGACTGGCGGTCCGTACGCGCAATATGGGCCGAAGCTGCGTGTGATCTTCCCAGGCTGGACGGGAGGAGGCAACTGGAACGGATCGGCATTCGATCCCGGGCTCGGATACCTCTACTTCCCGACACAAGATGTCGGGATGCTCAATAAGATGGTCAAGAGCGAGAGAGTCGAGAACATGTATGTCCGCTCGGGCCCGGACAACGCGCCGCCGATGCTCGGCACGAATTTCTGGGACGGCAGAAAAAGCTGGCCGTGCCAGCAGCCGCCGTGGGGAGAGCTGGTTGCGGTGAACGTCAATACAGGCGACGTGGCCTGGAGAGTTCCGTTGGGCTCATACGAGGAACTGGACGCGCTGGGGGTGCCGGCAACCGGGACGTTGAATCGCGGCGGTCCCATTGCAACCGCGGGAGGCGTGGTGTTCATCGCCGCGTCTCAGGATGCGAAGTTTCGCGCCTTCGACGCGCGCTCAGGAAAGGTACTCTGGTCTGCCGAACTGAGTGAAAACGGCCGCGCCGTGCCAATCACCTATCGAGGCAAGAGCGGCAGGCAGTATGTCGCCATCATGGCCGGCGGCGGGCGCCCGGTCGCGCGAAAAGTCGACGAGAGCCAGATTGGCGGCCGCCTTCACGTGTTCGCGTTGCCCGGGACAAACCGCTGACGATGACGTCCAAAACCTCTTTGCTCAAGCGGCGCTCGGGCGTGACATCGCCTGCGGCGACGTCCGATTACCTGCTGCGTCAGGCGATTTACAGGCTGCTCGCCGTCAAGGACTCCGACATCCGTCTACTGACGCTGGAACAGTGCCGCGATGCGGTCGACAAGAGCCTGCACGCCGGCGGGGCCTTTTCGGCCACGATTCCGCTGGTCACGCTGTTCTACGGCGGCTTCATCGACGTGGACGTCGCAGATCCCACGCGGCCCGGGCAGGACCTTTTCGTGCTCAGCAAGGGTCACGCCGTGGCCGCGCTCGCATCCATTTACACCGAGCTCGGATATTTCGAACGGTCGGTGCTTCGCAACTCGCGTTCGTACGCCAGCATCCTGAACGGCCATCCCGGGCCGGTGCTGCCGGGCATCCAGATCGCGACGGGCCCGATGGGCCAGGGGTTGTCGGTTGCGCAGGGCTTTGCGATAGCCGGGCGTACATCTCCCCGCTTCGACAGCTATGTTCTCTGCGGTGACGGCGAGCTTCAGGAAGGCCCAATCTGGGAAGCGGTGATGTTTGCCGGCCAGAAGCACCTCGACAATTTGTGCGTGATGGTCGACCGGAACAACGGCCAGCTCGACCTTGCCAATCGGATGATTTTCCCGATGCCCGATCTCGAGGCCGTGTTCACCTCGTTCAACTGGGAGGTCGCGAGCGTCGACGCCACTCAGTACGACGGCGTCTACACCGCGCTCGAGCGCTTCCGTTTCGGGCCGCGAAACGGAAAGCCGACCGCGATCGTATGCCACGGCACGAAAGGGCACGGGGCGCTCTCGGACTTCCTGAATAAGCACAAGGTGACGGTGCCCGATCGCTTGCTCGAGCAGGAAATGGCGCTGCAGAAGGAGCAGCGGCAGAACCGCGTCGACGAGCTCGCCAAGCTGCACCAGGACCTCGCGGGTCGCCCCGAAGGGAGCCGGCTTCAGGAGACGGTCGCCGAGCTCGCGGCCGAGATGCGCCTCGACTTGCGCCACGCGGCGTCGGGCACGCTGTCGGTCTCGCAGGTGATCGGTCCCGTGCTCACGAAGCGAGTTCCTCCGCGCGACAAGCGCATTCAGTACGAGGCGGCGTCGTTGCCCCGGCTGGATCGATCGAAGGAATACGCGGCGAGCGATATCGTCACCCTTGCGATGAAAGTGTTCGCGCGCGACGCACGGGTCGTGAGCGTCGATGCCGATCTCGCGACGACGAGCGGTCTCGAGGCGGGTGTGGCCGCCGTTGATCAGCGCCGGGCGCTGAACGTGGGCGTGGCCGAGGCGAACATGATGTGCATCGGCGAAGCGTTCGCCGCCCTGGGCCGCAACACCTGGATCAGCACGTTCTGTCCGTTCTACGACTGGAAGGTGCTGCGCCGCGTCGCGGTGGGGCATCAGGAGCGCATGGAAGCGATCGAGGCGCCGGACGGATGGCTGAGCGCTGGCCATGGCCTCGACCTGACGATGCTGGCGACGGCCGCAAACTTCGAGACGCGGACCAACGGCGCCACGCACATGGGGAACGACGATGCGACGACGTTCGACGCCGTGGGGCATCTGAAGATTATCGACGTCTCGTGCCCGCAGCAGATGCTGGCCTTGATGCGCTGGATCATGGAGGGGAACCGGGGCCTGCTGTACGTCCGCGTCATGCGGACGCCGTCGGCGGTGCTCTACGAGGGCGACTACGCGTTCGAGTACGGCAAAGGTCATTTCGTGCACGGAACGAAAGATGCCGACGCCTTCATCGTGACGAGCGGGCGCGGCGTGCACGAAGCCATAGCCGCGTCGCGCGAGTGCGCCGGCCGCGGCGTCAGCGCGGCCGTCGTCGACATGCCTTCAATCGATGCCGGGCTCCTGGCCGATCTCTGCTCCTCCGGTAAGCTCGTGTGCCTGGCGGAACAGAACAACGGCTACATTCTCCAGAACCTCCAGAAGATCGCGTTCGAGCGGCGCCGGAACGGGCAGAACCTGCTGCAGCGCGTGATCGCCATCAACACGCTGGGACCCGATGGCCACCCCCGGTTCATTCATTCGGGCACCTACGAGGAGCTGATCGAGGCCTTCGGACTGACCCCGTCTCATATCGCCGAGGCTGTAGCCGGAGAGTTGAATCACGCGAAGGGAAGCGGGGGGCACAGATTACTTTGATGAAGGGCATTTTTCTGTTCCCTCTTTGTATTTTCCTCCGTTCAGGATCTGCCCCTGTGGTTAACCGCGTCAGATCGGAACCCGCAACAATTCCATGAGGATCCCATGACGGTTCCAGCTATTCACGAAGACGACGTGGAAGATCTCGGCCTGCCTGGCCGCCACCTCCGCTGGCTCGTCTCGAAGGACGCCGTGCAGGCGAAGAACTGCTCGGCGTGCGTCATCACGGTTGCGCCCGGCGAGAGAGTGAGGCCGGCGCACTCGCACCCGAACGGCGAGGAAGTGATCTACATCATCAAAGGCTCGGGGCGCGTCCTGGTCGCGGGCGAGATCCGTCCGGTCTCGCAGGGGACCGCCGTCCTGTTTCCACAGGGCGCCGTCCATATGCTCCACAACAGCGGCTCGGAAGAGATGAAGGTGGTCTGCTTCTTCGCTCCGGCGACAGGCCTCGAAAATTACCAGATGCACGAAGGTGTGGACTTTCCGGACTGAACCGAGACACTACTCCGGATAACTGATAACTGATAACTGACAACTGATGACTGACTACGCCTGTTTCGGGCTGAAAGACAAGATTGCCATCGTCACTGGAGCCTCACAGGGAATCGGCAAGGCCATCGCGCTGGGGCTGGCGCAGGCTGGCGCGCACCTCGTGCTGGGAAAGCATCCGGAGGGGCGCCGCGACGAAATCAACGCCGTGAAGGCCGAAATCGAGGCGATGGGCCGCAAGGCGGCCGTCGTGCTCGTCGACGTCTCGAACGTCGAACAGGTTCGCGCGATGATCGACGAGGCCAGAACGATCTTCGGCCGAATCGACATCCTCGTGAACAACGCCTCGTGGACGGGCACTGGTCCGGCCCTCGACGTGACCGAAGAGGAATACGACAAGACGCTGGACGCGTCGCTGAAGAGCGTGTTCTTTGCGTGCCAGGCGGCCGCGCGCGTGATGATTCCACAGGGAGGCGGCAGGATCATCAACATCGGGTCGAATTTCGGCGAGGTCGCGTTCAACGGCAGAGCCGTCTACGCGGGCGCGAAGGCCGGCGTGCACCATCTATCGCGGGCGCTGTCGCTCGAGTGGGCGAAGTCGGGAGTCACCGTCAATGTCGTCGCGCCGTGCATCACCGAGACGGATTCGCGCAAAGTGATCCTCGAACGACCCGGATACAAGGAATGGGCGAAGACCCAGATTCCCATCGGCCGCTGGAATCAGCCCGAAGACCTCGTTGGTGCGGTGTTGTTCCTCTCGAGCCACATGGCGGACATGATCGTCGGGCACGTCCTCATGGTCGACGGCGGCTGGACGTTACACTAGCCGAAGTCTGTCAGGGCAGAGGGCACAGGCCAGAGAGTGGTTTCAAAACCGAAACCACAGACGTTTACGATTACAGAAGAACGGAAGGTTAGAAGGCCGGACGAGCTTTTTCAAAGCCGGTAGCTTGCGGCTGTCTGGATTCGCCAATGCCTTCAAATTCGACGCCCCGGCTTGAGCCAGCTTCCTTCTTCCGTTCTTCTGTGAGGTTTTGCAAGCGCATGCGTTTTCGTCCAGGTGCGGACGCGTTGAGCGCGATCGCCAGGGTCAGCAGATCGCAAAGAACCCTCCTAATCTCCTAACCTCCTGTTTGCATTTCGCGCCATCCAAATCTTCTCGGGCGTGAGCGGCAAGTCACGGATCGTGACGCCGGCGGCGTGATTCACCGCCGCGCCGATCGCGGCGGCCACGGCGAGCGTCCCGCCTTCCCCTGCGCCTTTCGAGCCGTACGGACCGGGACCGTCGGCGTTTTCGATCAATGCGGAGTGCAGCTCGAGCGGCACGTCCTTGATGGACGGAATCCGGTAGTCGAGCGAACCGAGATTGAGGATCCGTCCGTCGGCGCCGAGGACGAGCTGTTCCATCAGCGTGTGCCCCAGCCCCATGACAGCCGCGCCCTCGTCCTGCGCCTCGACCTGATGCGGATTCAGCGCCTTGCCGACGTCGCTCGCCAGCGCAAGCGTGTGAACCGTCACCTCACCGGTCTCGGGATCGACTTCCACCTCGCACGCGGCGCACATCAGCTCCCAGAACGCGGCGCGTCCGCCGAGCGGATGGCCGGGCTCGTACCGGTTGCCTGCTTCGCCGATGCCGATGACTTCACCCCTTGGCGGCCCGAAGTGCGCCGCGAGCAGATCCGCATAGGGCATGTCTCTCGACGCGCCTGGCGTGGCTTCCACAATCTGCCGCACCTGCGCCTTGACGCTCGCGCACGCATCGATGACCGCGTTTCCCATGAAGACGGTCGAGCGGCTCGCCGAGGTGGACGAATCGAACGGCACGACCGATGTGTCGCCCATCACGATCGCGATGCGATCGGGCTCGATGCCGAGCTCCTGCGCCGCTATCTGCACGAGCACGGTGCGCGCGCCTTGTCCCATGTCCGACGTTCCGCACAGTACCGACGCGCTGCCGTCGAAATGCAGGCGCACGATGGCGATCGAGCGCGACGCCGTCGACGAGCTCTTCAGGCCGAGCGAGATGCCACGGCCCCGATTGGGCGCAAGCGGCGAGTCCCAGTGGACGGCGGCGGCCGCCTTCGTCAACGCGGTCGTCCACTCGCCATCGGCCGGCGTGTCGTGAGGATTGAACGCCTCACCCTTCTCCGGCAGGTTGCGCCGGCGAATCTCCACAGGATCGATGCCGAGCGCCGCCGCTGCCTCGTTCAGCTGAGACTCGACGGCCCAGGAGGCCTGCGGCGTGCCGAACCCGCGAAAGGCCGTGCTCGGCGTGGTGTGCGACAGTAGCGCCCGCGCGACGATCCGCGCGTGCTCGGCCCGATACGGACCGCACGCCGAGTAGCTGGCCTTGCTGACGACGCGCGCGCCGATGTCGGCGTACGCGCCCAACAGGAAGTCGGCCTCGAGATCCTGAAAGACGATGCGGCCCTCGCCGGTGAAGCCGGTGCGCGCGTGAATGCGCGCCGAGGCGCGGCGAGCGGCCTGAAATGTTTCTTCAAGTGTCAGCACGAGGCGAACCGGCCGGTTGAGGGTGAGGGCGAGCCAGGCCATCAGCGGCTCGAATTTCGGCCAGCCCTTGCCGCCAAATCCGCCGCCCGGATCGGGAGCGATGACGCGCACGCGCGCGATCGGCAACGTCAGCGCCGATGCGACAACCCGCTGCAGAACGTATGGATGCTGGGTCGGGCTCCAGACGACGACGCCATTCGCGTCGGGCGCGGCGAGAAACGCATGGGGTTCGATGGCGAAGTGCGTGACCATTGGAAACGCGTAGTCGTTCTCGACGACGAGAGTGGCTTTCGCGCTGTCCACCTGTCCCCATCCGAACTGCCACTGCTGCAGGATGTTGGTGCGAGCGAGCGGATCCCGCGCCCTCTTCGCCGGATCCTGCACGAGCGGAGCGTTGGGGTCGAGCGCCGATGCGACGGTCAGCACCGCCGGCAGTTCCGCGAAGTCGACACGCACCAGACGAGCAGCGGCGGCGGCCGCATCGTGCGTGTCTGCCACGACCACCGCAACCGGCTCTCCGGAGAATCTGGTTTCGCCCTCAGCCAGCAGCGGGCGATCGGCAACCACGGGTCCGAAGCGCGGCACCGGTTGAGGGAGGTCTTCTGCCGTGAAGATGCCGCGCACGCCGGGAACGCGGGCGGCCTCCGCTGTTTCGATGGCCCTGATGCGCGCGTGAGCGCACTGGAGCGACACGAGCTTCACCTGCAGCGCGTTGTCGAGGCGGATGTCCGCGGCGTACTGCTGCGCGCCCGTGACGCGCTCGACGGCGCCAAGTCGAGAGAGCGAAGATCCAATGATTGGCATAGCCCGGTTGTCTCTTCGGTACTTATCTCTTCGGTAGCGCAGGACTTTAGTCCTGCCTCTGCCCCTGCCCTCGTTCTGCCGCCAACGACACCGCGCTGACGATACGGCTGTAGCCGGCGCACCGGCACAGGTTTCCGGCCAGCCCCTCTTTGATCTCGTCCTCGCTCGGGTGCGGATTGGTGGACAAGAGATAACGGGCGGCGACGATCATCCCCGGAATGCAGAAGCCGCACTGGACCGCGCCGGTCTCGACAAATGCCTGCTGCAGCGGATCGAGGCGGCCGTTCTCGGCCAGGCCTTCGATCGTCTGCACGGTCTCGCCCTCGCACTCGACCGCGAGAACGAGGCACGCGTCCACCGCGCGGCCGTTCAGCAGCACGGTGCACGCGCCGCACTCGCCTTCGTCGCAGCATTCCTTCGTGCCGGTAAGGCTCAACCGTTCGCGAAGGACCTCGAGCAGGGAGTGATGCGGCTTGCACTCCACCGTGCGGGGCGAGCCGTTGACCGTCAGGACAATCGTCATGGCGATGTGTGCGCGTGACGCATGCGGTCGAGCGCGGTGTTCAGCGTACGACGGGTAAGCACCGGCAGCATTGCGATGCGATACTCCGCGCCGGCCCGAAGATCGGAAATGGGACTGGCGTGCCCGCGCATGTCTTCCAGGGGCGCATCCCAACGTGTGTTCACGGCGAACGGGCGCGGCCCTACGGCGCCGAACCCGAAACGCGCGGTACCCGAGTCATGCGTCACGCAGCACAGGCTCACGATCGCCAGATCGACACCATGGCGGCGCGTCAGCCGGCCGAACGCGCTGCCGGTTCGACCGTCCGGCAGCGGAAGATCGATCGATGCCACGATCTCGCCCGTCGCCAGCATGGTCCGCCCGGGCCCGATGAAGAACTGCTCCAGCGGAAGGGCGCGCGATCCTTCAGGGCCGATCAGGTTCACACTCGCGTCGTAGGCGACGAGCGCCGGAGCGGTATCCGCAGCGGGAGAGGCATTGCAGATGTTTCCGGCGATTGTCGCGCGGTTGCGAATCTGCACCGATCCCACGACGAGCGCCGCCTCGACGAGCGCCGGAAAACGCTCGCGGAGTGATTTGTCGCCGACAACATCGGTGATGACGGCCCGCGCGCCGATGCGAATGAAGCCGCCGATCCGGGCGATGTCGTGGCGCACTTCCGCGACGCGCTTGAGATCGACGACCATGCTCGGCAGGTCGGCGCCCTTGCGCAGCCGTACCAGCAGATCTGTTCCTCCAGCCAGGAGCCGCGCGTCCGGATGCGCGCGCAACAGGCCGAAGAGCTCGTCGAGAGACTCCGGCCGTGCGTACTCGAGCCGGCGTTCAGTGGCCAAGGCCGGCCAGGCGCATCCTGGCCTGCTCCCACATCGGCTGCGCCAGAACCTTGGCCGGCGCGACCTGAATACGGTTGTACATCTCGTCGATCTTCGATGCGATCGCGGCGAGGGGATACTGACCGCTCTTCACAAAGCCGATCATGAGATTGATGTTCGTCTCGAGGAAGCTCAGGCTGTCGGCGGCCTGCACGAGATCGGCGTCGGGCCAGCCACCCCATTCATGGACGCGAATCAGATCTTCGACGTCTTTGACGAGGTCCGGTGGGGCGCCGTTGGCGCGGAGCCATTCGCCGACGATTCTCGCGCTGCGATCGGAATGGGCCTTCTCGTACGCACGGTCGTTCATCACGATCGGGATGGCGTCCGGCCCTCCGAACGCGCGCTCCATGTCGTGAGTCAGCGTGGCGATCCGCACCGCTTCGCGTGCCTCAGGAGCGATGCGGTCGAGCCATTCCAGCGACTTGAGCAGGTGCGTGCGATTGTAGGGGTAGTTGTCGATCACCCACAGCCGGCCGAGCTCGACCAGATGCGATGGGGAATCAGCCATGAGAGCCCAGCGTCGTGATGGGGCGGCTCTGAAGCAGAAGAAGCTCGTCGCCCCGGATGCACCATTCGACGTCTTGAGGAGATCCGAAGAAGGCTTCGAGCCGCACGCCGAGGCGCTGCAGCCGATTCAGCTCCGCTTCCGTCAACACGCGTCCTCTCTCGTCGTCCGGGATGAATGCTTCCACGATCGAGCCGTCGCGCCGGGAGACCACGTAATGATCGGGCGTGACCTCGCCAGACACGATCGCCTCGCCCAGACCGGGGCCTCCCTCGATGACCATGCACTCGTGGCGGTTTCGAATGGGATCGACGGTGAACATCACGCCGCTCTTGTCGGCCTGAATCATCTCCTGCACGACGACCGCCATGCGCGTGTCGCCGAGGACCGCCTTCTGCGCGCGATAGAACATCGCCCGCGGAGAAAAAAACGATGCCCAGCACTCACGCACACGATGGAGCACGTCGTCGGCGCCGCGTACGTTGAGGTAGGTCTCCTGCTGTCCCGCGAAGCTGGCCGTCGTGCCATCCTCGGATACGGCGCTCGAACGCACGGCCACCAGCTCGCCGTGTGCGAGATCGTCGTGCGCGGTACGAATGGCGTGCGCCAGCGATGCGGGCAGGGGAGTCGAGACGATCAGCCGGCGTATGAGGTTCGCGGCCTGCTCGAGCGCGTCGGCGTCTTCCATGTCGAGGCCGCTCGTCAGGCCCTCGATGAGCTCGATGCCGCCGCACGACTCGAGGAACTCGTGGAAGGCAGCCGCCGAAACCACGAAACCCGGAGGCACCGGAAGCCCGGCGGCGGCCATCCGGCCGAGGCTCGCACCCTTGCCGCCGGCAATCGCGGTCGAGTCCGCCGGCAGGTTGCCGAAGTGGATGACTGGTTCAGCCAAGGATCTCAACGAGGCCCGATGCTCCATTCAGCCTGACGCGCTGTCCCGTCTTGATGGCCTGGGTGGCCGTGCGCGTGCCTACGACGGCCGGAATGCCGAACTCGCGCGACACCACGGCTGGATGCGAGAGCGCGCCGCCGGAGTCGGTGACGAGGCCGCCGATCTTCGTGAAGAGCACTACCCAGGCCGGGCTCGTCATCTTGCAGACGAGGACTTCGCCTTTCTTCACCTGATCGAACTCGTCGGGCGACTCGACGACGCGCGCGGGGCCTTCGAACACGCCCGCTGAGGCGCCAAGACCTTTCACAGAGCCCGAGGGCTGCCCCGCCGCGTCTTTCGACCGTTCATAGATGCCAGGCCAGTCCCAGAGGACCTGCTTGTAGGGCTCGCCGTACATCGACCACTCGGTGATCGTGCCCGCCCAGAGCCGCGGGCGAACGGCAAACGCGCGCTCTCGCGCGTCGCGTCGTTCCTTGACGATCGACCGTGCGTCGAACGCCGCCGCGCCGGGCGCCGCCGCGGCGCTGCCGTGGCCCGCAAAGACGAGTGCGCTGAGCTTTCGAAGCTCGTCGTATTTCAGGAACATGATGTCGTCGGGCTGGCTCAACCCTCCGAGCTCGACCAGCTTCCGACCGATGCCCATCAGGACGAGCCGCATGCGCGCGTACGTGCCCTGGTCCATGTAGAAATGATGGTCGGGCGTGAGCGGCGTCATCTTGAGCGCCAGGTCGAGAGCGGTCTTCAGCCTGTCTTTGTCTGCCTGCGACGTGCCAGAGGGGACGAGCGACCACATTTCCTTGATCGCCGCGTCGCGGTTTTCGCGGAGCTGCCGGACGTCTTTCTGGTAGTCGTAGTCCGAGAGCAGGTAGCCGCGGAGCGCTTCCACGATTGGCGTCGGGTTCTCGCGCCATGTGACATAGAGATATTCGTGCGCGTACATCGACTTGTTGCCGTACTCCTTCTTGTAGGCGTCGATGTTCTGCAGGAGCCCGCGCCCTTCGCCCGAAGCTTCGAGGGCTTTCAACACGCCGGCCGCCGTCTCGTTGTCGTCGAAGGCCTTCTTCAGCTTCTGGCTTCTCTTCACCTTCTCTTTCAGCATCCAGAGCTCGCGCACGGAGTCCCAGTTGCGATCCTCGTCGGAGATGAGGATTCGCCCGACCAGCGGCTTGTGCTCGTCGCCGACGATCGGGACGAGCACGCTCTCGAAGGTGATCGACGCCTGGAACTGCGCGAGGTTGAGCATCCAGTGCAGACGCCAGTGGCGCTCCTGGATGTCGATCGCTTCCTCGAGCAGGATCATCAGCTCTGGGAGCGATGCCGTGTCCATCGGAAATGTGTCGAGATACTCGAAGTTGCGCTGAATCTCTGGCAGGTAGCGCCGCTTCCACCAGTCGAGGAACTTATCGGCGTAGACCGGCATCACCATGTTGTAGTACGACCACAGGTCCGATTCTTCTTCCGCCGGACGCGGCACGACGGCGCTCATCAGGTAGCCGCTGATCGTCTTCGCGACCCAGTCTTTGCCGAAGGGCACGCCGAAGCGGCGGTACATGTAGCCGCAGGTGAGCCACCAGCCGCCGATGTCGAACCACATCGGCGAGATCGGCTGCGGGCAATGCAGGTCGTCGAGCCAGTAATGCAGCTTCTTGTCCTCCTCGCTGGCCCACTCGATCGGGGTGGTCGCATCGCCGAAGAACTGATCGATGATCTTGTCTCTGTCTGCCATAACGCTCGCTGCTCGGTTTCTTTCTGCGGTGTTCGCTATTTGGCGAGCGATCGCAAGGCTGTCATGTCGAACGTGCTGACCTGCGCGACCAGCAGACCGTTGCTTGTGACGTACGCGTCGGCGCCGCGGTACGGTCCCTTCAGGAAATCGGCATCGACGCGCCATTGCACGGTCACCGTGTCGCCCACCGTGAAGACATGCTCACCCGTGAACGTGACGCCGGAGAGGCCGCCGTCGTTCCAGGGCTTCACCATTCCAGCAAAGGCGTCGCCAACCTGCTGCCGGCCTCGAATGACGATTCCCGCGGGCAGGAAGACCTCGACGTCATCGGGATACTGCGCCATCAGCCGGTTCCAGTCGCCGCGGTTCAGCGCG
>Ga0105107_10002615_pt1 | contig 11869 bp, 7 predicted proteins | sample PPLLaktember2015_6_FD_79335 | JGI IMG/M metagenome (GOLD analysis project Ga0105107, IMG submission 79335) | Freshwater sediment microbial communities from Prairie Pothole Lake near Jamestown, North Dakota, USA - PPLs Lake P8 Core (1) Depth... | ecosystem: Environmental > Aquatic > Freshwater >... | reverse complement strand
GCGCACGAATATGCCGCCAGGTCGGTCCACCGCGTGCGCCTCCGGGCCGGTCGCGATGAGCCCGATGATCTGGTCCTGGAGCCGTTGGCGATAACCCACGTGCTCCTCGTTCCAGATCACGAGGTCCACGACCAGGCCCTTCATGCGCCAGTAGGCGTGGCAGCGGATGAGCTGCCGCGCGAGCTCGATGTTCTCGGAATCCGCGATCTTCAGCAGCACGATCGGGTGGTCGCCGGAAATGGCGTACCCCCACAGCCCCGACTGCCCGCGCTGGTTGCGCATGAGCACGCCGGTGTCGGCCCGCAACGCCGCGTTCGCGTAGATGACGGGACCGGCCAGCCGGCGGTAGACCTGCGCCTCACCCGCGGTTGCGTTGATCTGGCGCAGCATCACTCCGCCGTGAGTCCAGGCCAGGTCGAAGACGCGGTTCGCAAGGTGGCGGTCCTGGTACTTGCCGGCCAGCGCCAGGCAGGCCTCACGCGAGTCGGCAGCGCCCGACACCAGGTCGAGAGTCGCCGACTCGCCCGGGTCCAGCGCAACCACGCAACGGATCGCGACAATCGGCTCGAGAACGGAGCCCTCGCTGCCTGACAGCGCCGCGCTCCCGGTCATCGCAACAGGCGCCACGACGGTACGGCCTCGCCCGAGGAACCGCAGCCGGTCTGTTTCGTAAGACGTCGCGCCGACACGGGTACCGTGGGGCGCGATCAGGTGAAACATCCACGGCGTCGCGTCAGTCGCCGATCGCGGCCGCCGCGTGCACAGTATCGTCCGTCGGTCCTGGACGATCTCCGTCTGCACGAACAGGTTGCCGAAAGACGGTTGCAGTGCATCCGCGGCCTGCGGCGCCAGCACCACTTCTGCGTAACTCGTGACCTCGATCGTGCGCCGCACTTCCGAGTGGTTGGTCACGCGCAGCCTGCGCAGCTCGATGTCGTCCTCGGGGGAAACGACGATCTCCGTGTACGCCTCGTAATCGAAGTCGCGGCGCCGGTACTCCGCGCGCCCCTCCGTGAAAAGGGCCTCGTAGCTGTCTGCCCGCTTGAGCGTCGGCTGGTGCGTGGCGGACCAGAATTCGCCGCTGGCAAGGTCACGCAGGTAGATGAATGAACCCCAGTTGTCGCAAGTGGTGTCCTCGCGCCAGCGGGTCATCGCGAGGTCCCTCCAGCGGCTGTACCCGCCGCCGGCATTGGTCACCATGACGTGGAGCCTGCCGTTCGACAGCAGTTGGACTTCGGGCGTCGGCGTGTCGGCGCCAATCGGGGCGTGGGTCGACATTTCCGGCGGATTGGAAAAAGCGCCTCCCTCGGCATGCTGGGCCACGTGCGTGTGGAATGCCGAGGTCTTCGGGATCCGCTCCTGCAGGAGCAGGAGCGTGGCCTGAAACGCGGGATCGGCCTCGAAGCGTTTCTGCATCGGCCGGCCGAGCAGCGCATGCGAGAGCGCGACCAGGTTCATCCCCTGGTGGTGCGCCATGAACGAGCGCACGATCGCGCTGGACTGCCCGCGCGGCAGCCGCGCGGGCGTGTAGTCGACGGCCTCGTAGAACCCGAACGTGCCCTCGATTCCGAGTCCCGAAAGCTTCTGCAGGTTTGCGCACGCTTCCTCGGGGTTGACGAGCAGGGCAAGCGCCGATGCATACGGCGCGATCACCAGGTCCTCCGCGAGCCCCCGTGTCAGCCCGAGGCCCGGCACACCGAACGCGTGATACTGATAGTTCAGGCTCGCATCGACCGTGTTGTACCCGGATTCCGAAACGCCCCAGGGCACTGAGCGCTGCTGGCCGTAGGCGACCTGGCGCGTGACCGCAGCCCTGCAGGTCTGGTCCAGCAAGGTGCCCTCGTAGCTCGGCATCACGAGTTGTGGCATCAGGTACTCGAACATCGAGCCGCTCCATGACACGAGGACCGGCCCCCCGTCGGCGGTGGTCAGCAGGCGGCCGAGCGCGAACCAGCACTCCTGCGGCAGTTGTCCCTGCGCGATGGCGACGAAGCTGGTGAAGCGGGCCTCGGATGCAAGCAGGTCGTAGTAGCTGGTGTCCCGCCGCAGGTCGTCGGCGTTGAAGCCGATCGCCAGCAGGTGGCGCGTGCGGTCATAGAGGAACTCGAACTCCATGTCCGCGAATCCCGTCGCTTCCCGCGCGAGGACTTCGCAGGTGGCAATCCGCTCGGCAGCGCGTGCATTGCCCGCCGCAGCCAGCTCGCGCAGGGTGGGGATACGCGATTGCGCCTGCAACGCGCCCGAACCGTCGGCACCCGCCGGCAGTTCCAGCCAGGGCGCGAACAGCAACAATTCGTCGCGCGCCTCCCGACACTGCCGGACCAGGGCGGCGGCCCAGGCCCGCGCCGTTTCTTCAGGCGCCGCCTTCACGGCGACGGCCAGCGCATCGGCGGAGTCCGCTATCGTCGCCAGGGCATCACGCATCGCAGCCAGCGTCTCGGGGCGGCGGTCCCGCGCGGAATCCAGCAATGACCTGAACCTGCCGGCTTCCGCCTGATCAAGTTCGGGCGCAACCTCGGCAAGCACCGCGAGCGTGTCCGCAAGGCCGTCGAAAACGCGCTGGTCCAGGATCGGCAGGTCGGGGAGGGCGCCCAGTCCTGAGCGAAGGGTCAGCAGGTAACCGGCAAGGTTGCCGCTGTCAACCGATGATACGTAGCGTGGATGAAGCGGCTGCAAGCTCCGCGTGTCGTACCAGTTGTAGAAATGCCCGCGGTACCGGGGCAACCGGGCCAGGGTGCGGAACGTCCCGGTCGTCCGACCAACCAGCGATCCCGTGCTGATGTAGCCGAAGTCATGGGCGGTCAGGTTTGCAAGCAACATCAGGCCAATGTTGGTCGGCGACGTGCGATGCGCGATTTTGGGGCCCGGGTCCTCCTGGAAGTTGTCGGGCGGCAGCCAGTTGTCTTCTGCGCCGACGAAGTTCTCGAAGAAACCCCAGGTCTTGCGCGCGATCTTGCGCAGGAAGAGAGTCTGCGCGGCCGAAAGCCGCGCCTCGCGCCGCCGCAGGGGGAGACTCAGCCACCAGGCGATGACGGGTGCCGCGAACCAGAGCGCAAGTATCGGCGCCGCGGCGGTAATGGCGCCCGGGCGGACTCCCGCGAGTCCTGAAAGCGCAACGAGGGCGAGGGTCGGGGCGACCCACATCGCGCTGACGCTCGCGCCGAGGCTGCCGGACGATGACGGCTGGCGTTTCTCGTGCGGGCTCCACTCGAGAAGCCCGCGGCGCGTTATGAGCTTGCGCCACAAGGTCCGCAGCACGGCCCCCGTGTTGACGACCGTCTCATGCGGGAGGCAGGCGATCCTGATTGCCGCCTGCGCCAGTCCGCGACCTGTCGCGCGGAAAACCGCGGAAGCATGACGAGGCAGGCGCAACTCGCGCGGCTTGCGGAACAGCGCCACGAGGCCATTCAGCAACGTCGGAATGGCGACCAGGCCGGTGAGGGCGAGTGTCCAGGCCCACGCTCTTGGTGCGACGAACCAGCCGGCGAGTGTCAGGAGAACGAACGCACCCGGTACAAGGCTGCGGCGCAGGTTGTCGAAGATCTTCCAGCGGGACAGTCCGGAGAGCGGATTCGGCTCGCTGCCGCCATCCGCTGCGGGGACGCGCGGCAACAGCCAGCTGGCGATCTGCCAGTCGCCGCGAATCCATCGCTCATGCCGGCGCACATCGCTCGCGTAGCTGGCGGGGTAGTCCTCGTACAGGAGGATATCGCTCAGCAGTCCCGAGCGCGCGTAGCATCCCTCCAGCAGGTCATGGCTGAGGATGCAGTTGTCCGGAAAGCGCCCGTTGCACGAACGCTCGAAGGCGTCCACGTCATAGATGCCCTTGCCGATGAACGACCCTTCCCCGAACAGGTCCTGATAGACGTCGGAGACGGATCGCGTATAGGGATCGATGCCCGGTTCGCTGCCGTAGAGCTGGGCATACCTCGACCGGTTGGATCCGGGCAAGGTCGCTGCCATGCGCGGCTGCAGGATTCCGTAACCGCCGGTCACTCGCCGCGTCCGCTCGTCGAACCTCGGCATGTTGAGCGGGTGCGCCATGACGCCGACGAGCTGCCGGGCCGCATCCCGCGGCAGCTCGGTGTCAGTATCCAGCGTGATGACATACCTCGCGCCGGGCAGCCGGGATACGTCACCGACCAGAAGCGAAAAGCGCTCTTGCCCTGCCCCACGCAGGAGCAGGTTCAGGTCAGCCAGCTTGCCGCGCTTGCGCTCGTACCCCATCCAGACGCGCTCGCGGGGATTCCAGGTTCGCGGCCTGTGAAACAGGAGGAACGGGGGATTCCCGCCGTCCCCGTGCTTTTCGTTGAGTCTTTCGATTCCATGTCGTGCCACCGCGAGCAGGGGTTCGTCCCCGGGGAGCTCCGCCGCGGCGGCATCGCTGAAATCGGTCAACAGCGCGAACAGGAGGTGCGGATCGCGGTTGCCGAGGAACCGGACTTCGAGCGCGTCCAGCAGCTCTTCGACGTTCCGTTCGCTGACGAGCAGCGATGGAACCACGACGACCGTGAGGTCCTCGGGCGGCAGGCCCTGCGAGTAATCCATGCGCGGCAGCAGTTGCGGCGCAGTCAGCAACGTCGACAACCAGTTGGCCAGCGCCGCGGCAAGCTGGCTCCCGGCAAGCAGGGCGAGTACTGCCAGCAGCGCGAGCCGCCAACCCGACAGGGCCGTCCCATCCATCAAGGCGACCAGGGTCGCGCCGAACAGGAGCGTCATGGCGAGGAGCGCAGCGAGGTACTGGAGCAGCGGAAACCGGCCGATCCAGCGGCGCAGGCGCAGCACGAACGGGCGGCGATACTCCACCGCGAGTTCCAGCTGCGGCAGTCCGCGGTCGATCAGGTAGTGGCCGACGTGAGCGGTATGGTCGCGCGGGTCGGCGCTGGCAGCGCCCGACTGCGCGAGACCGATCGCCGCCCGGGCGACCAGGGATTCCGACAGCGGGCTGTGCGTCGCCAGGCGGGCGACGACGTGCCGGTAGCGGTCACGGGTTGCGAAGTCCATCTTGCGATACGCGCCTGGCGGGTCCTCGCGCAGTGCCTGCTCGACGAGACTCATGGTCTCGACGAATACGCGCCAGTCCATCGCGCCCAGTGAGCGCAGGCTCCCGATCGTATTGCTGACGGAAACCTGGTCTGCCGCCTGCTGCTGGGTTTCCGACTGCACGAGCTGTTCGATCGTCAGGCTGGATTCGGCGAGTCGCTGCTCCACCCAGGTCAACGGCAAGGCCAGGGCGAGTCCGTGATCCTGGAGGCGGCGCACGAGCTCGGCGACGAACGGGCTCGCCATCGGCGGGTTCGAGCGCGCCATGTCGGCGATCACGAGTATCAGGCTCTTGGGATCGCTCTCTGCGATGGCCGTCATCTGGTCGGCCCAGCGCTGTGCCTGCATCGCGTGCAGGCGGGCGGCCGTGATCCGGGCGCTGACCCGGCGCAGGTTCTCGATCAGCGCCAGCCGCAACATGATCGGGATCGCCCAGAGCTCTCCCAGCGAGAGTTGCGCGACCGACTGGTAGGCCGTCACGAAGCGTGCGAGCGTGCGTGGGTCGAAGCGGCCGTCACCGTGGGATATCGCCTCGAGCGCGATGTCGTAGACGCGCGGCAGGCCGCGGGAGGGCCCGTGCGCAAGGTGGGGCAGGCCCCGGCTGTACTCCTTGGGAAGGTGTTGCCGGGCGGTGCGGATCTGCTCCTCGATCAGGTAGAAGTTGTCGAGCAGCCAGTCGCCGGCGGGAGCGATGCGCAGCCGCGATCTCACGGCTGCCGTGAGCATGTCGAAGGTGTCGATCAGGACCCGCTCGTTCTCGTCGAGCCGCTCGAGCAGCCGGGTCGGCGGACGCGACGTGCTCAGTGCATGGGCACCGGCCAGCGCCTTTCCGTGCTGCTCCATCTGGTCCACGCTGAACAGTTCCGCGCGCAGCGGGGTCTGGTCATCGGTACTGCTGGAACCGGGGCTCGCGTTGCGCATGCTGTCGCGCAAAGCCGCGGAGGCGCGATGGAAAGCGCTCGTCAGGAACCCGCGGCTCATCGGGGTGAATCGAGCCGGATCTCGTCGTTCAGGTTCCCGGTGCTTGGCGGATCAGTCACTCAATGGGCATATTAGTCGAACATGCGCTGGTAGTCCCCGATTACGTTCCGGTAGCACTCGCAGGACGCCGCCTCGAGTCCATTGCGGTCGACAATATCGATCTCGCCGCGGGCGTAGCGGATCAGTTTCCGTCTCTGCAGCGCGCCCGCCGCTATCGTGACGGCACTCCTGCGCACGCCCAGCATGTCGGCGAGTAACAGGTGGGTGAGATGAAAGCGATCCGCGTGCGCGCGATCGTGGGTCATCAGCAGCCAGCGTGACAGCCTGGCCTCAACCTCGTGGAACCGCGTGCATGCAGTCGACTGCGAGAGTTGCGTGATGACGACGAACAGGTATCGCTTGACGACCCTGCACAGTGCGGGACTTTCGCGCATGGCGCGCCGGAACCGCGGTGCCGGTATGCGCCAGGCCGTACCCGCGCCCTGGACGATTCCCTGCAGTCTCGCCTTGTCGACTCCCAGCACGATCGTTGCCCCGAGCATGCCTTCATTGCCGATCAGCGCGATCTCGAGTGGCGGGTGAGCGCCGACTGTGGCCACCAGCGAGATGATCCCGCCCAGCGGGAAGTAGACGTATCGGAACGATCGGTCACGCTCACAGACCACGGTATCGAAGGCCAGCGAGACCAATTCGCATTCCCTGAGTAGCCGGTCGCGCGCTTGCGGGGGCAGGACCTCCAGCAGGCGATTCAGGATGGGCATTTGGCGCACCAGAGCCGGGCCTGGACCGGCCTCTTCCCTAGGTCGTTTCCGCGACCGGCGCCGGGTTCTCGATGATCACCTCGACGCGCCGGTTCTGCTGGCGGCCGCCCTCGGACTGGTTGTCCGCCACCGGCTGATGCTCGCCTTTGCCGGATGCAACGATGCGCTCAGCAGCGATGCCGCGCTGGACCAGGAAGGACTTCACCGAATCCGCACGACGTTGCGAGAGTCCGAGGTTGGAATCATCGCTTCCGACATTGTCGGTGTGGCCTTCTATCACTACGCGCCGATCCGGATTCTGGTCGAGAAACGCGACGAGGCGATCGAGGTTGCCCGCCGCGCCGACTTTCAGGTCGGCCCTGCCGCTGGTGAACAACACGTCGCCGAGCGTCAGGACGATGCCGCGCTCGGTCGCCTTGGCCTGCAGTGCGTCGATCTGACGCTGCATGTCCTCGGCTTGCAGCGCTGCTTGCGTCGCAGCGCCGGCCGCCGCAGCACGCGTCGCATCGGCCTCGGCGTGCGCCGCGTCAGCCTCGCGCGTGCGCGCTGCGAGACGCGCACGTTCGCGCTCCTCCCCGAGTTTCACGCGCTGCAGCTCGGCCTGCTTGGTCGCGGCCTGCGCCATTGCGATCTCGACCTTTCGGTCGGCGATGTAGACACGATGGGTGCCCAGGGAGGCATCGGCTGCTGCAAGCGGTTCTTCTGCGGTGCGAACCGCGGCCTCGGCTTCCCGTATCGCGGCTGGCGCATTGGTCGCCAGCGCCGGATCCGACTGCAGCTGGGTCAACTTGGCGCGGACATCCGCGGACCCTTCAGGGCTGATTGGAGCGGTGGCGCATCCCGCAAGCGTTAGGCCGACACCCGCCGCGATGGTCAGGGCCGTCGCATAGCTCGCGTGGTTGCGAAACAGATTGTTCATCGCTGATCTCCTGCGCGTTTCATTTCTTCGATCATGGCTTCCGTCCCGCGCTCGATGTCCCGGTTGACGGCCTCGGCTTTTGCCGCTGCCGTACGTGCGGAGGCGAGTTCCGCCTGGACCTGGGACTCGCGTGCGTATCGTTCCGCCATGACCATGTCTTCAACTCTCACGGCGTTGTCTGCCAGCGTGAGTCTGGCGCGCGCCTCGGCGAGCTCGGCGTTGGCGTACTGGCCGGCCCCCGCCTTGTCGGCGTTCGAGATCGCGACTCTGGCGCCGTCCAGCGCAGAGTCAGGCCTCAGGGGCGCGGATGCGCATGCGCCAACGAGCATCAGGACGCCCGCCAGGCTGGCCGCGATCAGTGGGCGCAGTGCGCGCCCGAATGCAGACCTGTCGTTCATGTCACTTCTCTCATATTGGTGGTGGTTGCGTGTCCGGTGATTGCAAAGGCTGCCGATTCGTTGTCAGGATGAGTCGCCGTTTCGCCGGAGCGGCGGCTGCGGAACAGCTGCATGGCGGTCAGCAGGACGGTCGCTCCCAGCAGGGACACGAGCAAACTGGCGATAAAGAAGGCTTCCGGATTGAAGGCCGACATACCGTTGAGCGCACCGAGGAGCCACCCGCCAGACATGACGCCGGCGATTCCGGTGACGACGTTCAGGGCGATCCCGGCCCGATTGCGGGTCCCAAGGACAAGGCTTGCCGCACTACCGAGGAGGGCGCCGGCGAGGATCCAGATGACTACATTCAAGTGCTGCACTCCAAGCATCGTTTGACTGGCGCCAAGCTAATCGCAACCAGCAGCGTCGTCGGTGCGCTGACGCACCGAGCGTGCGCAAGTCCGTGATACCCGTCCTATGTGTGCTACCGTACAGACCGCTGCGCGGCCAGTGGCGCAGGCTTATACTGTGTCCTCAGCTCCATACGATCGGTATTTCCCGTGGGTGGCCCTGATCCCAACCCGTCTGCCGTTTCCCAGCAAGCGATTGCCGAGCCCGGGTTGCGCCAGCTGATTACGCCATACATCGGTTCCGACGATCGTCGAGCCTCGTTTCAGCTGGTCACTACAGGCCTGCTCTTCATTGCAGGATGGAGCGCCATGGCTGTCGGCGTGCAGCACGAGTGGCACTACGGACTGGTCCTGCTGCTGGCTCTGCCGGTTGCGGGGCTTAGCGTCCGGCTTTTCATCCTTCAGCACGACTGCGGCCATGGCTCATTCTTCAGCAGCCAGCGACTCAACGACGCGGTCGGGCGCGCACTCGGCGTCGTGACGCTCATGCCGTATGCCTATTGGCGCTACACGCACGCCATCCACCATGCGACGTCGGGCAACCTGGATCGCCGCGGGATCGGCGATATCGCCACGCGGACCGTGAGTGAGTACGCGGAGTCGGGCTGGTGGAAACGGCTGGGTTATCGGTTCTACCGCAGCATGCCGGTGCTGCTCGGCCTTGGCCCGCTATACCAGTTCGTGCTCAAGCATCGCCTGCCGCTGGACCTCCCGCGTGCCCGACGCAAGGAATGGGCCAGCATCTGGATCAACAACGTCGTGCTGGCCGCGGCCATTGGCGCGCTCTCGCTGGCAGTCGGGTGGACGACGCTGCTGCTGGTGCACGTCCCGGTGTTGGTACTTTCGGGAGCGGCCGGCGTCTGGCTGTTCTACGTGCAGCACCAGTTCGAGAGCGCCTACTGGGCGAGAAGCGACGCCTGGAGTGTCGAGCGGTCGGCGGTTGCAGGCAGTTCCTATTACGACCTGCCGGCGATCCTGCGCTGGTTCAGCGGCAACATCGGCTACCACCATCTGCATCACATGGCGACACGCGTTCCGAACTACCGGCTGCGCGAGTGCTACGACTCGAACCCGCGCCTGCAGCAGGTTCCACGCCTGACGCTCTGGACCAGCCTGCAAACCGCACGCCTGCGGCTCTGGGACGCGGCGGCGCAGCGCATGGTCCCGTTCTCAGCGGTGGGCCTGTAATGGGCGGCTTGGAATCGGAGCCAGGGGACAGTCGCCCGATTTCCAGGGACGCCGAGGTCGGGAGTTCAATGGAACCGGGTCTTGGGGCGCCCAGGCAGAACGAGCTGCTTGCCGCGTTGCCACCGGCGGAATGGGATCGGCTGCGACCGAGAATGGAATTGCGGCCGATGCCGCTCGGCCACGTGCTGTACGAGCCCGGCACCACGATGCGGCACGTGTACTTTCCCACGACCTCGATCGTTTCCATGCTTTACGTGATGGAGGACGGGTCGTCCGCGGAGATTGCCATCGTCGGTTACGAAGGGATCGTCGGCATATCGCTGTTCATGGGTGGCGAAACCACCTCGAGCCGAGCGGTCGTGCAAAGCGCCGGTCACGCGTACCGGGTTCCGGGGCAGTATCTGAAGGAAGAGTTTTTCCGGGCCGGCCCGTTTCAGCGCCTGCTCCTGCGGTACACGCAGGCCCTCATCACTCAAATGGGACAGACGGCGGTGTGCAATCGGCACCACTCCGTGGAGCAGCAACTCTGCCGATGGCTCCTGATGAGCCTTGACCGCCTGCCTTCGAATGAACTGCAGATGACCCAGGAATTGATCGCGAACATGCTGGGCGTACGGCGCGAAGGCGTCACCGAGTCTGCCGGCAAGCTACAGAGGCTTGGACTGATCCAGTACAACCGCGGACACATCACGGTTGTCGACCGGCCGGCGCTGGAAGCGCACGCCTGCGAGTGCTACGCGGTGGTCAAAAAGGAGTTTGACCGCCTGTTGCCACACCACCAGGCAACCTGAGCGCTCGATCGCCGTCTCAGTTGGCGGCCGCCGCGATCCGGGTCCCAATTGCGCGCGAACCACGCCTCGGCCGGCTTCAGCAGGATGTTTCGATAGGCCGGGATCTCCGCATCGGGCTCATTGAGGGTGTGCCCAGCACAACTGGAAGTAGCCGGCGGCAGTTGATGTTGATCTGCGTCAATTCGACAAGCGGCATTCTTTGCGATGCTTTTCAGTGGCTGCGGGGTACCGCGTTTCGATGGGCCACGCGTGCGCGAATCCGCGCACGACACGCCAACGCGAGTGGAGCCGACCGATGAATGAACTCAAGTCTTACCCCGTATGGGATGCGCCGACTCGGTGGTTCCACTGGATCAACGCGCTCGGCGTCCTCGGACTGGTCGGCGTGGGCCTGGTTATTCTCAATGGCAGTGCGCTGGGCATCACCAACGCCGGCAAGATCACCCTGAAGACGCTGCACGTCTGGATCGGGTACGTGTTCGTGCTCAATCTGTGCTGGCGGGTCGTCTGGGCGTTTCTCGGCAACCGCTATGCCAGCTGGCGCCGGATGCTGCCGGGCGGGCCTGGTTACCTGCGCAGCCTGCGCAGCTACGTCGCGTCGTTCATCGCCGGCACTCCCGAGCCCTACCTGGGCCACAACCCGCTCGGCCGAATCGGCGTCGCGTTCCTGTTCATCCTAATCGCCGTCCAGGCAGTGACCGGGCTATTGCTGGCCGGCACCGATCTTTTCTATCCACCGCTCGGGCGTTGGTTTGCCCAGTCAGTTGCCGCTCCAGGCACGGACCCGTCGACGCTGGTTCCCTACGCCCCGGACATGTACGACAAAGTCGCCTACGACGAGATGCGTGCGCTGCGCGAACCATATGCAGCGGTCCACAAGTACGGGTTCTATGCCCTGCTCGTCACGACCATCCTTCATATTGCCGCCGTGGTCGTGACCGAGGTCCGTGAGGGTGGCAGCCTCGTTTCTGCGATGTTCACGGGCCGCAAGACCCTGAGCGAAAAGCCCCTCGACCCTTAATTGAAGCGGCGGCGCGGAGAGGTTGCCGATGCGGCACGAATTGCCGGCCGACCGGGTCGATTGCCTGGACGATTCCACGCGCGGACTGAGCACTGCCGAGGCGACGGCCCGGCAAGCGATGTTCGGACCCAACGACGTCGTCGCCCCTTCATCGAGCGGCTGGCGCGACGTGCTGCGCGACACGAGCCGGGATCCGATGATCTGGTTCCTCGTCGGTACGGCGATTCTTTTCGCCGCGCTGGGGGACTATACGGAATCGGCAGTGCTGGCTTTCGCACTGCTGCCGATCGCAGGCATGGACGCCTGGCTGCACCATCGCACGCGTGCGAGCACCGCGGGGCTGGCCAGCCGCATGGCCGTGCAGAGCCGCGTCATTCG
>Ga0105107_10002614_pt1 | contig 11871 bp, 8 predicted proteins | sample PPLLaktember2015_6_FD_79335 | JGI IMG/M metagenome (GOLD analysis project Ga0105107, IMG submission 79335) | Freshwater sediment microbial communities from Prairie Pothole Lake near Jamestown, North Dakota, USA - PPLs Lake P8 Core (1) Depth... | ecosystem: Environmental > Aquatic > Freshwater >... | reverse complement strand
GAGAAATCACGCGTCAGCAACAAGCTCGCCAAGCACCAGTTTGTCACCATGGTGGAGCTTGTCTCGCCCAAAGGGGTTTCGCCGTCTTCGCAGGTACAAAAAGCCCGCCGGCTCTACCACTTTGGGATCGATGCGATCAATATCCCTGACGGTCCACGGGCGTCGGCGCGGATGTCGGCGCTGGCTCTCGCCGCCATTATTCAAAAGGAAGTGGGGATAGAGACCGTGCTGCATTTCGCGTGTCGCGACAGAAATGTGATCGGGATGCAATCCGACCTGCTGGGCGCATGGGCGCTCGGGATGCGCAATATCCTGGCTATTACCGGTGATCCTCCAAAGCTCGGCAACTATCCGAACGCCACGGCTGTGTTCGACGTCGATGCCATCGGGCTGACCAACATCATCAATCGTCTGAATCATGGCCTCGACCTTGCGGGGAACCCGATCGGCGAACCGACGGGTTTCAGCATCGGGGTGGGCGTGAACCCCGGCGCGATCAATCTGGATGAAGAACTCCGGCGGCTTGATTGGAAGATTGAGGCAGGTGCCGAATACATGATCACGCAACCGGTGTTCGACTTGCGTCTGCTCGAACAGTTCATGAAGCGGATCGAACACGTGCACCTCCCGCTTCTCTGCGGCATCTGGCCCCTCATCTCGTACAGAAACGCGGAATTCATGAACAACGAAGTGCCCGGTGCCAGCGTGCCTCCGGATATCCTCTCGCGGATGCGCAAGACCACGACGAAGGAAGAGGGCTTCCGCGAAGGAGTGGCAATTGCGAGAGAGACATACGACCGCGTGAAAAACGATGTTGCCGGCGTGCAGCTGTCCGCTCCGATGGGACGCATCGAAGGCATTTTCATGATGATGGAGTGAACTCATCCGGTCTCCGTGTCACCGATGTGTTCCCTCAGGTGACACAGCTCCCGATCCTTCCCGTTGCACAGTCTCTCATGCCCGAGTGTAGAAACCATCCCTTGGGTCTCCCCCGCGAGCCGTTAATACCTTCCTTGTGCTGCCTATTCAACACGTTTGCCTGGCATGGCTTTTGCGTCCCTTTGCTGCAGCAGTAAAGGCCACCGGAGAGGGATTCCATGAGTACGGGTCACACGATTATCACCATTGCGGCGTTTATCCTGCTCTCGACGCTGATCGTCAATTTCTATGACCTCAGTGGAAACGCGGGAGACTCCATTTCGAGCGGACAGGATGGCATCTTTCTGACGTCCATAACCACATCCTTCATCGAAATGGCCCAGGGCATGGCGTTCGACAGCATCACCGACACCATGAATATCGGCCTTACCAATGCTTGGTCGCTCACCTCGCCGAATGACCTGGGACCTGAAGCGGGGGAAGACTCAATGCATTTGTTCAATGATTTCGATGACTTTGACGGCTTCAGTATAGAAAGAGAAGCAGGGACATCGGGTCGCCGTTACCGGACGTCGTTCAGGGTGTCCTATGTGGATCCGGACGATCTTGAGCATATCTCCTCATCCCGGACGTTCGTGAAGAGACTCGACATGAGGACATGGCGGACATATCCTCCGGCAGGGGACGCAATGGTAGACACTTTGAGAGCAGGTTTTGTTATGGGTTACTTTCACTTTGACTGAGGGAGACGGCAATGGCGGATATACTGGATTACATCAGCTCAATCTTGATGGGTGGCATGCTCACGCTGAACGTGCTTACCGTCAATGACATCGCAAATGAGACCTACTCCGTCTATCAAGGCGATATGTCGGTGCAGGAGATGCTGGTGACCAGCGTGCAGGTCATGGAAGGCGAATTCCGGAACATGGGATTCGGGGTTCCCGAGCACGAGCAGACAGTTCTCGAGGCGGACACGTCCAGTGTCACATTTTTGACAGACCTCAACCGGGACGGTGCGCCGTTGGATACAGTCCGGTATTTCCTTGGATCAATTGACGAGCTCAGCCATACGCAGAACGTCCTGGACCGTTACGTGTACCGCACCGTCAACGGGGTCAACGGGCTCAAGGTCGGCGTGGTGACGACATTCCGGTTCCGGTACATCGCCAACACCGGTGAAGACCTTGCACTGCCGGTTGCCTCGGACCGGCTATCAGAGATTCATGAGGTGGAAATCACGATGGAAGTTCAGAATCCGTATGCCGTCTACAGCGTTGACAATACGACGACAGGCAACGAGAGTGCGCTGTTTTCCAGCTCGTACTGGCAGCAGACGCGTCTGGCATCTCAGAATTCAAGGAGGTAACTCATCGTGGGTGGCAGAGCAGCGTTGATACTCGTCCTCGGTGTTTCGTTCATCCTTGGCTACATTTCAAGGAACATCAATACCGTGGCCACGAAGGCGGTCAGCAACATGTCAATGTACAACTCCATGACCGCGTCGCATGATCTTGCGCTGGCAGGGGCCAACGCGCGTCTAGCGAAATTCTATCAGGACACCAGCTCTCTTGCGAGCATGTCCCAGACATTTGACGGCACAGTCTATACCGGAAGTTTTGTTGCATCGATGGAGGCCATCAGCGGCAATCGTCTCAGACTCCGGAGCGTCTCCACGTATCCGATGGGCGGCGGTGCGTCGTTGCACGACACCGTGGAGGTCTTCTTTGACAGGAACAAGAAGAACAGTTTTACGCTCTATGCCTGGATGACCGACTTTGAAGGAAATGTGTTCTGGGTAAACTCCGACACAGTGTGGGGCCGTGTCCACTCCAATGGCAACCTGCACATCAACGGAAGCCCGGTGTTCATGCAGAAGGCGACCACGGCGAAGGGTTTCGACCCGCCCAAAGTGGGGAAGGGAACCAATAAGGCGATTTTTAAAGACGGCTATGAGACCGGTATCGCGCCCATCAACTTTCCCAGTGACATCTCCGAAATTCTCACTGCAAGCGTCAGCGGCGGCAGAAAGTACATCGGCGACATCTATGTGACACTGGTTCCCGGCACGTCGGCAAACAATGACGGCAAGGCCTATATCAGGAGCGGCAACACGGCCGCCGGGGCGATCATTGATTCCGTCAACCTCAGCGATGCGAGTTTTAACGGTGCAATTCTGGCAACAGGCAAACTCAATGTGGAGGGCACAGTCGACGGAAAGCTGACACTCGCTTCGCAGACAAACGTCGTCGTCCAGAATGACGTGTTGTACGAGAGGAATCCGATGTTCACCACAAGTGACGACATCCTCGGGCTTGTGGCCGAGCAAAATGTCATTGTCGCCGATAATACGGCGAACCGCACTAATTGCGAAATCCACGCGAGCATCTTCACACGCACCGGATCGTTCACAGCGCAGAACTATAACTCGCTCCCTCTCACCGGTCAGCTTCGCGTGTTGGGTTCTATCGTCCAGAAGGAACGCGGCGCGGTAGGCACATTCTCCGGCAGCACCTTGAATCATGGATTCTCCAAACGGTACCGGTATGACACCCGGCTGGCGGACCAGACCTTCCGTCCGCCCTTCTATCCAGGGTACTACGTGCGCACGTATGCCATCACCAACTGGTGGGAAAGCTACCGTGTGATGGATTTTGAATAGCACTTCGACGCGTTGCAAGTAGCGCTGAATTTCCCGTAATTGCCTTATTAGGCGATTACGGGATTTCTGTATGTCCACCCCCCTCATGCGGCAATATGCACAGGTGAAGGCGAAGTATCCGGACACGATACTGCTCTTCCGGATGGGGGACTTTTTTGAGACATTCGATGACGACGCAAAGGTCGCCGCGCGCGTCCTTGGTATCACCCTGACCCGCCGGGGAAACGGCACCGCCGGCGAGACCCCCCTGGCCGGATTCCCGCATCACGCTCTGGATGCTTACCTCCCCCGTCTCCTGAAGGCCGGTTACCGTGTTGCTGTCTGCGAGCAAATGGAGGACCCAAAACTCGCAAAGGGTATTGTCAAACGCGAAGTCATTGAGGTGGTGACACCGGGGGTCGCATTTTCTGATAAAGTCCTGGAGCAAAAACGCAACAACTACCTGGCAGCTGTCGCACTGCCGGGCGCGCTCGCGACGGGGATGGACCGTGTCGGCCTTGCGTTCGTGGATGTGACAACGGCGGACTTCCGCGTCGCGGAAATGCCGTTGAGCGCGCTCGCCGAACAGGTGGGCGCCCTGGAGCCGTCAGAACTCCTCGTGCAGCGGCGCGATGCCGAAACCATCGGGCAGGTCCTCCGGTCCAGTTTTCACGGCCTGGCGACAAAAACCGACGACTGGATTTTCAACGATGACTATGCGTATGAGCTGCTGACCACCCACTTCAACACCCAGTCCCTGAAGGGTTTCGGCCTCCAGGGGTTCACGATCGGGATCCTGGCCGCAGGTGCGATCATGCACTACCTCCAGGAAACGCAGAAGTCGAACCTTCTGCACATCCGCAAACTCCTGCCGTTCGATATTGCCGACCATATTGTGCTGGATCCCTCCACGAAAAGGAATCTGGAAATCACCGCGTCCATTGCTGGGGACAGCGATGGGACTCTCGTACATGTGCTCGATCGTACCGCAACCCCTATGGGAGGGCGGCTCCTGAAACGGTGGATTACACAGCCCCTGAATGCAGTCGAACCGATCAGCGCGCGCCTCGATGCAGTCAGCGAGCTGGTCAGCAACGCGGCCTTGCGGGAGGCCATTGCGGCACACCTCTCGAGGATCGGAGATCTTGAGCGACTCAATAGCCGTATCTGCACTGCGCGCGCCGGCCCGCGTGACCTGCAGGGACTGCGCACCAACCTGGAGGAAATCGCCCTGCTGCGTGGCAGTTCGGGCGCACTCAAGTCAGAGTCCCTCCGCGGTATACACACCGCTCTCCAACCGTTGCCCGAAGTAGTCGGACTCATCCAAGCGGCCATTCATCCCGCTCCTCCGGGAGCTCTTGCCGAAGGCGGCGTCATCCTGCCGGGGTACAACCAGGAGCTGGATGAACTGCGTCTCCTTTCCACCAACGGCAAGCAATGGATTGCCGGCCTCCAGACCGGGGAGCGGGAACGCACGGGCATTCCATCTCTGAAGGTGGGATTCAACAACGTCTTCGGGTACTATATTGAAATCACCAACACGCATCGGGACAAGGTTCCGCCCGATTACACACGCAAGCAGACGCTCACCGGTGCCGAACGGTACATTACGCCGGCACTGAAAGAGTATGAGGAAAAGATACTCCATGCGGAAGAACGCATTCTCGCTCTCGAGACGCAACTCTTTACCGTCATCCGCCTTCGTGTTGCCGCACATGCCGACGAGATTACCACGAATGCCCGTGCACTCGCGGCATTGGATTGCTACGTCTCGCTTGCCGCGGTTGCCGCGGAGAATGATTACGTCAGGCCGGATGTCAACAACGGATCGGTCATCGAGATTGTCGACGGCCGGCATCCCGTGATCGAGCGGCTCCTCCCGCCGGGCGAGCACTACACTCCCAACTCCGTTCGTCTGGACAGCGGTAAGGAGCAGATCCTGATCATCACCGGTCCGAACATGAGCGGAAAGTCGAGCTTTCTGCGTCAGGTCGGCCTGATCGCCTTGCTTGCCCAGATCGGCAGCCATGTGCCGGCAAAGAAAGCAGTCATCGGTCTGGTGGATAAGATCTTCACGCGGGTAGGGGCGAGCGACAACATCGCTTCCGGAGAAAGCACGTTCCTGGTGGAAATGCACGAGGCCGCGAACATTGTCAACTCCGCCACATCACGGAGTCTGATTCTGCTGGATGAAGTGGGACGGGGGACCAGCACGTTCGACGGGATCAGCATTGCCTGGGCGCTGACGGAGTATCTGCATGATCGCATCGGAGCGAGGACGCTCTTTGCAACACACTACCATGAGCTGAACGAGCTGGCGGAACTCCTCCCCCGCATCAGGAACCTCAAGGTCGACGTACGGGAGTACGGCGACAAAGTGATCTTCTTGCACAAAGTCACACCCGGGTTCGCCGATCATTCGTACGGCATCCAGGTGGCACAGATGGCCGGACTTCCCGAAGAGCTCACTGACCGAGCGAAACAACTGCTGAAGAATCTTGAATCATCGGACCTGACGTTTGATGAAGAGACGGCAGGATCGCGTCGTCGCGGGAGGAGCCCTTCCGCGAACGTGCAACTCACCCTCTTCGAAATGAAGGATGATGCCCTCCGCGAGCGGCTCCGGAAGGTTGACCCCGACGCCATGACCCCCCTAGATGCACTGCGGCTGCTGACTGAACTCAAGAAGTCCATTGGACCTAAATCGTGAATTCCGGCTGAATTTGGGCATTTTCTTACCTTGGAAATCCCCACCCTTCTCCGTACCTTTAACGGCATTCCATCCTGATGGCGCTGCCGGACATTCGCCAGAAATGTGACCCATGGGCCTCTATCCTCAACCGAACAAGTATCAATGCGGTCCCTTCGCCCTCAAGTACGCGCTGATCATGCTCGGGAAGTTCGTCGATGAGAACGCGATTTCCCGCATCGCCGGCACGCACTGGTGGACAGGGACCGACGAGATCAAACTTGGCCGGGCGGCGCATGCCTTCGGCTGTGATATGCGGATCATCCGGCGCACCAAGTCCCTCAGAGCGAAACGCGAACTGCTGCTCTCCCTCAAGAAGGGCTCTCCGGCCATACTCTGTGTTGACGGGTGGGAGCACTGGATAACCGTGGTCTGTGCGGAAAAAGGGAAGTTCGTCTCCATTGACAGCAGAGAAGCGCCTGTGGTCTGTGTCGACACCTGGCTGGAACTCAAGAAACGCTGGGTCTACAAAGAAGTGGATCAGGATGACCCGACGGAGACCAAAACACTGTACGATCTGCATCTCCTTATCCCCCGATTCCGTGTGCGCACAAAGGCCCGGCTCTCGCTCAAGCGCGCGCGCTACCTCCGCAGACCGGAAAACCGGGAGTTTGCCACGCACTGGGACGAATATTTCACGGACCTCATCTACATCTGCACACCGCGGGATCCCCGCAGTGAGAAAGTGTTCCCCCTGGGCGAGCTGCTGCGCCGTCATGGCGCAATGATCCGGGAGCAGGTGTCGTTCTGGCATGGCAGAGTGAAGAAAGATCAGATCCGCCGCCTCATGCGGAATATGAAGTTCGTTGCCGATACGTACGATCTTGTCGTACGCAAAGAAGACGAGAAGCGCGCAATTGCAGCCATAACGACCCTCCTGACCCTATGGGCCTCATCCCGGTTCGGTGTGGGGGACGTCTATGGCAATGCCTAGATTGCACCGATGAACATTCTGCTCACCAACTCCACCGATATCTTTGCGGGAGGGGAGGACTATGTTCTCATTCTTGCAAAGTATCTGCGTATGCGTGGTCACGCGGTGAGCGTCTCAGCACTACCCGGACATCTTCTGCTCGATAAATGTGCCGCGGCCGGAATTCCCGCCGTTCCTATTGCGTACCATGGTATGGACCGTGTCTTTCACGTTGCATCAGTGCTCCGGCGTGAGCTGCGCGCCCGGCACATTGATGTTGTCCACAGCAATGCGAACTATGACCGGACCACTGCCGCGCTTGCGGCAGCAGGTATCCCGACCCGTCACGTCGCCGGAATCCACAGTACGCACTCGATCCAGCATAACGTCACCCACTGGCTGCGGAACCGGTGGGGCATCGACCATTTCATCACCGACGCTGAGGCCGGGAAAGAGGTGCTGGTCCGGGAAGATCACATTGCCGGCCACCGGATCACCACAGTCCCGATCGGCATCGAGAATGAACCGCCCGGCAATCATGCCACATTCCGGCGCACTACACGCGACCGTCTGGAGGTACCGGAGACGACCTGTGTTATTGGCAACGTCGCGCGGCTTGTGCCGTTCAAGGGCCACCGGATACTGCTCGAGGCGATTGCCATCGTTGTCCGTCAGGCGCCGGATGTGCTTTTTCTCGTCATCGGAGACGGCGAATTGCTGGAGACGCTTGAAGCGCAGGCACGTTCGCTGGGCATCACCGAAAAGATCCGATGGCTCGGTTTTCAAGACAACCTTCACCTCTGGTACCCGGCGTTCGACGTCTATTGCCATTCTTCGCTTGACATGGCGGCGGAAATGTTTCCAATAGCCGTTCTCCGGGCGTTGTCCACCGGCCTGCCCGTGGTCTGTTCGCAGGTCGGGGGAATCGCGCTGATGGTGCGCGATGGCGTTTCGGGCTTCCTGGTTCCGCCCGAAGATCCCGGAGCCCTTGCCGCTTCACTCATGCGGGTGATCACTGATCCGGCATTGCGCGCACGCATGGGGGAGGCATCTGTTACCATGTTCCGCGAGCGCTTCCACGCTGCCGCAATGGCCGAAAACGTCGAGCGCGTCTATCTGCGTGTGATGGGAGCGCACTGACATGAATATCCCCTTTCATTCCCCGTTTTATGATGAGCGCGATGCGGCGGCACTCACGGCAGCCCTCCGTGCCGGAACGCTCGTAGGTGATGGCCCGCATACGGAACGCGCTTCCGCGGCGCTGTGCTCGCTCCTCGGCGTGCGTCACGTGATGCTGACGACATCCTGCACGCACGCACTTGAACTGGCGATGATGGCGCTGGATCTCAAGCCCGGGGATGAAGTCCTGGTTCCGAGCTTCACCTTCGTCTCGACGACCAACGCCATCCTTCGCGAACGTGCACGATGCGTGTTTGTCGACATACGGCCGGACACGCTGACGATGGATCTCGGCGACCTGGAGCGCCGTATCACGAAGCGTACCAGAGCGATCATCCCGGTCGTCTACGCCGGAGTCTCTCCCGATATGGATGCTCTCGTTGCTCTTGCCCGGCCAGGGGGTATCCGGGTGGTGGAGGATGCTGCACAGGGGATGTGTGCGATGTACAGGGAGCGACCTGCCGGGACGACGGGCGACGCGGGGTGCTTAAGTTTCCACGAGACAAAGAACTACTCGACGGGTGAAGGTGGTGCGCTGGTCACCAATGACGATGTGTTTGCACAACGGGCAGAGATCATCCGTGAGAAAGGGACCAACCGCAAGCAGTTCCTGCTGGGGCTGGTCGACAAATACACGTGGGTGGATGTCGGGAGCAGTTTCCTGCCCCCCGATACCATGGCGGCGTTGCTGGTGAGTCAGCTTGAGAAGCGGGAAGTCATTCAGGGACGGCGGAAAGAAATTCACGAACGCTACAATGAGGCATTTGCGCCGCTGGCCGGAGAAGTTAAGCTCACCCTGCCCGTTATTCCGGATTGGGTGGTTTCCAACCATCACATCTACTACGTGCTGATGCAAAGCGAGGCGGTCCGCAATGATGCCCTGAAATTTCTTCATGCGCGGGGAATTGGTGCCACATTTCACTATCTGCCTCTTCATCTGTCTCCCGTTGGACGAACGCTGGGATACCGGGAAGGTGATTTCCCGGTGACCGAATCCGTCTGCGGGCGATTGCTGCGGTTGCCCATCTATCCATCGCTCGCCGGGGAGCAGCAGGCCCTGGTCATTCGCGCGATGCTGGAATTCTTTGCCTGAAGCAATTGTTCAACTGAACACCTTCGAGCCTTATGGACCAACATAAGCTGTACCGCACGATACAGATGCTCGGTGAGGCGGAGTTCCGCACGGAAGAGCAGCTGATTTCCCACGTTCTGGAGCACATACTGCAGAACGAGCAAATCCACATTCGCGGAGCGCGGCTCTGGCGGTTGGAAATCTCGACCGGCACCTACCGGCTCGTGCGCCAGTATGGCGAAATGGATTCCATCGACAAGAATTTCCGCATCCGCGTGCTGGAGTACCCTCTCTTTCTGCACCTGCCGCGCAAAGGAACAATCGTGGGGAAGGAGACCAATGCCTATCTCCTGAAAAGGGGCATCAAGATCTTTTCAGCGACGGGTGTCGGGGAGATCGTCCAGTGGAAGGGCCATGCGCTGTACCCCTATGTCATTGCCATCACGTCGGCGTTCGTCCGGCGCGAAATGATGTACACACTGAATATTATCAGCACGGCACTGACTTCGGTGTTGCGCAATCGCCGGGTCGAGTCGAAGGCACGGCTGCTCGAACAGGATTTGGACAAGGCACGGCAGATTCAGGCGAGCATTCTCCCAGAACACGAAATGAAGTTTCATTTCTATGATGTCTACGGGATCTCATTGCCCGATCGCATCGTCGGGGGGGACTTTTTTGACTATCTTCAGGCGTCGGGAGACAAGCAGCGTCTTGGTGTGGTTATCGGCGATGCCGCAAGCAAAGGTATTCCGGCGGCGGCGCAGGCCCTGTACGCATCTGGCGCCCTGCGCATGGGCGTTGAGTACCAGACAAAGATCGGATCGCTGATCACCAGATTAAATCAGCTCGTCAACAAAACGTTTACACCCGAACATTTCATCTCCATGGTGTACGCGGAGCTCAGCACATCGGATAAAGGGCTGGTCATCTACGTGAACGCCGGCCACAGCAATCCCATCATCCTGCGTGCCGAAACGAACGAGGTCGATACCCTGCCGGCGACCGGGCAAATCATTGGTCCATTTCCACGCGAAAGCTACCATTCGGAGTTTACCGTTCTGCATCGGGGCGACGTGATGCTTCTGTACACCGACGGGATTGTCGAGGCATCGAACGAGCGTGGGGAGATGTACGGGGAAGAACGGCTGATCCAGATGCTCAAGCAGCACAAGAAACGGACACCCCGCGAACTGTGTCAGTTCATTCTGGAGGAGGTACAGCTGTTCAGCAAGATGGCGGAATACGCGGATGACAAAACGCTGGTGGCGATCCGGCGATCCCGATGACCCTATCGCGACACAACCACCTTCTTTGTCTCGAAGATCCCCGGAGCCTGGAGCCGGTAGAAATACATGCCGTTCGGCAGCTGGAGCTTCCCAAGATCCACCTGGTATGCCCCCGCGGGCTGAGTCCCGTCGAAGACCCTTAGAATCTCCTGCCCCAGAATATTGAACACCGTGATGCGCACCTGCCCCGCCCTGGCCAGCGTATAACTCAGACGCGTTGAAGGATTGAAGGCTGTGACGGAGACCGTCTCGGGCGGCGGTTCTTCCCGCATGGCCCTCACGGGCGGCGAGACTGGAGTCATCACGGCAATTGTGAATATGGCCACACGGGGTATCCCGACGGTAGTGTACCGACCGTCTGTTGCACTGACGCGCCAGAAGTAGTCCTGTGCGATTCGAGGCAGAAGGACTCTGAGCGACTCCGCAGTGCCCGGGTCCAACGTACGAAGCGCAGGACTGTCGAACGTGCTTGTCGTGTCGATGGCGACAACGTAGCGGATACTATCGCCATCGGGATCGATGGAACGCTCCCACCGCAACAGCACTTCCGGGTCGTCGTGCCCGAAAAAACTAATCACCCGTCCCGAAGCCGGCATGCCAAGGTAAAAATTCGTTGGGGGATCATTGACATTGACCACCTTGATCGTACTCTGCTGCGTTACCGTTCCTGCGCCGTTGCGGGCACGGAGCGCGAACGTCACCGAGTGCTGCAGCGCGAGGGCGTTGGTCGGTACCCAATGCACAGTGCCGGATGCCTGATCCAACGCCATGCCGTCGGGTCCGGATATGAGAGTCACTTCCGGCGGTGTGCCGGTGAAGGTTGGTATGTATGTGAAGCGGACACCCTGTACCGCATCGGGTGGGGAGGTGCTCGTGAATTCCGGGGGAACGGGAACGATGCGCAGGATCTTACTGGACAAATAGGGGCCATTCGTCAGATAGATGCAGCCGTCGTTACCGATCTGCACATCGGCAATCCCGGTGACATAGCTAAAGAACTTCTCCACGTGCAATGAGTCCCCGCCCCCCGTCCATGTCCCCGTCCATATCGCAGGGATAGCGCTTGAAGTGACCAGGAGTTTTCCGCGTAATCGCGGGAAAGCATCGCCGCGGTAGACAACAATTCCCGTAAGGTCCGGCGCGTGGTCTGCG
>Ga0105107_10002613_pt1 | contig 11874 bp, 9 predicted proteins | sample PPLLaktember2015_6_FD_79335 | JGI IMG/M metagenome (GOLD analysis project Ga0105107, IMG submission 79335) | Freshwater sediment microbial communities from Prairie Pothole Lake near Jamestown, North Dakota, USA - PPLs Lake P8 Core (1) Depth... | ecosystem: Environmental > Aquatic > Freshwater >... | reverse complement strand
ATGCCCACGGGCGCGGCCGCCGTGGGGCGCCTCGCGCTGCTCACCGTCGTGTTCCTCCTGCTCGCCGTGTGGCGGATCCGCCGGCTCCGGCTCGCTGGCACCGTCGAGTAGCCTCGCTCGACTGGGATAGACTTGGCGGCTTCGAGAGGGGGGACACGTGGAGGATGCGTCGGAGCGGCTGCTGAGGGCGCTCGAGGCATGGGAGAGCGCCGTCGAGCTCGCGACGCCGGACGAGGCGCGGGACGCGTTCGACGAGGCGTCGTTGCAGGTCTTCTGGCAGCGATGGCCCCATGTCAGCTCGTGGGGCGGCGCCGTGTGGCGCCGGCTGAACGAGGATCTGGCCGACGCGGCGACGCCGCTCGCGGACTCGGAGCACCACGAGGTGGGCGGCGAGGGTGGCTAGCGCCGGCCGGCGGGGAGCGGCATGTCCAAGCTGAGCGAGATCATGACCCGCGAGGTCTTCACCACGCCGGGGGAGGCCCCCGTGGCGGAGGTCGCGGCGAGCATGCTGAAGGGTCGCGTCGGCTCCGCGGTCGTGATGCAGGGCCCGATGGTGATGGGCATCTTCACCGAGCGCGATGTGCTGCGCGCCGCGGCGTCGGGCGCGGACCTGACCGCATCCCCGGTCTCCGAGTGGATGACCACCGACCCGGTGACCGCCGATCCCGGCACTGACGCCGACGACGCCGCCGAGATCATGCTGAGCCACGGGTTCCGGCACCTGCCGGTCCTCGAGGGGAGCACGGTCGCCGGCATCGTGAGCCTTCGCGACATCCTGGCGATGCGGATCGGCCGCCCGCGGTAGGAGCGTGTGCTCCCCGAGCCCGACACGCACCCCTGGCGCGGTTCGTCGCTACGGCAGGATGCCCCGAGCCTGGAACGCGCCCAGGACGGCGTTCGCCGCCGCCGAGCCGTACAGGCTGGATGCCGCGTTCACGGTCGCCGTGGCGGCCGCAGGCATCGAGGTGTCCGGCGCGAACGAGAACTGCGCCTCAAGGATGATCGTGTCGGCCGCGATGTGGCCCAAGGCAGCACGGATGTCCCACAGGGCACGGGACCAGATCTGGCCGTCGTGGTGCACCCTGCCGTTCAGATCCGTCGGGTAGTGCAGGTCGGTGTCCACGCGACGCAGGCAGTGCGGGGTGCTCGTCGTGTACGAGACGGAGTCCCAGTCGGCCACGCAGGCCGGGTCCGCCGTCGGGGCGACCACGTCCGAGACGGTGACGGCCCAGTAGTCACCGAATCCCTCGCCGATCGCGCCGGCCTCGGCCGAGGTGCCGAACCCTCCGAACGGAGTCATCTGCGAGTCCTGGATGGCGTGTCCGTACTCGTGCACGATCACCTCGGCGTCCTCGGCGTCATCGACCCCGCCCTTGCCGAACCGAAGGACGTCGTGCTTGTCCCACGAGTAGGAGTTGTCCACGCCCCACTGGTTGATGCGGATGTCCTGCGACTCCATGTTGACCGGACGGAGCGTCGTGCCGAACCCGAGGCTCTGGATGTACTTCTGCGCCTCCGTGACCCAGTAGTACGCCATCACCTGCTCGAACCGATCGTCGTGCCGGTCGTACAGGAACGTGTTGTCGGGGGAGTACGCATCGGGACCCGTCGCGCTGCGGATGTTCGCCCAATCCCCGCGCAGGTAGCCACTGCCGTCGAGGTCGGTCAGGGTGACGGTCACGTAGGCGGCTTGGAGCGCGAGGTAGTCGGCATCCCCCTGATCGGTGAGGGTCTGGTCCTGCAGGGAGGCCACGGGGTTCGGGGAGAACACCCGCGCCGTTCCCGTGCTCGTGCCCGGGCCGGGCTTCGCGGCCAGCGAGACCCCGGCCAGCGTGGCGACCAGGATGAGCGCGGGCACGAGAACGGTGATCATCCGGGTGCGTCGCATGCCTACCTCCTCGGTGTCCTCGATCCGTTCACGGACCACATATAGCGCGATACCGGAGTTCGCGCTCGGGCCTGGGGTTCGTTCGATCCCGTCGGTTGGCGTTAAGGTTGCCATCCTCATCGTATGGGCGATGGACTCGGAGGCGTCATGGATGCGGCGATGCATCACCACGGCGATGCGGGCACCGGCGAGTTCCCGCGAGACATCTCTGGGCTCCCGATGGCGGAGCCCACGCAGACGGTCGAGCTGGCGGATGGCGACACGTTCCACCTGAGGATCGCCCCCGTCGCCAAGCGGATCGGCGACGCGACCGTACGGATGCTCGCCTACAACGGCTCGATCCCGGGGCCGACGCTGCGCGTGAAGCAAGGGTCCGAGATCGTCGTGCACGTCACCAACGACGGCGATGTCGTCGCCACCGTCCACTGGCACGGGCTCCGCTTGGAGAATCGCTACGACGGCGTGCCTCACGACACGCAGAAGCCGATCCCGGTCGGCGGGACCTTCACGTACCGGGTCCGGTTCCCGGACGAAGGCGTGTACTGGTACCACCCGCACATCCGTGAGGACTACACGCAGGACATGGGGCTCTACGGACCCATCCTCGTGGATCCGTCCGACCCGAACGGCTGGCCCGCGGTTGACCGCGAGGTCGTCCTCACCGTCGACGACATCCTGGTGGAGGACGGCAAGATCGCCTCCTACGACAGATCCGGACCGGACCACGTCGCGATGGGGCGGTTCGGCAACGTGTTCCTCGTGAACGGACAGCCGGACTGGTCGCTCGATGTGAAGCGCGGTGAGGTCGTTCGTTTCTACCTGATCAACACGGCCAACACGCGCGTGTTCGACCTCCGCATCCCGGGAACGATGAAGCTCGTGGGCGGTGACAGCGGTCGATACGAACGCGACGGGTTCGTGGAGGACGTCATCATCGCCCCATCGGAGCGCGCCGTCGTCGATGTGATGTTCGAGACAGCCGGAGACATACCGCTCGAGCACGTGACGCCCGATCACGTCTACGGGATCGGCCGCGTCGACGTCGGTGGCGAGACAGGACCTTCATCGGCCGCCGGATCGTTCCGCGAGCTGGGTGGGAACCCGGCGCTCGCGAGCGAGCATGCGCGGATCGCGGCTGAGCTCGCGAGGGAGCCGGACAAGGTGCTCGCGCTGGTAGCCGAGATGGACATGGGTGAGACCCACGGTTCCGGTGCCGTGCGCTACGCCTGTCCGATGGATCCGGAGATCACGAGCGAGGAGCCGGACCGGTGTCCGAAGTGCGGGATGAAGCTCCTTCCGATCGAGCTGGTTCCGGCGGCCCTCGAGATCCTCGACCGCGCTGGGTCGTCGCCCGAAGACAATCCCGAGCCCGAGACGAGCCACGACGAGCACGGCCACGCCGCCGGCACCATCGAGTGGGAAGACACGATGGAGGAGATCAACCGTCAGACGACTCCCAGCAACATGCGGTGGATGCTGGTCGACCGACAGACCGAGAAGAGCAACGCCGGTATCGACTGGTCGTTCACGGTAGGGGATCGCGTCAAGATCCGCATCCTCAACGAGATGGACTCCGACCACCCGATGCATCACCCGATCCACTTCCACGGCGCCGGACGGTTCCTGGTCCTGTCTCGCGACGGGGTGGCGGAGCCCAATCTCGTGTGGAAGGACACGGTGCTCGTGAAGACGGGCGAGGTCGTCGACATCCTCCTCGACGTATCGAATCCGGGCCTGTGGATGGCGCATTGCCACATCGCCGAACACACCGAGAGCGGGATGATGTTCAGCTTCAACGTCGCTCGGTCGAGCGGCGACACATGAAGGACGGCCTCGATGCAACGCTTCACGGACAAGGAGGACGCCGATGGCGATGGTGACGGATCCCGTGTGCGGGATGCAGATCGAGAGCGATGAGGCGGCGGACACCGCCGAACACGCAGGGACGACGTACTACTTCTGCTCCCAAGCTTGCCATGACGCCTTCGTGGCAGCTCCCGGCTCGTATGTCGCGTGAGCAACCCCGCCGATGAGCTGACCGAGGACGAGGTCGCACAGCGAGCGGGGACGACGACGGCCCGTATCCGCGAGCTCGTCGGCCTCGGGATCCTGGAGCCGGAGCACGGCACGTTCCGTCGCAGGGACGTTCTGGGTGTCCGCGTGGTCGCCGATCTCGAGGCGATGGGTATCGGACCGGAGGGCGTCGCCGAGGCGCTTGCCTCCGGGCACCTCTCGCTCGACTACCTCGAGAGCGAGGGTCGGAGACACCCTCGTTCCGAACGGAGTCTCGCCGAGGTCGCCGACGACCTCGGCATCCCGTTCGCCACGCTCGAGAGGATGTACATCGCCTTCGGCCTGCCCAGGCCCACCCCCGACGAGCGGGTGCGCGAAGAGGACCTCCCGGTCATCAGGACGATCCCCGTGCTCTTCGCCGCCGGCGTCGACGAAGGCGACGTGCTCCGGGCGGCTCGCGTATGGGGAGACAGCGCGCGGCGCGTCGCCCAGTACCTCACGCACTACTTCCACACCGCGGTCGAAGAGCCGTTCCGGCGGCGGGGGCTGGCTGACAACCAAGCCTACGAGGCGGCGATCCGCGAGGTCGGGCTCCGGATGGGGCGATCGGGCGAGCAGACGCTCGCATGGCTCTTCCGGCGTCACTCCGAGACCTTCATGAGACAGCATGCGTTCGACCATGCCGAGACCGCGCTCGAGCAGGCGGGCGTGCACGCGAGGAGCGCTCAGCACCCGGGAGCCGCAGCCTTCGCCGACCTCTCCGGCTACACGAGGCTGACCGAGGAAGCCGGTGACGAAGCCGCGGCCCATGCTTCACTCACCCTTGCTCAGCTGGTCAGCGAGGTCGCTGCTCGCCACAGCGGCGAAGTGGTCAAGATGCTCGGCGACGGCGTTCATTTCCACTTCAACGATCCGCATGATGCGGTGATGGCGTCTCTCGAGATCGTGGACGCGGTCCGCCCACGAGGTCTCCCGCCCGCTCACGTGGGCGTAGAAGCAGGACCCATGATCTACGACGAGGGTGACTACTTCGGCAGAACGGTCAACCTCGCAGCGCGGATCGCATCCCAAGCAGGGCCCGACCAGGTGTTCGTCGGCGAGGGCCTCGCTCGTCTCGGCGCACCGACGGGCGTCCGCCTGGTCGAGGTCGGCCGGTTCGAACTGAAAGGCATCTCGCAACCCGTCACGCTCCGCGAGGCGATCCGCGATGGGACGGCGAGCGTGCCTGACGTTCCCGACCATTGACGGGAGGGGTACGCTCCGCGAGCATGGGTGAGTACGCGACCCCCGAGGAAGAGTGGCACGACTTCCTCAGCGGAACGCATCCGCATCTCAAGGAGAAGAGCCCGCTCCGCCTGATCCCGTCGAACCCCCGATGCAAGCTCTGCAAGGCTCCGTTCGGCTCCCCAGGCGGGCTGTTGCTCCGACGCTACGGGTTCCAGCCGTGGGAGAAGCAGCCGAAGATCTGCGGGCGCTGCTTCAAGGGATTCCGGAGCCAAGCGCAGATGTGTCCCGGCGCATCCGAGGGCCAGGAGATCCGAGGCGGCGAAGCCGAGATCTCGATGCTCTTCGCCGACGTCCGAGGCTCGAGCAAGCTCGCCCGCCAGATGCCGGTGATCGACTTCACTCGACTGATGAACCGCTTCTACCGCGAGTCGAGTCAGGTCCTGATCGATCGTGACGCGATCATCGAGAAGTTCGTCGGCGACGAGATCGTCGGTCTGTTCATCCCGTTCATGACCGGCCCGGAGCACGCGGAACGAGCCGTCGGGACGGCGCAGGAGTTGCTGCGCGTGACGGGACATGGCTCGCCCGAGGGACCGTGGGTCCCGCTCGGCGCGGGCGTGCACACGGGCACAGCGTTCGTCGGGATCGTCGGGTCGGGCAACGCGAGCGACTTCACGGCGCTCGGCGATCCGGTCAACATCGCCGCCCACCTCGCATCCCAGGCCGCGATCGGTGAGGTTCTCGTGACGGACCAGACCGCCGAAGCCGCCGGGATCGCAGATGACGGGCTCGAGCGCCGGCACCTCTCGCTCAAAGGCCACCCCGTCGACGCCGTGGTCCTGTCGGCGTCTCCACCACCACCGGCGGGCGGCTAGGGCGCGCGTGGGGGACAGCGAGACCAGAGCGTGAGGGCCGTCGCGGGCGTCCTTCAGATCCGGCCCGGCGAAGGTCGCATGGTCGGTTCGATCGTCGGCTTGATGTTCGTCGCATCGGCCGGACTGACGATCGGCGAGAGCGGAGTCAACGCGCTCTTCTTCGAGCGCGTCGGGCCGGAGGCGCTCCCTGCGATGTACCTGGCCCAGGGGGTGACGGGGCTGGTTGCGATGCTCGTGCTGACCGGCTGGCTCGCTCGGTTCGATCGTCGCCGCACGTACATCGTCATGCCCGCGCTCCTCGCGGCCGTCCTTGTGCTCGAGCGGGCCATCGTCGCCACCGACGTGAGCTGGATCTACCGGGTGCTGTGGCTGACGGTCGCCGTCGCCATGTTGCTGCAGTCGGTGGGGCTGTGGGGGATCGCGGGCGTCGTAACCGATACCCGCCGTGCGAAGCGGCTGTTCCCGCTGTTCGGCTCGGGGGCGATCCTCGGCGCCGTCGTCGGCGGACTCCTCACGCGGCCGCTCGCCTCGGCGATCGGGGTCGGCAACCTGCTGCTCGTCTGGGCCGCGTGTCTCGTCGGCGCCGGGCTGATCGGCGCGGTCGTGCTGGGCGTGAGCCAGCGTGCCAGGGTCGGACGCGTGCGATCGCGACGCAGCTCCTCGGCGCTCCGCGACATCGCGGAGGGGCTCTCGTTCGTCCGACGCTCGCCGCTCCTCGTGTGGATGACGGCCGCAGGCGTGCTCTTCTCCGCCTTGTTCTACTCGCTCTTCCTGCCGTTCGCGCAGGCGGCCACCGCGCGGTATCCCGATCCGAAGGCGCTCGCCGGGTTCTTCGGCGTGTTCGGGGCCGGCGTCACCATCGTCGCGTTCGTGATCTCGATCTTCCTGGCGAACAGACTGCTCGCGTGGATCGGGGCGGCGTCGGTCCTCCTCGTGCTGCCGGTCCTGTACGGAGGCTCGTTCGGCATCCTGCTCGCGAGCTCGGCCTTCACGACCATCGTCGCCGTCCGCGCCGGCGTGATGGTCTGGTTGCAGGGGGTGACGTCCCCGGCCTGGGAGACGTTGGTGAACGTGGTCCCCGAGACCCGTCGAGATCAGGTCCGTGCGTTCTTCTCCGGTGGGCCGAGCCAGACCGGGACGGCGATCGCGGGCCTGGTGACGCTCGTGGGGCAGCGAGCGCTCACGGCGACGCAGCTGTCGATGATCGGGCTCGCGGTCGCCGTCCTCGCGATCGGCGTCGCGTTGCGGATCCGCCGCTCGTACCCCGGCGCGCTCGTCGACGCCCTGCGCGCCGGGCGCCCGAGCGTGTTCGAAGGTCGCGCCGTCGAGGGGACGCCAGTCGTGCTCGAGCTCGACGCGACGGCGATCCGGCTCGGGCTCGGGGCGTCCAGGGACCCGGACCCGAGGGTGCGCCGACTCGGCGTGGAGATGCTCTCGGCCGGCGGTGACGACCCTCGGGTCCGGGTCGAGCTCGAGGAGCGCACGGATGACGAGGACGCGATGGTCCGAGCCCTCGCGATCCGCGGGCTCTCGGAGGCGAGGGCGCTCGACGCATCGTTCCTCGCACGTGCGCTCCGGGATGAGGAGGCGGCCGTACGGCTCTCGGCGGTCGAGACGCTCGAGGACGAGCCACCCGAGGCCCCCGTGCTGGGTCGGCTGCGTCCGCTCGAGGCAGATCCAGATCCGTCGGTCGGCGCCGCCGTTCGCGTGATCCTCCTCAGAGGACCTTCTCGCCCGGGTGCGGTCGAGGGTCTCCGTCGACTCCTCTCCGACCAGGCGGAGGAGGTGAGGCTCGCCGCCGTTGGCAGGCTCCGCTCGGCGAGCCCCGGCGACGTGGTCACGCTCGTGCGCCCGATGCTCGAGGACCCCTCGCCCGCCGTTCGCTCCGAGGCGCTCCGCACCCTGGCCGCGGTGGTGCCGGACGAGGCCGTCGTTCCCGGGGTCCAGGCGTTGGAGGGAGAGGATCGGTCCCTGCGCGAGGTGGCGCTCGACGTCCTCGGCGGCCTCGATCTGCTCGAGAGCGAGCAAGCGATCGACCACCTGGCGCAGGGGCGGTCCTCGGTCGCCCATCACGACCTGCAGCTGGCGAACGCGATCCCCACGGATCGTGAGGACGCGCAGCTCCTCCGCACCGCGCTCATCGAACGGGGACGGTCGCATGCGCTCGTGGCTCTGTCCGCGCTCTCGCTCGTGAGCCGGGACGGCGACGCGATACGGGCGGCGCTCGACAGCCTCCGAGGGTCCGATCCCGGTCAGCTCGCGAACGCGCTCGAGACGCTCGAGGCGACCGAGCACCGGTCGCTGGCGACCCCGCTGTTCCCGTTGTGGGAGCCCACCGCAGGCACAACGGCTCAACGCGACGACTGGATCGAGCTCGTCGCGCAGGATCCGGATCCGCTCATCCGCTCGTGCGTCGAACTGGTCCGCACGACCGACCGACGAGGAGATGCCATGGGAAGCTCACGAACCTCGATGTCCCCGATGGAGCGCGTGCTGGCGCTCAGGAGGATCCCCTTGTTCGCGGAGCTGTCCACGGCGGACCTCCGACGGCTCGCCGACATCGCGGAGGAGCGAACGTTCGCCGACGGCGAGGTGATCTCGTCCGAGGGCGAGATCGGTGACGAACTGCACCTCCTGCTCGCCGGCACCGTCGCGGTCACGCGAGCTGACGGAGGATCCGCCTCGACGGTTGCCCGACGCGGGCCCGGGGACGTCGTCGGAGAGATGTCGATCCTCACTCGGAACCCGAGGGTCGCCTCGCTCGTCGCCGAGGACGACGTGCGGACGATCCGGATCGCCCGACGTGATTTCGAGAGCATCATCCGCGAGCGCCCCGACGTCTCCCTCGCGCTGATGCGCGTGCTGGCTGAGCGTCTCGACGCCCAGACACGAGATCAGGCAAGCTCCTCCGGGTCGGCGCCCTCGGATCGCTGAGACGCCGGCGCGCGCCTGGCGCTTCGCCGTCGGCACGTCCGTCTATCCTGCGGGGATGGCCTGTGGCGTGTGCGGCCAGGAGCTCTCCGAGGGCGCGCGGTTCTGCCCCAACTGTGGGGCGGTCGTGGGCGCTCGGCTCGGCACCGACGAGCTGAAGATGGTCACGGTGCTGTTCGCCGATCTCGTGGATTCGACCGGGCTCGCCCGACGCCTGGAGCCAGAGCGCGCACGCGAGATCCAGAGCCGGTTCCTCGACGCCGCATCGCAGGAGCTGCAGGCGCTGCGCGGGCGACCCGAGAAGTTCATCGGGGACGCCGTGATGGCGGTCTTCGGTCTCCCCACCGTGCACGAGGACGACGCGCTCCGCGCCGTGAGGGCCGGGCTCGCCATCCGTGGCCGGCTGCGCCGGATGAGCTCGGACCTCGGGCTGGCGGAGCCGCTCGAGGTCCGCGTGGGGATCGAGTCGGGCGAGGCCGCCACCGGGATCGGGCCGGTCGGGCAGCTCCTCGTCACCGGGCCGGTCGTGAACGCGGCGGCCCGGCTCCAGGCGGCCGCGGAGCCGGATGAGGTGCTGGTGGGCGAGACGACCTTCGCGCTGACGGCCACGACGGTGTCCTACGGGGACCGGCGGGATGTGCCGGCGAAGGGCTTCGACGGGCATCTCCCGGCCTTCCCGGTCGAGGGCCTCGCCGCGAGGTCCGCTCGGCGGACGATCCCGTTCGTCGGTCGGGCGAGCGAGCTCGCGATCCTGCGCGAGAGCTTGACCCGCGCGACCAGCCACGGCCGACCGGTCCTGGTGACGGTGGTCGGCGAGGCGGGCATCGGCAAGACGCGTCTGGCCGAGGAGCTCCTGGCGGGCCTCGACGACGAGGTGCTGGTGCTCGCCGGTCGCGCCTCCTCGTTCACCGATACGGCGACGTTCGCCCCCGCCGCGGCGATCGTGAGCGACCTGGCGGGCCTGGACCAGGACGATCCTCCCGAGAAGGCGAGGCGACGGCTGCGCGAGCTCGTCGAGGCGACGTGCGATGCCGCCGAGGTCGACCGGATCGTCGCGCGACTGTCGATCCTGTTCGGGATGGCCGAGCGCCGCGACGAGTCGGCGTTCGTCACCGACGTGCAGGCCGGGTTCGTCGCATTGATCGATGGGCTGACGAGGGACCGCGCGGCCGTGCTCCTGTTCGACGACGCGTACACGCTGCATCCACCGATGCTCGAGCTGATCGGTCGGCTGGGCGCGAGCCCACGCAGGGGACCGCGTCGCGCGATGGTCCTCGTGCTGGCTCGTCCGGAGCTGCTGGACGAGCGGCCCTCGTGGGGGGTCGACACCACGAACGCGACGCTGCTCCGGCTCGATCCGCTTTCGGCCGAGGAGTCCGTCGACCTCGTGCGGCAGGCGGCGGGCGGCGGTATCGAGGATGCGGAGGCGACGGAGATCGCCGCGCGCGCCGATGGGAACCCCTTCTTCATCATCGAGACGACCGGGATGCTCCAGCCGCGCGCGTCCGGCGGGACACCGTTCCCGCGCCCGGCACGGCCCCCCACCGTGCAGGCCGTCGTCTCGGCTCGGATCGATGCCCTCCCACCGCGCCTCCGCCAGCTGGCTCGCCGGGCGTCGACGTTCTTCGTCTCGTTCGACCTCGACGAGCTGACGGCGATCGACCCGGAGGCGACCGAGGACGAGATCAGGCAGCTCGAGGAGGCCGAGATCCTCGTCCGCGAGGAGCGGCGTCGCGGGCCGATCCGGTGGCGGATCCGACACGCGACGGTGAAGGACGTCGCGTACGCGAGCCTCCCCAAGCGGGAGCGGGTGCGGCTGCACCTGCTGATCGCGGACCGGCTGCTGGCCGGCGGTCGTCACGTGTGGGCCTCCGATCATCTCGAGCTCGCGGCCCTCGCCTCGCTCGACCTCGATCCGAACGATCGATCCGTCGCCGAACGCGCCGCCGATGCGCTCGTCCGCGCTGGCGACCGTGCCAGACGGCGGATGGAGAGCCGCTCGGCCGTCGACCTCTATCAGCGCTCGCTCGCGCTGGCCGGACCCGAGGAGCGCTGGGGCATCCGCGAGGCTCGGTCGCTGGCCGGCATCGGCGAGGCTCGCTACTGGCTGGGCGAGTACCCGGCGGCGACCGAAGCGCTCGACGCCGCCGTGGAGCTCGGGACGAAGCTCGAGGACCCGTTCACGCTTGCGCTCGCCCTCCGCTTCCTCGGCGACATCGCGATCAACGTCGACGCCGACGTCGACAGGGCCGAGCAACTCCTGCAGGGCTCCCTCGCAGCCGCGGAGGAGCTGCAGGAGCCGTGGGCGCTCGCCCGCACCCTGCTGTTCGCGGGGTGGGTTCCGTGGACACGCGATCGCCACGAGGAGGCCGAGGCGATCTGGCGTCGCGCCCTGGAGGTCGCCGACCCCGAGGACGGCTGGGCCCGTGCTCGGGCGCTCAACTGCCTGTCGATCAACCACACCGGTGGACCCATGCGCCCAGGTCCTGCGCGCGACGCAGCCCTCGAGGAGGCGCTCGCGCTCAGCGAGGAGGCGATGTCGGTCGCCGAGGCAACGGGTGACCAGTTCAGCATCGCGGTCACCACGGTGCAGCGAGGCCGGGTGCTCGAGGACCTCGGCCGGTACGAGCAGGCGCTCCCGTGCCTCGACGGGGCGATCGCCGTGTTCGAGGACCTCGGAGCGAGGTGGGAGCTCGGGGACGCGATCGCCGAGCGTGGGATCGTCAAGCGGGAGCTCGGGCGTCTGGACGGGGCCGACGAGGATCTGCGCGCGGCGATCCGGATCTCCGAGGAGCTGGGGGAGCGCCAGCTGGCGAGCTGGACCTGGCGCGCGCTCGCGCAGGTCTCCGAGCGTCGTGGCGACCAGGCGCAGGCGGAGATGCAGCTCCGACGCTCCCGCGAAGCGGAGCAACGGCGCCCACGGTAGGCGGCGGCCTGCGT
>Ga0105107_10002611_pt1 | contig 11878 bp, 9 predicted proteins | sample PPLLaktember2015_6_FD_79335 | JGI IMG/M metagenome (GOLD analysis project Ga0105107, IMG submission 79335) | Freshwater sediment microbial communities from Prairie Pothole Lake near Jamestown, North Dakota, USA - PPLs Lake P8 Core (1) Depth... | ecosystem: Environmental > Aquatic > Freshwater >... | reverse complement strand
GAGCAGCCACCATGGCGGAAAGAATTCGATGTCGCGCCGCTTCCTGGCACCGATCAGACGAAACAGTCGCAGTGGGTTCATCGGGCTGGACGGGGTTGGCTCAGGGAATGGGAAATTTCTGGTACGGATTCGAAACGGGTGGAATTCTTGTGCCCCGCGGCACTTTTGCCTCGCACCCTCACAGCTCGGACAACATCTTCCGCCGCAGTTCCCGATACTCCTCTTCGCTGAGCAGCCCCTGTGCACGCAGCCCGTTCAGCGTGCGCAGCCGTTCGGCGATGTCGCCACGCTGGGCGCCGGTGGAACTCGGCACAGCCGGCGATGACTCGGGCACGGTGGCCGGCGTTGGTGACGGCGCGTTCGTGAGGCTCGTCACCGGTCTGCCGCTTCCCGCCACGGCCTCTGCGCCGCTCGCTGCCCAAGTGACGCCGGCGAGCACGGCCGCCCCCGACAGAAGCTCCGGCTGCTTCAACGGCGCCGGGGCAAGCAGATCGACTACCGGAGGCGGCGCGGTGACGCCGGAGTAACCAAATGTGTCTCGCGGACGGCCTGACTTGGGTTGCATCACACCAAGCGGCAAGCGCTCGATCGCGGCACCGGGTGACCGGGACAGGCTAAAATCTGCCTCGATACTCGTCTTGGCGGCCGTTACGAATGCCGTGATTGACCAGTCCGTGTCGGGCCGCCCCCCGGCGAGGAATGCGACGGGCACGACGAACGATACGGTGCGATGGCGCACCCGTACCTCGGTGGGGAACAAGATCGAACCATCGATCCGTTTCGCGACTTCATCAGGGCTGCGCGCGCCTTCGCTTTCCGCGACCGCGTCGATGAGCTGCTGTCGCATCAGTTCGGGTCGAGGGGTCAGGATGACGGCTTTCTCCCACGCGTGGGACTCGTCGATGCTCACACGGCGCCCGGGCAGGGTGTAGGTATTGCCGGCGCCCTTGACGCGGTCCTGGTCGATGTAGACGTCCAAGTTTAAAGCGTAGAAGCCGCGACGGGCGAAGTAGGACAGCGGTTCCGGGCCGGCGTCACCGGCCACGGACGCTGGATTGCGGATCGGATTCCTGAACGTTGCTTCGAAGCGATACGCGTCGTCGGTGCGAACAATGCGCAGCGACAGCAGGTCCAGGTCACCGGGCTGGAAGTCACCGCGCTGCGGGTAGACCAGCGTGCCGTTGCCATGGTCGTCGCCGGCCGGGTCATTAAGGATGGCGACTTGGCGCTCGGCGCCCCATGCGGTCAGCACGGGAAAAACGAGGGCAAGCAGGAGTAAGCGCGTCATGGAGTCGGTCCTTATGCGTTTGCCACCGGTCGCGGCGCGGGCCGATGATCATAATGCACCGCGATGCAACAAGAAAACCCTCCCCGGCGAGGGGGGAGGACCAGTGCCTGCCTCTTCAAGCCAAACCGAAGTGCGCGATCAGAAGATCACCTTGGCAAACGCCTTTAGCCGGTATTGCTCCACGTCGATCTGGGTGCCGGTCTGCTGCGGGTCGCCGCGGCCATCGATCCACTGCGCGAGCGTGCCCAACTCGAAGCCGGTCAGATTGTAGGCAAAGCGCAGGCTGATGATGTCCTTCTCGTTCTCGAACTTCGCGGCGCCCAGGGTGATGTCACGCGTGTACCGTCCGTAGGACAGGCTGCCGTAGAGATGACTGAAGAGCTGCTTGCCGACCGAGACCGAAAAGCCGTTGTCGACGGTCTCGCGGTTGTCGGCCGCGGTGAGGACATCGGCGCTGTCCTCGTCGCGCACCTGCTTCCACTTGAAGCCGGTGTCCAGCCCGCCGGCGACCGGGAACACGTGGCTCACCTTGAAGGCGAGGATGTCCGTCTTGCGGTCAGTGTCTTCCTTGAAGCCTGGTCCGGTTGGGCCGCCAAAGTTGATGACGTCGAAGACGTTCTGCTCACCGCCCCAGTTCTGCCAGTTCTGGTTGTAGTCGATGCGCGTCGCCTCGATGGACATCGGCGTGTTCGCCACGTCGTACTTCAGCAGCACGGTCACGCCCTTCCAGCCGATTGCCGATTCGGCGCCGGTCTCGTCGAAGTCGAGGAAGTCATTGTCGCGAATCGTGACCGGAACTTGCAGCATCTCTCCGGCTTGGCCACCGATGTACTTCGGATCACCCCAGCCGAACCACGCGGACTCGCTGCCTTCCGTCAGCAGCACGTCGCTCTCGCGCCGCGCGCCCACCGCGCTGACGTAGCCGGCGCCGATGTTGAAGTACTGCAGCATGATGCCGAAGCCGGGCAGCGGCGTCCGCGACCAATCGGCCGTCAGCAAGTAGGCCCTGTCGTCGTAATCGGCGCCCAGCAGGTTGCTAAAGGTCTGCACCACGGTATCGACCTCGTATATGGAGTAGTAGGCCGCACCGCGCAGATCGAGTCCGTCGAGCAGGCTGCCCTCGGCGCGCAGCGACATCACCTGGTTCTTGAAACGGGTGGTGGTGTCCTGTCCGTCGAACAGGGTGGTGTCGGCCGCATCGCGCTCGCGGTCCTTGGTCTGCTGCACGCTCGCCGTCAGTCTGGCGCCGGCCAGCGGCAGCTTGAACTGCGCGACATAGGTACCGTCGTTCTTCTGCAAGCCGGTGGGGGTGTCCGTGGTGCTGAAGTTGGGACCGAGGAACTGGGCCAGCGAGATCCAGGCCACGTCGTAGCTGCTGCCGGCCAGCCCCAGCGGACCCTTGAAGTACACGCCGTTGATGTTGTCGCGGTCGATGTAGCGCATCTTGCCGACCGTGAACGGATCGAACATGCCCCAGTCGCTCGAACCCAGCAGGGCCTGGTTCAGCCACGAATAGCCGGGCGTGAGGCTGACGTAGGCGCCACGCAGTTTCATGTTCTTGGCCTTGATCGGCGTGTTTTCGTCGGCAAAGCCGAACTCCGACCAGTAGGCACCGCTCGAACGGCTCTGCACGCGCGCGCCGGCCTCGACCTCGCGCGAGACCCGGGCGGTGATCCGCAGTTCGAGTTCCGTGAACTGGCCCTGGTCCGAGCCGCTCGCCGTGTCGATCGAGCCGCCCGATTGCAGCCGATGGTCACCGTCGAGAAACTTCATGTAGATGTTCGAGCCGCTGAAATCGAGTTCGACTGCGATTGCGGGTCCCGCCAGCGTGAGACCAACGGCCAGGCAGAGCGGTTTCAGTTGATGTGTTTTCATGTTTGCAAGTCCTCCTGTTAGGTTGGACGGGTCACTTCTTGATCATCTTCAGGGTGGCCATCTTCACGGATTTGCCGTCGGGCCCGCACTCGTAGGCCAGCATGTCGGCCTGCCTGGCGTCGGGTCCATCCAGCACGTCCATCACGTGTGGATCGCACTCGCCGTCGTGGCCGCCGCCCCAGCGGTGCTGACCTTCGTACTCGTTGACCTTGCGGGTCAGAAAGTCATTGCCGGCCGGGAAACCCTCGTTCGATTGCATGACGACCTGGTAGCTCCACGCCTCGACGTTGCCGTCGCCACCAAGCTCGGCCAGGGGCACCGCGCCCCGGATCGTGCGGCCGCTGCCGCGGGTGATGTTCGGCACCACGATGTCCTTGGCCAGGGCGCCGGTCTTGGTGGTGGCCTCGGTGGCGACGCGCGCCTTGCGTTGCGGCGACAACACGACCAGTTTGTTCCACTCATGGCCTTCCGCGAATTTCGCGTTCACCCCCGGCGGTGTCTCGGCGTGGCCGCCTGGACCGGTCTTGATGAAGATGAACACCATCTGCACGGCGAAGCCGGTCCCCATGCCCCACGGATCTTCCAGCGAACTGTTCACGTCGACGGCGAAGTCGGCATTGCTGCCGCTCTTCGTCACCGACAACTTCGTCAGGTCGAACGAACCCGCCTTGTAAACAGTGTCGGTCGGGTAGGTGTAGTTGCCCGGCCCCTTGTCGTCACCGGTCGGGTCGTTGAACGTAACCGGCGCCGCGACCACCGGACCGGCCATGATGACCGTCGCCACGGCAGCGGCCAGAAGCGCCTTTTGTTGGCTATACATGATCCACCTCCTTGCTCTCTCGCGTTGATACTGAATAAAGGGATCGCATCGCTGCGCCCTCAGCCTTTCACCCCGCCGGCGGTGAGTCCGGCGATCAGGTACTTCTGCAGGTAGTAGAACAGCGCCACCACCGGCAGCGAGACGATAATGGAACCGGCGGCGAAATAGCCCCACTGCGAACTGAAACCGCCGACGAAGAAACGCAGGCCGACCGGCGCGGTATAGGACACCTCCTCCTCCATGAAGATCGAGGCGAGGATGAACTCGTTCCAGCCGGTCATGAACGAGAACAGCGCGGTGACGGCGACCGCCGGCTTTGCGAGCGGCAGGATGATGCGAAAGAAGATCATCGCCGGCGTCGCCCCATCCATGATCGCCGATTCCTCGATCTCGATCGGGATGGTGTCGAAGTAGCCCTTGAGCATCCACACGCAGAACGGGATCGCGGTCACCGCGTACACAATCACCAGACCGGCGTAGGTGTTGCCGAGGTGCAGCCACTTCACGATGATGATGAACAACGGCACCATCATGAGGGTGCCGGGAAACATCTGCGACACCAGGAACATCATCATGCCGGTGCGCCGTCCCGGGAAGCGGAAGCGCGAGAACGCGTAGGCCGCGGTGCAGGCAAGAAACACCCCGAGCACCGTGGTCGCGCCGGCGACGATCGCGCTGTTCAGAAGCCAGCGGCCGAACGGCTCGTCGATCAGCACATCGGCGAAGTTCTTGAGCGACACCGTCTTCGGCCATGGCAGCACGCTGCGCAACCGGTCGACGAAGCCGGGCTCGGACGGCAGGTCGACGACGACCAGACTCTGCCCGCCCGAGAACGCGAGCGTGAACACCCACAGGATCGGGTAAATCGCGAGCAGCGTGAAGGCGACGAGCGCCAGATGCAGCGCCACGTGCCGTCGTTGCCCTGCGGTCACGTGCTTCATGCGATTGCCTCCGTGGCGCGCGTCACGCGGTTCTGGAACACGCCGTAGACCAGCAGGATCATGAAAATCACCACCGAGTAGGCGGCGGCGTAGCCGTACTGGTACTTCTCGAAGGCGATCTTGTACGCCTGGGTGATCAGGATCTCGTTGGAGCCGGCCGGCTCGCCGCCCGACACCAGGTAGATGATGTTGAACATGTTGAAGGTCCACACCACCGAGATGATGATCGCCGGGATCAGCGTCGGCCGCAGGTACGGCAGCGTGATGTGGCGGAACTGCTGCCAGCGGCTCGCGCCCTCGACGCGCGCCGCCTCGTAGGCGTCCTGCGGAATGGACTGCAGACCGCCGAGCGTAATCACCATCATGAACGGGAAGCTCAGCCAGCCGTTGGTGGCGATACCGGTAAGAAACGACGTGAACACGCCGTCGAACCAGGAAACCGGCTCGCCGCCGAACATCTGGATCACCTGGTTGATGACGCCGTACTGTTTATGAAACATGCCGCGCCAGGTGAGCGCGGTGATGTAGTTCGGAATCGCCCACGGCAGGATCAGCAGCACGCGATAGACGTTGGTGAAACGCAGGCCCTTGGTATTGAGCGCGAGCGCCAACAGCAGCCCCAAGCTGACGCCGATGGTGACGTTGCACACCGTCCAGGCGATGGTGATGAACAGCGTCCAGTAGAAGTTCTGGTAGTTCACCACCCAGCCGCCCTCGGTGCCCCGTATCACCTGGAAGTCGCCGAGGATGACGATGTAGTTCTTGAGGCCGACCCACAGCTCGCGCAGTGGCAGGTTCTCGTTGAACAACGTGGTGTCGGTAAACGACAGTGTTACGCCGTAGATGAAGGGGAAGAACACCAGCACCAGCATGCCGAGAATCGCCGGCGCCACGTAGCGATAGGCGATCTTGTGTTCGACGAGCGTCAGCCGCAGCCGCCGCGCGTAACCGAACGCGACGAAGCCGAGCACGAGCACGCTGAGTGCCGCGTTGCCCCACAGGCCGCGCGTCACCCGCGTCGCGCGCGCGCCGAGCTCATCCGCGAGTGCGATTCGGTCAACGCTGCCATCGGCGCCGATGATCGCGCGCGGCCGCTGATAGTCGTCCACGTCCCAGCGGTTGTCCGTCACCGCCTTGACGGCCAGCGCTTGCGTGGCGCTCTCGAACTCGCGCTTGGCCGCGGTGTACTGCTGCGCCAGCTCAACGGCAAAGCGTTCGTGGCGCGCGCCGAGCTCGGCAAGCCCGTCGCGCGCCTCGCCATACAACGCTGCGCCGAGCAGCAGCAGCGCGACGCCGAACTGCGCCCACGGTCTTCCCGGCGGCGCGGTGCGGCCGCGCCGCCACGCGGCGGCGGCGGCGAGCAGGAACAGCGCGATCGGCGCCGCGATCGCCACGGCCACGCGGCCGGTGGCCGGCGGCAGCGCGGGTGCGGCGACGCGCTGCTCCACCTGCACGAAGCCGAGCACCTGCCCGCCCACGGCATACGGCACCGCCACGCGCAGCCGCGTGCGGTCGAGGCGCGCAACGTCGATCTGCTTCTTGCGGAACACGCCCTCCGCCGCGTTCGTCTCGACGTTGGCGCGCAGCTCCTGCCCCAGGTCGTACAGCGGCTTTTCTTCGCGCGCAAGCTGTCGCGGCAACGGAGCCACGTCGCGCGGGTCGGTCGAGGCCAGAAACTGCGCGTCGGCGCTGCGCACCACGCGGATCGCGACGATGTCGCTGAAGCGCGCTGACCACGCTCTGCTCAGTGCCGCCAAGCGCGGCGCGCTGCTATCGGGCGCCGCCGCCTCCACCGCCGCCACCTGATCGGCCAGCGCCATTGCCTGCATCACCACCGCGCGCTCCTGGCGCTCCGCCAACAGCTCGTCCTGCGCCTGCGCGAAGAACCACTCGCTTAGCAACACGCCCGAGGCGACGGCCAGCAGCAGGCCGAGCGTCGCGGGCTGCGTGAGGAGCGCGCGCAGTTTCATCTACCCTTCCTCAGCGCGGCGACATCCTTCTCGACCGTGCGCTGCGCCTTCTCAAGCGCCACCTCCGGCCTGGCGGCACCGCGCACGATTGTGTTCATGGCGGTGGTTGCCGGCGACCACATCACGGTCATCTCGGCGAAGTTCGGCATCGGCGTCGCCGTGTCCAGCTGTTTGCGGAAGGCGGAGAGCACCGGGTCGTCGGCCACGGCCTTATGCGTGTACACCGCCTTGTTGGTGTGCAGTTGCCGGCCCTCCACCGCCAGCACCAGCCCGGCCTCTTCCGACACCAGATACTTGGCGAGGTCGTAGGCCGCTTCCTTGTGCCTGGAGCTCATGGCGACGTACACGCCTTCGATCGTGAGCCAGGGGCGCATCGGCTTGCCACCGGCCTCATCGATGGTCGGCAGCGGCGCCAGCCCGTAGTCCAGGCCGGGCGCGACCTCGCCCAGAAACCACGGTCCCGAGAACACCATCGCCGCCTTGCCGTCGTTGAACAGCGACGTGATCAGCGCGGTGGACGGCTCGGCCGGCAGGATCGCGTCCTGGCGGATCCATTTGAGCAGCAGCTTCATGGCCGCGATGTTCTGCGGCGCGTTCAGCACCGGCTTCGGGCCGGGATCGAACGCGCGCCCGCCGAAGGCGTTCTGCAGCGCGGCGTGGTAGTAATAGTCGTTGTACGCGTAGGCCAGGCCAAAACGGCCGGCCGCCGCATCGGTCAGGCTCTTGGCCAGCTTGACCAGCTCGCCCGAGGACTTGGGCGGCACCTTGACGAGCTTCTTGTTGTAGATGAGCGTGATGCTCTTGTAGTTGAGCGGCAGGCCGTAGACGGTGTTGCGGTAGGTCATCGCCTCCAACATGCTCGGCAGGAACTGGTTGCGCGTCTTGTCGTCGAGGAAGAATCCGATCGGCTCGACCGTACTACCGCCCTCAACCCAGCCACCAAGGCGGTCCTGGGCGAAGATGAACACGTCCGGGCCCTTACCGCGCGGCACTGCCGCCGTGATCTTGTCGGCGTAGGCGTCGTACGGCACCGCGAGCGTTGTCGCCTCGACACCTTTGGCGGCGGCCTGCTTGTTGTAGTTGGCGACGACCTTCTCGAACGCCGCCTTCTCCTTGCCGCGGTAGGCGTGCCACACGGTGAGCGTGGTCGCAGCCGCCTGGACCTGCACCGCCCAGGCGGCCAGCACTAGCACCGTCCAGACCCTGGCGCTACCCAATATCGTTTTCAGCCGGTTCGCTTTCATGTCTGTGCTCCTCGCGTACGTTGTCACGCCCCTGTTCCGCCAACCGTCGTTCGGTCTGCGGGTCGAACAGATGAGTCTTCTCTCCATTGATCGCGAGCCGGATCTTCTGCCCGATCTGCGGCAACCTGTCGGTTTCGAGCTTGGCGAGGATGCGCTCCTCGCCGCTGCGCACGTGCACGATGATCTCGTGCCCGAGCGGCTCGAAAATCTCGATCACGCCGTCGAACTCCGCGGCCGTCTTCCAGTCCTGCTGCCCGGCCTCGCGCACATCCTCCGGTCGTATGCCGAGAGCGAGGGGCTTGCCCCGATACGCCGCAGTCGACTGCTGCCACTTCGGCGGCAACGGCAGCGCGAACGCCGCGTGTTGCAGGGCGCGCCCGTCGCCGCTCACCGACACGGTCAGCGTGTTCATCGGCGGCGACCCGATGAAGCGCGCCACGAACATGTTCTGCGGCGTGTCATAGAGTTCGAGCGGCGCCCCAATCTGCATCAGCCGGCCGGCGCTGAGCACCGCGATGCGGTGGCCGAGCGTCATCGCCTCCACCTGGTCGTGGGTGACATACACCGTGGTCGTCTTCAGGCGGCTCTGCAGCTTGCTCAGCTCGGCGCGCATCTGCACGCGCAGCGCCGCGTCCAGGTTCGACAGCGGCTCATCGAACAGGAACACCGCAGGCTTGCGCACGATCGCGCGCCCGAGCGCCACGCGCTGGCGCTGTCCGCCCGAGAGCTCCTTCGGCTTGCGGTCGAGCAGCTCACCCAGTCCGAGGATGCCGGCCACCTCGCTGACGACGGTCTCGATCTGCGCCGGCGGCACCTTGCGGATGCGCAGGCCGAAGGAGATGTTCTCGCGCACCGTCATGTGCGGGTACAGGGCGTAGCTCTGGAACACCATCGCCACGTCGCGATCCTTGGGCGGCACATCATTGACGCGCCGCCCGCCAATGAAGAGCTCGCCGCCGCTGAGCGCCTCGAGCCCGGCGATCATGCGCAGGATCGTGGACTTGCCGCAGCCGGACGGGCCGACCAGCACGATGAACTCGTGATCCCGGATCTCGAGGTCGAGATCCGGGATCACGTTCACTTCGCCAAAGCGCTTGGCTACATGCTGGAAGCGAATGTCGGCCATGCGCTCGTCCCGGATGTTGCGGCTCCGCCCACGTACACGTGCGCCGTCCTGGCCGGCACGCTGACCGACAGCATGCGCTCGCGCACATCGGCGCGCGCGCCACTCAGCGCCTCGCGCACGGCGCCGGCTTCCCACCCGGCCGGCAGTGGCACGCTGACGGTGGCGTCCCGTGCGCCGCGATTGATGGCGACGATGACCGCGTCCTTCGCCGCGCCATCCTCGCGTGCGAACACCAGCAGGTCGCCATCGGTCGCGAGCGCGCGAAACGCGCCGCGCGCCAGCGCCGGGTGGGCGCGGCGCGCGGCGATCAGCCGCCGGTAGTAATCGCGCAGCGCCTCGTCTCGCCTGACATCCCTGCCGGGCGGCTGCGCGCGTTCGCCCCACGGCATGTCGCTGCGGTTGCTGGGCCAGGCAGCGCCGCGCCGGCCCACTTCCTCGCCGTAATAGATCACCGGGATGCCGAAGCTGGTCATCTGCAGCGCGACGCAGAGCTTGAACTTCGCGACGTCGTTACCGAGTTCGTACAGCGCCATCGGCTCGTCGTGCGACGACAAGTAGTGCGCCAGGTGGTAGCCGGCACGCAGCCGCTGGCGCTTCGCCAGATACGCGGCGAAGGCCACGGTCCGGCCCTTGCCTTCGACGAAGGCCTGGCAGGAGCCCTTGAAGCTGAAGTCGAAGCCGGCGTCCATCTCGTCCGGCGCAAACCACTCGTCCAGCACCTCGTTCGATCCGCCCCAGACTTCGCCGAGCAGGAAGAACTCCGCGCCGAGCTCGGCGCGCGTGCGGGCGCGATGCGCGCGCCAGAAGTCGTGCTCGACGTGCTTGACCGTGTCGAGCCGGAAACCGTCCAGGCCCACGCGCCGTGCCAGCCCGAGGTGCGCGCGGAACAGGTGCTCGCGCACTTCCGGAAGCTCGGTGCGCAGGTCCGGCAGTCCACCCACCTGGCAGGTGATCGGATCCACGGCGCAGTCGCCCGGGCGGGTGCGTATCCAGTGGCGCGTCGGCGCCGCGCTGACGTAGCGCGCGCCGTAACCCACGTGGTTGTAGACCACGTCGAGCAGCACCTTGATTCCGCGCGCGTGCGCGGCATCGATCAGCGCCTTGAGTCCAGCCTCCGCGCCGAAGTGCGGTTCGAGGCGCTCGAAGTCGTCGGCCCAGTAGCCGTGGAAGGGCCAGTGTTCAAAACCGCGCGCCCATTCCGAGCCCGGCGGTCCTTGCGCCCACACCGGGGCATCGATCTGCTTCACCACCGGGTTGATCCAGATGGCGGTGGCGCCAAGGCCGGCGATCTCATCCAGCTGCGCCCGCAGCCCCGGCAAATCGCCACCGTGCCAGGCACCCGGATTGCTGCGGTCCACGCGTTCGTTGTTGGCGCCGTCCCCATCCGCGAAGCGGTCGATCAGGACGAAATAAATGATCGCATCCGACCAGTCGCGTTGCGGGGAGATCGCAACCGGCATCGCCGCGGCTGCCGGCGTTGGAGCACTCGGGGTGGTGGCGCAGGAGGTGATCGAGCCGGTGGCAGTGAGCAGCAGCGCGAGGGAAGCAGCCAGCCACACGGAGCACCCGCGACAGGGTGTCGCGTCGGACGGCAGTCTTTCCTCGTCCTTGTTCTTTTCCATCACGCCCTCGATATCGAGATCGTGAACCGTACCGCCCGTACGGCGGTGCCGGAGATAAAGATGGTGGTGGGCCAGCCTTCTCGCCGCGACGACTCCGAGGGGTTATGCTAACAAGACATTCCGCCGGAACCTTGATCGGTGTCAAAAAACCGGGCCCGGCGTCGTTCCGTGACGATCGCGATGGAGGCGACCCAGTCTCCGCGCCCGGCTGTAACGATCACAAGTACAAACCGCCGGTCTCCTCCAGCCAGTCCGCGATTCTTGCGACCGCCCGATCGGTGTCATCGTCCGAGACATCCAGGGTCAGGGTCGGCAGCGCCGACTCCGCGACCAGCCTTTGCATCAGCTGCTGCTCCTCGACGAACGCCGCCAGATCGTCGTACTGCGCGGGCTTTCCGGACACCTGCAGCCGCTCGCGGCGCGCCGCCTCGAAAGACTCGGGGGTACGCGTGCAGAACACCAGCCGGAAACCCAGCGGCAACAGCCGCTCCTCGAGCCAGCGGAAATCGTAGCGCCTGCCGTGCGCACGCAACTGGTATGTCTGCGTGGAAATGTGAAACCGGTCCACGATCCACGAGTAGTAGCGCAGTAGCTCGAACAGGTGCAGCCAGGTTCGGTACGTCTCCATGGCCAACGCCTCCTCCTGCGGCTCGAAGTTGATCAGGCCGCGACCCCAGGGAACGTTCGTGAACGCGCACCACTCGGCCGAGATGAGGGGCGAGTGGTAGCGGTACTTGCGCGGACCCACGATGCGCGGGTGCTCGTTGAGCGCGAAGGCGATGTCCGTCTTGTGGGTAAGGCGCGTGCCTTCCAGGATTATCTTCGGACAAAGTTTGGGCATACGCGCGTCGTTACTCGCACGAGCAGACGCGAACATGCCGCCAGTTGTCGCGGTTCTCGACCATCCGGATGCCGAGCAGCCACCATGGCGGAAAGAATTCGATGTCGCGCCGCTTCCTGGCACCGATCAGACGAAACAGTCGCAGTGGGTT
>Ga0105107_10002610_pt1 | contig 11878 bp, 13 predicted proteins | sample PPLLaktember2015_6_FD_79335 | JGI IMG/M metagenome (GOLD analysis project Ga0105107, IMG submission 79335) | Freshwater sediment microbial communities from Prairie Pothole Lake near Jamestown, North Dakota, USA - PPLs Lake P8 Core (1) Depth... | ecosystem: Environmental > Aquatic > Freshwater >... | reverse complement strand
GTGCCCAGGCGTTTCGTCAGAATCAAGAGATCTCCGACTTTCAAGTTCCTTTTTGTGAGAACTCGGTCCGGGTGGATGTAGCCGGTGACAGAAAGACCATACTTGAGTTCCGGGTCCTCCACGGTGTGGCCTCCCACGAGCACCACGCCGGCCTCACGCATCTTTTCCAGTCCGCCTTCAATGATCCGGCGGAGGACGGATATGTCCATGTCTTTGGCCGGGAACGCAACGAGGTTCATCGCAGTTTTGGGAACACCTCCCATGGCATAGACGTCACTCAATGCGTTGGCTGCGGCGATCTGACCAAACCAGTATGGGTCATCCACGATCGGGGTGAAGAAATCCACAGTTTGGATTAGGGCAAGGTCATCCGACACCTTGTACACACCCGCATCGTCCGCCCGATCAAGACCGACAATGAGATTTGGGTCCGTCGGCAATTCGAGCCCGCACAGCGCTTTGTCCAGGTCCCCTGGAGCCAGTTTCGAGGCTCATCCGGCCCCTTTCACCGTTTCCGTCAATCGAGGTTTCCTTGTGGTCTCCATCCCTGTGTCTCCTCACGGTTCAGTGTCACGCTAAAACATAAACATATACACCCCCACTTTTCAACCACGAAAAGACTTTTCCGGATAAGCCCCGGTAAATCACTTTCCGTCAACCGCAAGCAGGGCCGCACCCAAAGCCCCCACCATCTGAGGGCTTTCGGGAACAAGGATATCCGATTGAAGAGCTTCTTCAAGGAGGTGGTGCATGCAGGGGTTTCTAGCCACTCCTCCTGCAAAGACAATAGGCCCCTCCACCGACACCCGTTTCACCATGCCTGAGGCCCGTCGCACAACTGAACGATGAAGGCCGAGGGCGATATCAAGCCGGTCTTCACCCTTGGCCAAGAGCGAAGTCACTTCGGATTCAGCGAACACTGTGCACATGCTGCTGATCTGAATGTCCTTCTTAGCCTTGAGCGCTTGGATTCCGAACTCCTCTATCGGGAAGCCCAGGGCGCGGGCCATGACTTCAAGAAACTTGCCAGTCCCTGCGGCACAGCGGTCATTCATCTCAAACTTCAGGACTCTTCCCGATTCATGAAGCGAAATGGCCTTGGAATCCTGTCCGCCGATGTCCAGGATGGTCCTTGCCTGAGGCACCAGGAAACGGGCGCCCACGGCATAGGCTTTGATCTCCGTCACCGTGGACGCGTCGAGGGCGACCTCCAGAAGATGCCTCCCCGTAGCCCGTGGCCATGAGGCGGTCGTGTTTAGCTCCATCCAGAAGCTTAAGGGCTTCTTTCAGGGGGTCGAAACCCGAATCGCCCTGCCGGGTTTCGACCACCCTGCCATCTTTTACAACTGCCACTTCAATCGTTCTGGAGCCGATATCGATCCCTGCGCATCTCATGCTGCTTCTGTTGCTCCTCACTTTATCTGCTCGACGAAGGCTTCAACCCTTGTCTTGAGCTGACCCACGTCCTCCATGCTGTAGTCGGTCTCGATCCGGAGTGTGGGGATGCTCTTCGCTTCGAGGGCCTTCTCCACAGGCATGGACTCCATGATATAGGGCTGGCAGAACTGGAGGCTGTAGTGAATGACTCCGTCCGCCTTGTAGCCCTGATACATCTCCGCCGCGTGCTTGACCCTGTCGGGGTTCGGGGTGAAGATCGCGCAGTCCACCTGGAAATAGCGGTCGATGATGGCTTCCATCAGCTCTTCGACGCTCTTCCCAGAATCGTCCACCAGATTGCGGGTGCCCCTCTCACCCACGCATGATTCCTCGCCCACAATCGTCGCTCCCGAACTTTCGATGATCCAGGGCACTTTCCAGTTCGGCACTGCCATAGGACAACCTGAAAGAAGCACCCTGGGCGCGCCTTTGGGGAAAACGCCTTCCTGAGTGAGACTTTGTCTGGGGAAGGTCCATGACATAGAGCGTCTTGACCAGGCCACCCAGCGTTTCGTAGGATTTTTTCTTACCGTCGCAGGTGTTCTCACCCACGATCATGTCGGCGGATTCGAAGTAGGGGCAGACCTTTTCGAGCTTGAACCCGAACGCTGACTTGATGAGGGCGCACGTGTTGCGCGGCAGGAGTTTTTCCACTTCCTCTGTGGCAAAATCTGCTCCTGTGCAAAGCCCCACCAGGGTTGCGTCCGCGGCCCTCACGATCTCTTCCGGCACAAAAACGCAAAAGGAGCCGATCACCTTTCGGCCTGCCGCTTTTTCATCCAGCAATTCCTTGACCCTCAGGCCGTGCACCTGGCTGACCACAAAATCGAAATACTGCATGCCCTTTGGCCGTTTCTCCTGGGTCATGAAGATGTCCTTGTACCCTTGGCCTAGGGCAGCCAGCAACGCATCATGGGCTTCCAGATTCAGCCCCAAATTCTTCCACATTTCTCTGTACTCATCGCTCATAGTTGTTTCCTCCTTTGTAAGTTGTTTTTCATGAATACACGCTCATCACCCATCCTTCTGGTGAACGCAATCGTGTCGAGGTATTCAAGGATGGGAATTGCCACCGTTCTTCCGTAGCCAAGGGTCTCCTTGCAGTCAGGTATCGTAAAGGCGCCATTCTTTTCAATGACCCGGCCCACTCTACGTTTGATTTCCTCCAGCGATTCAACAGTGAGAAACCGTTTGTCGCCAAGGATCACCAGCTTCCCCTGCCCCTTCAGGTAATCAAGATGTTTTTGGATAACCCTTTTGTCGATTTTCTTGTCGTGGCGCTTCCAAATGGCATCGGCGCTAAAGGGATTCAGACCTGATTTGGAAGCAAAGTCGAGCAGCAGGTTGATGAGCTTTTCCTGCTCCCTTGAAAGATTGCCTGCTACTTCGGGCGCCTGGTATCCGCCGCCGACTTTTACAAGAGATCCATTGCGACAGAGATCGTCCAGCAACTCCTGGATGAAGGATGTATCAGGCGGGAGCTTGGCCTTCGCCTTTGCCTCTTCCTGGCTCACAGCCTCTTTCAGGGCGTTCTCCCGCAGGAGGGCTCTTATTGCCTCCAACAGCCTTTCCTTCACAGAATTGTAGGACCCTGTTTGGATCAATCGCTGGTCCCGCAGCATGAGCAGCTTCTTCTGAGCCAGCATCCGTTGCACCTCATTTTCCAGACTCTTGAGGGAAAAGCCTGTGGCCCTCAAGATTTCCTCGATCCCCGCCGGTCGGCTTGAGTTGGTATCTAAGAATCGCAAAAGGGCTTCCCTCACATTTCGCTCATGGAGAGCTTTCAGGTAAGGAATAAGGGTTGCAGTCTTTACCCTGCGGTATTTTGGGGACCTCGCCTCCAGCACCTTCCCACCCTCGATCACGGTCGGAAGATCCATAAGGCAAAGGACAAAGGGATCAGAGGGCAGGGCAGGGACGAGATTCGCAAGCTGCAACTGGGCCAGGCCGGTTTCTCCCGGTTCCAGCTTCTCTTTGGCGATTAGGGCGATCCGGGCATTGGTGGCGGATGTTCCGAGATAGATTTTCACCCTTTGGCCATCTCGCAGAGATTTCTTCGCGCCCGCAAGGAGACGGATGTCCACATTAAAATATCTGCTCGAAAAGACGGTCCCAATACAGGCCAGAAGCATCCCCCGGCCCACATCCTGCAACTGCACTTTGTGCAGGCTGATTCCCACTCGCTGGCCGGCCACGGCCTCCTCCACTTTTTTGTGGTGGATTTCCAGGGATCGGACCCGGGTTTCCAGACCGGACGGCCAGAGCACAAGGGAGTCATTCTCTTTAACCTTTCCCGAAAGCACCGTGCCGCTTACGACCGTCCCAAATCCCTGGACTCCCCTGACCTGGTCAATCCAAAGACGGAAGGGCTCCTCGGAGTTTTTGCCTCGGCAGGTCTCCCACAGCTTCTCAATCTGCGCTCGGATCTCCTCTGCCCCTCTGAAGTCCAATGCTGAAAAGTGGATGATGGGCTGAGTGTCCAAAACGGTCCCTGCCAGCAGTTCCCTGATTTCGAGTTCCGCCATCTCTCGCGTTTCATCATCCACCAGGTCGACCTTGCTCAGAACAACGAAACCGGTTTCAGCGCCGAGAAAGCGCAGGATCTCAAGGTGTTCCCTGGTCTGAGGCATCACGCCGTCGTCTGCGGCCACTACCAGAATAGCCGCATCCACATTGCTAAGGCCGCGGATGGTGTTCTTCATGAAACCGGTGTGCCCGGGCACATCGACAAAAGCCACTCTTTTTCCTGAAGACAGGTCCATCGGCGCAACGCCCGACTCGATGGAAAGGCCCCGGCGCTTTTCCTCCTGGAGCCGGTCCGTGTCGATGCCGGTCAGGGCCTTCACGAGGCTGGTCTTACCGTGGTCCACATGCCCTGCAACTCCTATCGTGAGATGTTTCTGCAAAACCTAGGCTGCACTCATGCTCCATGCGTGGAGGGGGCAAGGGGAATCGAACCTCCTCCCGGTTTTGCAGACCGGGACGACGGATTTGAAGTCCGTGTGGCGCGCCAGCACCATTGCCCCCGAAAACTTCTCGTGAGGCGACTGAGCCAGGCTGAAAGAAAATTGCAGGGTTGGAATTCCGCGATCAGAAAGAGGAGTGGTTGATTTTCTGGCCTGACCCTGAGCCTACCGAACCCGGGTAGAATTCGAAGCAATGCGTCAGGTGAAGCCGAAAAACCGTTTCATGAAGGTTGCCTTTGAGCAGCTCGGTTGGAAATCGTGTTTCTATATACTAAAGGTCATTCCGATTTGTCAATAAGGAAATGCCGATAGATCAGTCGGTCTAAACCGGCATCCCGCCCCACCGCTGGCTCAGGTTAAATTGGCGCCGGGGCCAGAGAATGGAGCGGGGTTCTGACGTTCGGAGTCATTCCTTTACGGGAAGGACATGAATCGCTTTGATAATCAACTGGATTTCGTCCCCAGGCTTGAGCTGGAGATGCTCGACGGATTCGGTCGTGAGGACCGACGCCATTTCCGCGGGAACGGTCACATCAAACTTTACCAGAGCCATGACATCCCCTTTTTTTACAGATTTCACCTTAGCTTTGATGATGTTTCTTGCGCCGTATTTCATAATAGACTCCTTTCTGTTCGCTTAAGGGTTTATCCATTGAGGAATCCTGCGAAGAATTTGAGCAGCGCCAACGCGGTCAGGCCTCCTCGTACATCCAAAATCATGGAAATCCTGATCTGCCTTGGAAAAGTAACCTATCCCAGCGAAATTGAAAAGCTCTCCCATCAGGATGCGAAAAAGAAGCTAATGATTTCTTCTCTTAAAAAATAGCATTCTCTGGACAAAGGATTACGCGGATAAGGGAGATCCACAGACACCTCCTTGACCAGCCGTCCCTGATCCATCACCAGCACCCGTTGGCCCAGGAATATCGCTTCATCCACATCATGGGTCACAAAAAGAATGGTTTTTCTTTGTGACATGAACAGGTTCACGAGCTCTCGCTGAAGGTGACGACGGGTAAAGGCATCGAGGGCTCCAAAGGGTTCATCCATGAGAACGACATCCGGGTCAAAGCAAAGCGTTCTTCCCAAGGCCACTCTCTGAGCCATGCCGCCCGAAATCTGTGACGGGTAAGCATCCCGAAAGAGTTTCAGGCCTAGAAGGTTCAAATAGCTGTCCACGGTGTCCTTCACTCGAATCCGGTCTGATTCCTTGACGAGCGAAAAGGCAAGATTCTGTTCGACCGTCAACCAGGGCATCAACCTGGGTTCTTGAAAGACGATACTCACCTTCGGAGAGTTTTCTTCTACGCCAGGATGGCGGATAAAGCGTACGCTGCCTCTTGTCATTTGCTCTAATCCACAAATGATCCGGAGCAGGGTAGTCTTTCCGCAGCCGCTTTTGCCGACGACAGCTACAAAAGAGGAATCTTCCAAGACGAAAGTCATTTCTTGGAGGGCATCGATGGGGCGTCCCCTGAGAAAGTAAGTCTTGAGAAGGTCGGAAACCTCAACCCTGGACATAACCCTTATCGCCCCCATACCAGGGCATCAGACGATTGCTCATGCGCTCGAAGAGCACATCAATCAGCAACCCAAGAAGCCCGATGGTGAAGATGCCGACAAGTACAATGTCAGGTCGAGAGATCTGCTCTGCCTCGATGATCATATATCCAAGCCCTGCCGCTGCCGCCAGAAGTTCGGCTCCTACCAGTGCTCGCCAGGAGTATCCGATTCCCAGCCGCAATCCCACAAGAATCGAAGGAAAGGCAGCAGGGAGAATGATCCTCACAAGGCGATCAAAAGGACGATAGCCCAAGACTTTGCCGACTTCGATGAGCTTTGGGTCGCAATTGGCAACACCGGATACGGTGTTGAGAAAGATGGGAAAAAAGGCCGCCAGGACGATCACTGTGAGCTTTGACGCTTCGCCGATGCCGAACCAGAGAATCAAAATGGGCGTCGTCGCCAAGGGCGGGACGTGTCTCACGAAATTAAGAGGAGCTTCCCATATAGATCGGCTTGTCTTATTCAATCCGACGAGCAGACCCATGGGGAAGGCCAGGCAAACGGTGATGGCAAAACCGATGATGACCCGATAAAAGCTTACGGCCATATGGCGAAAGAGTGCCCCGCTCACCACAAGCTTCCGGGCAGTGCCGCAGACCTTCCAGGGCGAAGGGATCAAATAGGAATTGAAGAGATCAGCCGCAGAACCGATGCTCCAGACAGCCATCACCATCAAAACAATCAAGTACGGTCTGATCCAACCCATGCCCGAGCCACTGTTCCTTTTTATTCCGAGAACAGGGAACCGTTCAACCCAAGGGGCAGTCCAGTTTTTTGCGCGGCAATCACTCCATGGTCCGACTTCAATAAATGTTATAGAGGAACAGGGACGTTGCCTTTGCAGATTAACCGGGGAGAAACAGAGGCAGACCCCGCTCCGCGATTTCACCGATCTCCAACACTTCTGTGGGATCCTTACCTATAATGACCCGACCCAACTCCACCTTGTGATCGTGCCAGCGCTTCAGTTCGTCTGCAGTGGCGATTCCTGCCAGCCCTTTTCTGGCCAAGTCGAAGAAGTCCTCAGGCAAAAGACCTTCTTTGAGCCACATGGCAATTCTCTTCGACCCATGGTGAACTTCGAAATAATAGGTTCCTGTCACCGATTTCGGACCAATCCCTATGTGGGGGTCTATAATGACCCGGTGCTGACTGAAGGCTCTGGTTGCATACTCCAACCCGTCCACAACTCCGGGAGGGCTGAAACCCAGCACAAGCCGTAATCTGCTCCTTTCGGGAACTTGGCCGTCCATCAGCATACGGAAAGCCAATTCCAAGACCTTGAAGGCCAAAGCGACTCCGCCCAGAAAATCCTTGCCGTGGTACTTACACATTTCTTCATAAGTGATGGTTATTTCGCCCACGGAATCCCTAACTGTGAGTTGCGGATTCATGACGGCCTCCCGAGGTTAGCGAATTACAGCGATTAGGTCTTTCATATCTATGGTATTCGTCAACATTTCATTTTCCTGAAGAAAAGCCTGGGTCGCCTTCATGTCCGCAAGGTCGGAATCCGTTATTTTCGGGTCAAAGTCATACCAGGGAAGCATTCGTCTCACATCGGCTTCCCCGATTTCCGTTTCTTCTGCTACCAACCTGATGGCTTCGTCCGGACGCGTCTTGAGATATTCCAGTGCCTGCTCGTGGACGTTGAGATAGCGTTTCACCAAGTCAGGATGATTCTTCAAGAATTGTCCGCTGACGGCTGTGAGGATCAACCCTTTCACCAACCCTTCACCATTAGCAAGCACTCTTGCGCCGCCTGCTTCAGCCTTGATCTGGGCAGGGCCGGCGATCAGGGCAGCGTCGACACTACTGGATAAGAGTGCGGCTTGGGCCTGAACTCCCGCCATATTTATGTACTTCACGTCAGCGGGCCTAAGGCCTTCCTTTTTCAGTGCCGCGAAAAGCAACTGATTCAGGAGAGATCCTTTCAGCCCTGCCACGGTTTTGTCTTTAAGATCAGCTACTCCTTTGATGGCTGGATTCCTGGTCATAACGTTGAAGGCCTTGGGGGCTCTTGAGAACACAGAAATGACTTTCAGGTCGACGCCGTTGGCTCTTGCCAAAATGGCTGAGTCACTGCTCAAAACGCTGGCGAATTGGACGGAACCGGCTGCCATAGCCTCTGTCTGCTTCGGTCCTGCAGTCAACTCCGGGCGCTCAATCGCTATGCCGTCCGGGCCGAATTCCTTTTCGAACAAACCCAGCCGCTTGGCCACCATGGCCGGCACGTTAAGAGGCAACTTGACGTAAGTGATACTGATCTTATCGACCTTAGAAGCCGCTGAAACCTCAAAAGCTCCGTGGATCAGAGCTACCGCAACAACGCAAAAGCATACAGTGATCTTACTTTTCATCCCTCATTCTCCTTTAAGATGATTCCTGGTGCACGCTTTTCGGTGCAACCACACGGGGGCTAAGCTCATTATCACAGCGGCCTAGGCATCACTCAGCGCATTGTCCTTAGCCGTCCAAGGTTATTCGCTGGTTATACCGATGGGACATACTTGTCTTGGAGGGCTTTTCATCGAGCGTTTCTTGACAAATGCTTTTTCAGCGTTTCTTCTAGAATTTCTGCCGTGGCCCTGGGGATATGCTTTATCAGTTCAATCACCTGCGTCGCCGGTGTGGGGTTTGCATAGAGGCCCGCCAGCCTGTTGACCTTGGCCGCAACAAGGGCTGCGTCCTCCACGCTCATGCCCGAGGCCACCAAGGCTGAAACGATGCCCGTCACCGTATCCCCCGTGCCTCCCACCGGCTCCAGGGCTTCAACTAGGGGTTTATCGATTGTCGCAAGAATCCCCTCGCGACTGGCGACGTAGTCTCTTTTTCCTTTGACCAGAAGGCACCGTGCTGCGTTGTTGTGCTCATAAGCTCGGGTGATCAGTTCCGGCACCCGGTTCTCCTCATGGAGAATGAAGCCTCTCGTGTAGAAGGGGTGAGGTGCCTCTTCGTCCGCGAGAAAGGCGATTTCTCCGGCATCCGGCGTGAACAGGTCATAGGCCCCGGCTTGGCCGCTCATCTTGGCCGCATACATGAAACCCGCATCCGCAATGAGAACCGGCCTTGGTTTCATCTCTTCCAGTGCAAAGAGAACTCGGTTGTGCCAATCCACGTCAGGCTGCAGGTAATGAAAGGTCATCACTTCGAAAGCTTTCTTCGGCAGGTGCCTGACTAAATGCTCGTAAAGCCTTCGACTTCCCTTTCCGGTCCCTATGTCGCCTACAAGATAGGTGTAGGTAGGGGCGTTTCCCAGGATTTGGCCTGCTGCAACTGCGGCGGCAAGCAAGGCCGGTGTGCCTCTGTTAACGGGTATTCTTCTCCCCTGAAGGACGAGCATGTCATTTTCGAGGTGCACCTGTCCTTCGAGTAAGGGGATCCCCTCATCAGGAACCGTTCCTACGACGACAAGCATTGGCGCTGCATCTCCTCGTAAGCCAGTTGAAGCGCATAACCGCAAAGGGTGTGCCCGATCGCCCTCGGACTTGGCGCGTCCGAAAGGGGCTTCCCGACCATTTCCTGCGCCAGAAATGGGACATCCGGGCAACCCCCTCCGGAGACGTTCACGATCGTCATCGTCTTCTTGTCCACCGTCAATTTCATGTTGGCCGCCCGGATCATGAGGTACTCTCCGAAGTCCTTTGTGTGGAAAAGACTCACCGGTTCCAGCAGAGCGCTCCAGACGGGAACCACCTTCACGGGTTCTACCCCCGCTCCCTCCAGGGCTCTCAACACATTGAGCTCTTCGATGAGGGGAAATTCGATGACCAGGTCACACCCCGTGCGGATCTCAGGAGGCGGCCCCTTAACTTTCACATCCCAACCTTCTGCCTTCAGCGCATTCTCCGCACGGATGACCTCACTGGTGTTCTCAAAGACCAGGATCCCACGATCCGCCTGCTGGTCTTTAAGGGGACGTTTTTTCTTGAGGAAGGTCAAAAAAGACATCAGGCGTCCTTCTTGATGACGATCCGGTAGCCTCCGCCTTCCTCGGAAACATTCTGCACCTGCCATCCCTGGCTGCTGGCAGCACGGGAAACGTTTTCTTTAGAGGTATCCGTATCAACCAGCACCTCGATTTGCCCTTTCCCTGTTTTCTTGATTTCCGCCATGGTCATGAGCACAGGCTGCGGGCAACTGAGTCCGCGCGCATCAACGATTTGAGCCATGTTTTCTTCCCTCCTATGCGATTTTTCTTCTCATGGTGAAGCCGATAAAAAGACAAACGAACAATCCGATGATGACGGCTGCAATGCCGTTCGGACCCACTCCTGCGGCTGAACTGGCCGTGCCGAAGTTATGGGCAAACCCTGCGCCAACAATCATGCCCATAACAAAAATGGCCGCATCGCCGTCCCCTTCACCTGCCAAGAAGAGTTGGCGGCCAGGGCATCCTCCGGCTAGCGCAAAAGCAAGGCCTGCCAGAACCATGCCTCCGAAATTCCACACCGACATGGTATGGGCGATGGGCTGCTTGGCAAACCCCGGACTGAACTGACCCACGACCAAATTGGTCAGGAAGGCAAAGACCAACAAACCGAGCAGTCCAAGAAAGAGATGGGCCTGGCGGAAGAGGATCAAATCCCGAAAAGCCCCCATGGTGCAGAAGCGACTTCGCTGGGCCAGAAACCCAACGGCAAGGCCGATCAAAAGAGAAACTGCGAGAGGAGCGTACATGGAACCGGGACCCTTGAGGCTATAAAAAAGGACTCCGCTTTGCGGCTTGTCCGCCAAGGGAGGATAGATGAATCTCAGGACCAGGAAAAAAATCATGATGAGCGGAAGCATCCATCCCACGCTGGCATAGGCCTTCTCCGATCGGCCGAGGTTATAACCTCCCTTGAGAAAAAGCGTTCCAATCCAGATTCCGCCAATAAGTCCCGCTATGCCAAGGATGGCGTTGCCATCTCCTCCTGCAAGACGGAGCAAGGCCCGCCAGGGGCATCCCAGAAACACCAGGGCTCCGATCATTGCGAAAGCGCCCAAGACGAATCGGACTATGGGTGCTGATCCCGCCCTGGGACGGAATTCCTTAAAGAGGTACGCTGCAATCAGCGAGCCCAGCACAAAGCCGATGATCTCCGGTCGCATGTACTGGACCACGTCCGCACGATGAAGCCCGAGGGCGCCGGCAATATCCCTGTCAAAACAGGCAACGCAAATCCCCATGTTCCCCGGGTTGCCCATTTTCTGCAAAAGGGCGGCAAAGACCCCAATAAAGGCTCCCACTGCGATAATCCCCCATCGAGCTGCAAAAATGTTTCTCATCTGAGCCATCCTGTCATCTTCCTTTCTATGTTTCGTCTTATGATTGAGATATGGTTTCTCGCAATACTCGTCCTTCGCCTCTCCGGCTGGTAAACCCAATGGAGTCAAGATACTCAAGGACAATCACTCCGATTCTTCTCCCGTATCCGAGGGTTGTCCGGAGATCGTCGAGCGTGAAAACACCGTTTGCAGCGACGATCCCTCTCACTTTTTCTTTGATTGCCTCCAGGCGGTCCGATGGGATGTAACGGCCGTCCTTCAGGCGCACGAGTCTACCTTCGCTACGTAGGTATGAAAGCATTTTTTCAATATCCTGTTTTTCGTATTTCATGTCAGGGAGCTTCCAGATGGTATCTGCGCTGAAAGGCGAAAACCCAGAGCCCTGTGCAAAGTTCATGCAAAGGGCTGCCAGCTTGGCCTGTTGAGGAGAGAGCTTGATGGAGACGCCGCTGACCTGGAAGCCTCCGTCGATCTTGACCAGCCTGCCCTCCCTGCACAGATCTGAAAGCATTCTTTGAAAAGGCTCTTCTTGAAGATGGGGAGAAAGTGGGCGACGGAGCTCCTCTGCTTTGACATTCCTCTTCATGGGATCTCTGGATAGAATATCCTGCAAGACGCCGGGAAGCTCCTTCTTGAGT
>Ga0105107_10002609_pt1 | contig 11878 bp, 12 predicted proteins | sample PPLLaktember2015_6_FD_79335 | JGI IMG/M metagenome (GOLD analysis project Ga0105107, IMG submission 79335) | Freshwater sediment microbial communities from Prairie Pothole Lake near Jamestown, North Dakota, USA - PPLs Lake P8 Core (1) Depth... | ecosystem: Environmental > Aquatic > Freshwater >... | reverse complement strand
GGTACTTCGTGAACCTTTGTGGTTCAATTGTTTATTTTTAACCACAAAGTCGCACCAAGGTCTCACAAAGGTCCGCAAAGGACTTTTTCAACAGCCCCTTCTCTGACCGAAGTGTCAGGGGGAGGTGGTTGGCTTTTTAAATAGTCTATGTTTTAAAATCGATTGCCAGCTGGGTATTGAAGAGGCTGAATGATTTCCTGTGGTATGGAGTTAATCCGTACCGGAGCAGAGCCTCTCTGTGAAATGATGTCGGGTAGCCTTTATTCCTGTTCCATCCGTAAACCGGATATTCGTTGTGGATCTTTTCCATGTATTCATCACGAAATGTTTTTGCAAGCACCGATGCAGCAGCTATCGAAAAATACAATCCATCGCCCCTGATTATAGTTTTATATTTCAGGTCCTTATAAGGGAAAAAACTGTTACCGTCTATCAGCAGGAACTGGGGTCGCTTTTCGAGGCCATCAACAGCCAGATGCATCGCTTTTATGGATGCCCTGAGGATATTTATTTCATCAATCCCGGCATTATCCACGAATGCCACTTTCCATGCTATGGCAGAATTGATAATCTCATCCCTTAGCTCAGTTCTTTGTCTTGCTGTCAGTTTTTTTGAATCGTTCAGGACATGATGCTTATAATTCTTTGGTAAAATGACAGCTGCAGCAAAAACAGGCCCTGCCAGACAACCACGTCCGGCTTCATCACATCCGGCTTCGATAAGGTTACGGTATAGGTACGATTTAAGCATCAGGTCATTCTCACAAATAAAAGGTCACATACGGTTCAGGTCATAAATATACTAATTGTTGAGTTCCGGTTATGATTTTTCGGAAGGGCTGGCTTATTAAAAAAAGTTCTAAATTTGTGCAAAATCCAAATGATGATAACCACCGAGCAGATAAAGAGTTTGTCGGAACGCCGTGATGCGTTGAGGAGGTATCTTTGACGTTGACAGCAAGCTTGAACAAATTACAGAGAAAGAACAGATAACCCAAAACCCCGCTTTTTGGAACGATCCTAAATCAGCTGAAGAACTTCTAAGGCAAATATCACACATAAAAAGCTGGACCACAGATTTCAGCAAGGTAGATCAGTCCTTTGAGGACCTGCAGGTAATATTTGATTTTTACAGGGAAGGAGAAGCCTCAGAGCAAGATGTCGACAGGCAATTTGATATTTGCATTTCGATGATCGAAGATCTTGAAGTCAGGAATATGCTTCAGAAGGAGGAAGACCAGCTTGGAGCTATACTGAAAATAAATTCTGGGGCGGGAGGTACCGAAAGCAACGACTGGGCTTCAATGCTTATGAGGATGTACCTTCGCTGGGCGGAAAGGAACAGCTACCCGGTGAAGGAACTCGATTTTCAGGCTGGCGATGAGGCTGGTGTGAAATCGGTGACACTTGAAATTGACGGAGAGAGAGCCTATGGCTATCTTAAAAGTGAAAACGGAGTTCACCGTCTTGTCAGAATTTCACCATTCAATGCACAGGGTAAGCGCCAGACCACATTTGCTTCAGTCTTTATTTCACCCCTTGTTGATAATAACATTGAAATAACAATCAATCCTGTGGATATTACCTGGGAGACTTATCGTTCAAGCGGAGCCGGCGGCCAGAATGTAAATAAGGTAAATACAGCTGTCAGGTTAAGACATCATCCGACAGGTATCGTTATTGAAAACCAGGAGACCCGCTCACAATTGAATAATAAGGAAAATGCGATGAGGATACTCAGGTCGCAGCTTTACGAAATTGAACTTAATAAACAAAGAGAAGAGCAGGCGAAGATTGAAGGCGAGAAGAAAAAAATTGAATGGGGATCACAGATCCGGTCATATACGCTTCATCCTTACAAGATGGTGAAGGATCACAGGACAGGCTACGAATCGGGGAATGTTCTTGCGGTACTCGACGGAGATCTGAATCCCTTTATTAAATCATTTTTAATGGAGTCTGCCGGAAAATAAACTCCCCCTTGGAAGAGCCTGCCCCACCGCCGAAGCGGGGCAGGCTCTTCCAAGAGGGATTTAGAAAAAAAGCCCCCTTTAGGGGGTTGGGGGCGGTAGATTTGTGAAATAATAATATTAATATTGGTTTGAAACAGGAAAAACTATTTGAACAATTCCCTCCGGTAACAACAAAGGAGTGGATGGATAAGATCACTGACGATCTGAAAGGAGATGATTTTGATAAAAGACTTGTCTGGAAAACCGGCCAGGGATTCGATGTCATGCCTTTCTACCGAAAAGAAGACCTTGAAAACCTCAATCATGTAAATGCTTTTCTCCCCTTATTTTTAAGGGGAGATGTCCGCCAACCGGCGGACAGAGGGGTTTATTCATCGGCTAACCACTGGCTGGTCAGACAAAATATTAAAGTCTCTGATTATTCCTCAGCAAATTCGAAAGCCCTTGGGATATTAATGAAAGGGATTGATTCTCTTGGATTTATCATTGAAGATCCTGAATCGATAAATGAAGAAAACTTCAGATTATTGCTTGAAGGGATAGATCCGGTAGGTTCAGAGATTAATTTTCTGTCGAACGGTAAAGCAAGGGAAATAATCACAATGCTTATCAAAATTTCAGGTGAAAACGGAATTAATAAGTCCTCATTAAGAGGTGCTGTAGAAGCTGACCCGCTGGGCCGGCTAATGGTGAACGGCACATTGTGCATTCCGGTTGAAGCAGGGTTTGACTATCTTGCTTCCCTTACAAAAGATAATTTTCACTTTCCTAATTACAGGAATATTCAGATAAACGGTTCGAATTTTACAAATGCAGGTTGTGGAGCAGTACAGGAACTGGCATTCAGCCTCTCAATGGCCGTTGAGTACCTGTCGCAGCTTACCGATAGGGGACTGAGCGCTGATGATACGTCATCGGTGATGCGCTTCAGCTTTGGCATTGGGACGGGCTATTTTATGGAGATTGCAAAGCTAAGGGCTGCACGCATACTCTGGTCGCTTATAACAGATTCATATAATATCGGCAGAATTGCAGGCAGGATGCAGATTCATTCTGTTACAAAAGTATGGAAGGATACGGTTAAGGACCCTTATATCAATATGCTGCGGACGCAGACTGAAGCGATGTCGGCTGTACTTGGCGGAACAGATTCCCTTACTGTCAATCCCTTCGATATTGCTTCGGGTGAAACCGGGGAATTCGCGGAAAGGATTGCCAGGAACCAGCAGCTGATTCTAAGGGAAGAAGCGTATTTTGATAAAGTTACAGATCCTTCTTCAGGCTCTTATTATATCGAAAACCTGACTGCACTTGTTACGGAGAATTCCTGGAAACTATTTCTCGAAATTGAAAATAACGGAGGATTTTTATCAGCACTTAATTCTGGATTCATAACAGAAAAGATGGGAGTATCAGCCGCTGAAAAAATTAAAGGCAGTATATGAGACCACAATTTAAAGACAGCGATTTAAGCTCCGGGAAGTTAATTAAAGAAGATCTTCATGGGCTGATACCGGATGCTGAACCATGGATAACACCTGAAAAGATCAAGGTCAGAAACTGCTACGAAAAGTCTGACCTCGAAGGGATGGAGCATCTCGGTTATGCTGCAGGCCTTCCTCCATTCCTTGGCGGACCCTATTCAGGCATGTACGTAACCCAGCCCTGGACAATCAGGCAGTACGCCGGTTTTTCAACTGCCGAAGAGTCGAATGCTTTCTACAGGCGAAACCTGGCGGCCGGGCAAAAGGGATTGTCAGTAGCTTTCGATCTGGCAACCCATCGGGGGTACGATTCTGATCATGTGCGTGTTATGGGTGATGTCGGTAAAGCAGGGGTTGCGGTGGATTCAATTCTCGATATGAAGATTCTCACCGACCAGATCCCGCTTAATAAAATGTCTGTTTCAATGACGATGAATGGAGCCGTTCTTCCGGTAATGGCCTTTTATATAGTAGCCGCACTTGAGCAGGGAGCAGAACTTAAGGAGCTTACAGGAACAATACAGAACGATATTCTGAAGGAGTTCATGGTCAGGAACACGTATATTTACCCGCCTGGATTCTCGATGCGGATCATTGCGGATATATTCAGATATACCGCAGCCAGGATGCCTAAGTTCAACTCTATCAGTATTTCGGGATACCATATGCAGGAAGCAGGTGCAACATGCGATCTTGAGCTTGCTTATACCCTGGCTGATGGTCTTGAATATCTCAGGGCAGGAGTTAACGCCGGACTCAATATTGATGATTTTGCACCGCGACTTTCATTCTTCTGGGCTGTAGGAATGAACCACTTCATGGAAATCGCGAAGATGAGAGCAGCCAGGATGCTGTGGGCTAAGATAGTGAGTGGTTTCAATGCGAAAAATCCAAAGTCGCTTGCGCTGAGAACCCATTGCCAGACATCGGGATGGAGCCTCACCCAACAGGATCCGTTTAATAATGTCGGAAGAACCTGTATTGAAGCAATGGCTGCTGCACTTGGCCATACCCAGAGCCTGCATACAAATGCACTCGATGAAGCCCTTGCACTTCCAACCGATTTTTCAGCCCGTATTGCCAGGAACACTCAGATTTATCTGCGGGAGGAGACCGAAATCTGCAAAGCAATTGATCCGTGGGCTGGCTCATATTACGTTGAAAGTCTGACACATGAAATTGCACATAGGGCATGGTCGCTGATAGTGGAGGTTGAAAACATGGGAGGTATGGCAAAAGCCATCGAATCGGGTCTCCCAAAAATGAGGATTGAAGAGGCCGCAGCAAGGGCTCAGGCCAGAATTGACTCTGGATTACAGACAATTGTAGGGATGAATAAATACAGGCTCGAAAAAGAAGATCCTCTGGAAATTCTGGAGGTCGATAACAGAGCCGTCAGGGATTCACAAATTAAAAGGCTGGAAAAGCTCAGGTCGGAAAGGAATGAGACTGAGTGCCAGGCAGCTCTGGATGCCCTGACAAATTGTGTCAGCACAGGGAGCGGTAATCTTCTTGAGCTTGCTGTTGAGGCTGCGGCAAAGAGAGCCAGCCTTGGTGAGATATCTTTTGCATGTGAAAAAATAGTCGGGAGGTACAAAGCAGTGATACGAACAATCTCGGGAGCTTACTCGTCAGAGTATAAGTCAGATAATGATTTTGAAGAAGCCAGGAAACTGGTTGCCAGATTTGCTGAGAAAGAGGGCCGTCAGCCCCGGATAATGATCGCCAAGATAGGACAGGACGGTCACGACAGAGGCGCAAAAGTGGTTTCGACCGGATATGCGGATATAGGTTTCGATGTTGATATAGGACCGTTATTCCAGACTCCATCGGAAGCAGCAAAACAGGCAGTCGAAAATGATGTCCACGTACTGGGAGTATCGAGCCTTGCTGCCGGTCATAAGACCCTGATCCCACAGGTGATAGATGAACTGAAAAAACTGGGAAGGGAAGATATCCTTGTCATTGCAGGAGGAGTTATCCCGCCTCAGGATTATAAATTCCTTCATGACGCAGGAGTGGCTGCTGTTTTCGGACCGGGAACTTCAGTGGCAAAAGCCGCAAAACAGATTCTGGAAATTATGTTGCACATTTTTGAATAAAAAATTGCTATTTTGCCTGAAACATAAAAATAGCAGATTTCCTGAAAAAATAAGAAGTATGAATAAATACCTCCTTTCTGTTATTCTTTTCACACTGGTATCTGTCAGCTGCCATACAAGTAAACCTGTATCGGAAGCTATATCCGAAGGAAAGGAGGCAACTGAAAAACCGGCAGGTTCAAATTTCTCTGAGCAGATAACCTGGCTGCTGGGTTATATCAATCCTGTGCAGTTTTCAAAACCTCCTCATTCAGAATGGTTTGTTAAAGGGCATGATGCATATTTACCCGATCAGGGAGCGATCGGAAAAATCAGGGAGCTGAATTTAGATGACTTGTCAATACAGATTGTACTGGGAACCTGGTGCCCCGACAGCAGGAGGGAAGTTCCCCGCTTTATGAAGATTCTTGATCTTATTGAGTTTTCTTCCACAAAAGTCAGCTTCATTGGTGTTGATAATTCAAAGATGGCGCCGGTAGGAGAATATGATAAGCTTGAAATCGAGAGGGTTCCGACTTTTATTTTTCTGAGAAATAAAGTTGAAGCCGGACGCATCATTGAAAATCCTGTAACGTCTTTAGAGCAGGATATGTTAAATATTCTGACCAGGAATGAAAATTAATCAAAAATAATAATTGTCATGGAAGATTTTACATCAAACACCGGGCAAAACACCGGACAACAACCTTCAGGCCTGCCACCCAGACCAGCCGGACAAAGTCTCGGAATAGCGGCCCTCATTACCGCCATTGTAACTTTTGTAATTGCGGTTATCCCCTGTGTGGGGCTGATCGCTATGATCCCGGGAATAATAGCAATTGTGATTGCCTCAGTCGGCTTATCTCAGGCTTCAAAGAGTGATTCACCACGGGGAGTGCTGATAGCAGGGCTGGTTATTGCAATAATCGCCACACTTATCTCTTTCTCACAGATTTTTGTTGTGGGCAAGATCGGAAATAAGTTTCAAAACAAATGGGGAGGAGAAATCGAAAATGTCATCAATGACGTTCAGAAGAATGTTCTTGATGAGCTGGAAGATGCCAATGTCTCAATTAAAATTGATAGCAACGGTGATACAGTGGAAATAAATACAAGCATTAAAAGACAGGATCGTCAACAGGAGCTGGAAGAGCTGGAAAAAGATAACACCCTGAATAATGACACCCTGGATGATAAAAAATAGTTCGGGATTAAGCCTGAGGGCAGGATTCAGGGACGAACCTTACATTACTATAAATCTTATTTTAGCCGGAGTTATACTGCTTATTTTCATGTACTCCGGTTTTTTTTCGCCCGATAAAGGCAACTATCCTGTTGTTTGTATTCACGAGAAGCTCACCGGAGAACAATGTGCTTCATGCGGATTGTCGCACAGCTTTTCACTTATCCTCAGAGGACGGATATCCGAAGCTTACAACTGGAATCTTTATGGACTCAGGGTATTTATCTTTTTTGCTGCCCAGCTTATAATGAGGGTTGTGTTCTCAGTATTCTTTATGAAATACCCTGATTCCGGTAAACAACTTGTTACTTATGATATAGCTGTTTCAGTTATGTTGTTTATCGTGTCGTTCCTGCCTTTTATTAAGTGGATTTTTTATTTTTTGTGATAGGTACTCTCCCCCAAACTCCTTCTCTGCTTTCCCATGTACTCATCCCCCCGGCCCCCTTCTCTGCTATCGCAAAGAAGGGGGAGTAGATACTGCATAAAATCAATCCCATTTCTTCTTCGTGAAAAGGGAGAGTTATATTATTGTATTACAGACCGTTCCCCCTCTTTGCGTCAGCAGAGAGGGGGAAACCCTGAGCAAAGCGAAGGAAGGGGGTGAGTACATGAGAAGATCATTCCTCCATCTCATTCAGAATATCATAAAGAATATGACTTTCAAAACCCTTTGAAAGTCCGAACCTTAGCAATTTCCCTTTCAGGTCAAACTGGTTTTTGGCCTTTATAAATCTGCGGTGAGAAGTCAGTATGTCCCTGATCGTCTGTCTGTATTGTCCATCATCGATTGTCGCAAGTGCCGATTCAATGATTTCAGAAGGAATGTTTTTTAGCCTGAGATGAGCTGCGATCTTTACCTTTCCCCATTTATTCTGTTTATACTTGTCTTTTACAAAAGCTTCAGCATACCTTTTGTCGTTAATAAAATTTTCTTTGATAAGTGTACTTATAACACTTATTGCCCCGGAAGCATCCAGGCCCCAGGAATTCAATTTCAAACGGATATCTTCGCTTGAGTATTCACGGCTGGCACAAAGAGCCATTGCTTTATTGAGTGCTGTTTTGACAAGGCTGTTTTCAGTCATGCTTTTTCCCTTTTGCTATGCGTTCCTTCCCATTAATATCTTTTAAGATTTTTATATCGCGGAATTTATATGATTCAAACATATCCCAGACCTGTTTCCCCATTGTTTCATTGATTTCAAAATAAACAGAGCCGCCGGCATTCAGGATATTGTCCGAAATAGTGAGTATTGCCCGGTAATATTTCAGCGGATCTCTGTCAGGTACAAATAATGCTCTGTGAGGTTCAAAACCAAGGACATTATTTTTCATAAACTTCTTTTCCGAATTCCTGACATACGGCGGATTACTCACAATAATATCACTTTTCGGAAGTCCGGAAGGGTTTAGCTTAAAAATATCAGCTTTAAGGAAGGTGACCGTTACATTATTGTTTCCGGCATTTATTACTGCACTCCTTATGGCAGCCGGCGATATATCAATGCCGGTAACCCTGGCTGACGGAAAACTGGAAGCAAGGGCAATGGCTATCGCACCCGATCCTGTACCGATGTCAATTATGGTTCCGGCAAATCCTTTATTATCTTTTACCACCAGGTCGACGAGTTCCTCGGTTTCGGGGCGCGGGATCAGGACTCCCTGGTTGACTCTTATAACGCAATCATAGAAAAGAGTCTCGCCTGTGACATACTGGAGCGGTTTCCCTGTTTTCAGTTCAATACAATACCGCAATATTGTTTCAGTTTTTTCCCTGTCTGTGATCATCTCATTTTCTTTCAGAATATACGACAGCCTGTTCATTCCAAAGACCTTTGTGATGACTGCATCGGCTATGCTTACTGATTCCTGCCGGGAATACAACTCTGAAAGTTCACCCGAAAGATAATTCCTGATGTCTTTTATTGTTTGTAATTTAACAGCCATAAGTCAAAATTAGCACTTTAAGTGAAATGACCGGGAACAATGATTTGAAATTCATGAAGAGATGTCTCGATCTGGCAATCAAGGCAGAAGGGATGACTTACCCCAACCCGGTCGTCGGTTCGGTAATTGTTTACGAAGGCAAAATCATAGGCGAAGGGTACCATACGAAACCAGGAGGACCTCATGCCGAGGTTGTGTCAATCAATTCGGTCAAAGACAAGAAATTGCTTGCCTCATCGGCAATATATGTAAGCCTTGAGCCATGTTCTCATTTTGGAAAAACCCCGCCCTGTACCGATCTGATTATTTCGCATAGAATACCTGAAGTTGTTGTCGGCACAACAGATACAAGTGATAAAGTATCAGGCAAAGGATTATCGAAGCTTAAAGCAGCCGGGTGTAAGGTAATTGTTGGTGTTGCAGAGGAAGAATGCAGAAGGATCAACAGGCGGTTCTTTACTTTCCATGAGAAGAAAAGGCCTTATATAACACTTAAATGGGCACAGAGTGCTGATGGATTTATTGACGTCAGAAGGGAGGATTATGCCAAAGAGCGACCTGTCTGGATCACCGGTGAAACCGAGAGGATTCTTGTTCATAAATGGAGGGCTTCGGAACAGACAATTCTTATCGGTGGAGAAACAGTAAGAGCTGACAATCCGTTGCTTAATGTCAGGGAATGGAAGGGGAGCAACCCTTTACGGATAATCCTTTCCGGATCAGGGTCATTGCCCGGTGAGCTTGCAATGAGCAGACAGATCGGATCGCAGGTTATATTCTCATTCTATCCTGATAAAATTAATATACCCGGATCTGTTGTGGTAAAACTGAATAATCACGAGCCATCAGCCGTTCAGATAGTCGAATACCTTTTCAGGTGTGGTATCCAGTCGTTGTTTATAGAGGGAGGAGCAAAGGTGCTTAATCATTTCATAAGTCTGGGATTATGGGATGAAGCGAGAATATTCACCGGGCATCAGATTTTCAAGGATGGCATTAAGGGGCCGGTCATTGAGGGAAAATTATACAGTAAAACTAAATTCAGTAAAAGCTCGCTTGAAATCATATTAAATGAAAGGATGGTTTAATCAGATTTTCGCAATCTTCCTCGGATTATCAATCCATCCCTTGTTATTTGACAGGGCAGTGATTACTTCTTCCGGAGTGTCTGCAATTTCCCAGATGCCTTTATGCTCAGTCCTTAAAAAGTTCCCGTTTACCATATGCTCCAGGAAATCGATAAGCGACTTATAGAAATTGAGGGTATTCAGAATAATTACCGGCCCTTTAAACAGCCCCAGCTGTTTCAGGGTGATAGCTTCAGACAGTTCCTCGAGCGTTCCTATTCCTCCTGGCAATGCAACAACAGCGTCAGCCCTGGCAAACATATTCTTTTTCCTGTCACCCATGTCGGTTGTCACGATCATATCTTTTATTCTGGGATTACCCCAGCCCTCATCGTTCATAAATGAAGGTATGACACCTGTAATTGATCCGCCGTTCTCAATTACGGCATCGGCAAGCACCCCCATAAGTCCGATTCCGCCTCCTCCGTAAATGACTTTGATCCCTGATCTGGCAAAGAGAGAGCCAAGCCCGGCAGCAGCCTCAGCATATCTTTTATCAATACGGCTGCTTGAGGAAGCAAATACACAAACGGTCGATAAAGTGATGGCTTTAAAGTCCCCTTTTGAGGGATGGGGAGTCATTGAAGCAAGGCATTTAATTTGTTCACTAAGTTGATTTTAGGAACAGCCCCAACCTGTTTATCTGCAACCTTTCCATCCTTGAAAAAGAGAATTGTGGGAATATTCCTGATCCCGAATTTTGAAGCAACACCCGGACTGTTGTCAACATCGCATTTAACAACGACTGCTTTACCTTCAAATTCCTTTGATATCTCTTCAACAAACGGGGCGATCATTCTGCATGGTCCGCACCATTCTGCCCAGAAATCAACCATTACCGGCTTATCTGATTTAACAACTACCTCTTCAAAGTTGGTATCATTTACTGCTAATGCCATATTTTTTGTTTTTTATTGATTTTTTTGTATGTAATTGATGCAAATATATAATTAATTTTTGTTGCTGGTTGCTGGTTGCTGGTTACTGGTTTTTTGAAAAAATGCACTAAAATGTACCCATATTATTGGAGAGAGTGCTATTAATGGTATGTTAGCTTATTAATCAGATTATTAACTAGCAACTTGCAACAAGCAACAAGTAACCTGAATTAATTAACCTTATATTCCAATCCGGGATAATCATCAAGAAAGGAGATAAGTTCATTATTAAGCCTCACTCTTATAGTCCTCGAGAACATTGAAAGCGATATTTTATCATCAGGATCGTAAAAAAGGAACCTCAATTCTGTTTCGCCCTTATTATCCTTAATCAATTCCATTAACTCTGATATCATTTCTTTACTTATATTATCAGGATTGATTTTCAAAGTAACTGATTTTATCAGCTCGTCCTTCACACTCGATAAAAGGTTGATCGACTTTATATGAAACTCAAGTTCATCATCCTTGAATCTCCTCTTTCTGACCTTTCCTTTGACCAGAAGATAATACCCCACAATAAAAAATTTGCTGAACTCCAGATACTCTTTGTCGAACATCATAAACCTGAATGAGTCAGAATAATCCTGGAGTGTAAAAGATCCATAAGGCTTGCCATTCTTGCCGATACCATTTTTAGTATCTATAACCATACCTGCTACCATAACATCCCTCTCATTCCATTCGCTGAGGTTCTGAAGGTCAGCCAGTGTAGCATTAGTAAAAGTATCCATTTCGAGCTTGAATTCATCAAGCGGATGTGATGAGAGATAGATTCCTATAACCTCCTTTTCCCTGTTCAGCTTTTCAAGTTTGGGCCAGTCGGGGCACTGGGCTGCTTCAGGCTTAATTATGTCAAAGCCGCCCGATCCGCCGAAGAGGGTCTGCTGACTCGAGTTCCTGACACTCTTGGCATTATTGCCATACCTGATGAGGCTCTCGATAAAACTGATCCCTTTGGTATCGGTCGAGAAATACTGTGCCCTTGTAATACCCTGAAAACAATCAAATGCCCCTGCAACAGCCATCGCCTCCAGGTTTTTCTTATTCAGCGAATTCAGATTTACCCTCTCAACCAGATC
>Ga0105107_10002606_pt1 | contig 11889 bp, 13 predicted proteins | sample PPLLaktember2015_6_FD_79335 | JGI IMG/M metagenome (GOLD analysis project Ga0105107, IMG submission 79335) | Freshwater sediment microbial communities from Prairie Pothole Lake near Jamestown, North Dakota, USA - PPLs Lake P8 Core (1) Depth... | ecosystem: Environmental > Aquatic > Freshwater >... | reverse complement strand
TTTATTAGGTGAGCAGGTTCAGGGAGCAGCTTTTTTTGCGCATCCTTACCGCTGGCCGGTAATTGGTTATGAATCTGATATAAAAAACTGGAAAAAAGAAGATCTCCAGAAATACTTTGAAACTTACTATGCCCCAAACAATTGTGTTGTTGTAATATCAGGAGATGTTACCTTTGCAGAAGTAGATAAACTTGTAAAGAAATATTTTGAACCAATTCATCAGGGATCTCCTCCCAGAGAAATACATACTGTTGAACCCGAACAGTTGGGAGAGAAGCGAGTTGTGGTTCATAAAGAAGTATCATCTCCAAACATTATGATTAGCTACCATATACCTGAAAGTAAATCGGAAGAATATTATTCATTAAGCCTTCTTAATTCTATACTTTCATCAGGTAATACTTCAAGACTGTATAAAGCATTAGTTGATGAAAAGCAATTAGCAACTGAAGTTTTTACTGATATGAGTTATTCATTTAATCCTTATTTGCTTACTATTTATGCGATTTGTAATGATGGTGTTGCGCCTGATAGTCTTGAAAGAGCAGTTTATGAAGAGATTGATAAAATTATTAGTGAAGGTGTCACCGATCATGAATTACAAAAAGTAAAAAACCAAAAGCTGGTTGAGTTTTATAAAGCATTGGAAACAATAAACGGCAAATCAAACACAATTGGAACTTATGAACTTTTCTTTGGGGATTATGCAAAACTCTTTGATGCTGCTGATGAATATAAGAAAGTAACAACGGAAGAGATCATTAAAACAGCAAAAAAATATTTCACAAAAAATAACCGCACAGTTGGTTTTTTAATTTCACCGGAGGAAAATAAATGAAGCATTATTTGAAATCATTGTTTATTCTGATATTCATTTTTTTCTCTCAGCAATCCTTATGGAGTCAAACAAGCAACTTTAAACTACCGGATTATGAGAAATTTACATTACCGACAGGTTTAACGATTTATCTGATGGAACAACATGAAGTCCCATTTATTAATGTATCAGCTATATTTCCAGCAGGTTCGGTAAAAGATGGTATTCAGTACGGATTATCTGCTTTAACTTCTGAATGTTTATTATTCGGAACAGAGAATTATACTAAAGATCAGATTGAACAGATTGCAGATTTTCATGGAGCTGAACTGAGTACTTCTGCTTTACAGGAATATGCTACGCTAAATTCTTATTTCCTTAAAGATGACCAGGATGAATTATTTCCTTTAATAAAAGAAGTAATAGAAAATCCTGTTTTCCCGGAAGATGAATTTGAGAAAAGAAAACAGAGATGGCTTGTTGAACTTGAACAGGATAAAGAAAGTCCACGAAGAGTTATAAGATCTTATTTTAATAAATTTATTTTCGAAAATGATCCCTTAGGAAACCCTGTTTATGGAACAATATCAACCTTATCCGGTCTTTCAGTAAAGGATGTGAAGAATTTTTATAAAAATAATTATAAACCAAAAGGATCAGCAATCGCTGTTGTAGGAGATTTTTCTTCTGCAGAAATGAAAAAGAAGATTTCAGATCTGTTTGATGGTTGGAAATCAGAACAATCTCTGATGGTTACTGATATTATATCTGAACCTCCTGCGTGTGATAAAAACCGTGTCCTTCTTATTAATAAAAATGATTCGCAGGAAACAACATTTTATATAGGGCAATATGGAATTACAAAAAATCATCCTGAAAATATTCCTGTCCAGGTAATCAATACAATTCTTGGAGGAAGGTTTACATCATGGCTTAATTCAGAATTAAGAATTAATAGCGGGTTAACTTATGGAGCGGGAAGCACCTTTACTTCATACAGAAATTCAGGAACATTTAATGTCAGCAGCTTTACAGAAACTTCAACTGCAATTGAAGCAATTGACCTTGCTCATGATGTACTTAATCGGCTTCAAACAAAAGGTGTAGATGAAGAAACTCTAAGTTCTGCAAAAAATTACATTAAAGGATTATTCCCACTAGATTATGAAACATCAGGAGATCTTGCATCACTTCTTGTATGGATGTTTTATTATAACATAAATGATTCCTTTATAAATGATTTCCAGAAAAAAGTAGATGAATTAACTCTTGAGAAAGCAAAAGAAATAATCGCAAAGTATTTTCCTAAAGAAAATCTTCAGTTTGTTTTAATTGGAAAAGCTTCGGAACTCCGGGATAAAGTATCAAAATATGGAGAAGTGATTGAGAAAGAAATAACCGATGATGGGTTTTAAAATTCAGCTTTAATTTTTATAAAACGGACTCTATATTAAAAAAAATATTTTATTTAAAAAAAGAATAATTTGATATCCGGCAATTATTCAATATTCATATAGCAACATTTGTTAGGATTTTGTTATTCCAATGAATTTTATATTTGAAAATCGTAAGAAAAATAGAGTAATATCACATAAATTATTTTTATTTAAAAAAAATATTTTTAAAAGAGGAAGTTTTATTGACAAATGAAGTTGAATATACTATTTTAACAGTGACTCTGATAAAGGGTCTCCCCCATACCCTTTATCTTAAGGAGTTAAAGCCTGATGATCGCCCGATTATCGGGCTTTTTTATTTTACACTAATTTTAATACACAAGACTGTAAAAAAATCTGTTTTTCTTTTTAAAGAATTAAAATTTTTCTTGAAATGTTTAACTGTTTATTTTAGATTGAGTTGAGGATTTAATTCTTTGATGGGGGGTAATAATTCTTCTGAAGATAACCCTCTATCTCCTTAATTTATTAAACTAATAATATTCAGGAGGCTAAAATGAAAATTGTTCGAATGAATCACTTAAAAAGTAATTCCGGGGGGAAAACTGCTGCTTTTTTCGATATCCAGACAGGTGATGGAATTACTATAAAAGGGTTTAGAATAGTAAATGGATCTAATGGGATGTTTATGTCTTCTCCCGATGAAAAAGGAAAAGATGGGAAATATTATGAAACAGTGATACTGCCCAAAGAGATGAAGGAGAAATTGGAAAAGGCTGCATTAGAGGAATACAATAAAACAATGAATGGATAAATTAAAAACCGTAGCACAGATTAATAATCTATGCTACGGTTTGTTTTTTTTACATATTAAACTGAAATTTTTTATCCCGAATCGCAAGTTGAATCAATTTGTCAAGTTCTCCTTCAACTTCTACAAGTACAAGCTGCTCTGAATCATGAGTTATTATAAACATTTTCTTAAAAAGTTCTTCCGGATCTTTACATACATATATTGCAGTTAATTCATCACTTGAATAAGAACGAACAATATGTCTCCAACCCCTATCCTGCATTTCGTAATCTAATTTATCCATCACGTTCTTCTTTTCCCTTTTCCTGTCTTTAGTCATTGTATAAACTCCAACCTGGACATTTGAAACCTGTCTCATAAGGTCATCTACGATTTCTTCTTCTTCGCTTAAATTAACAACCCAGCTTGCCAGAGTAATCATAAAAGGACCTACAGATAATTCAATTTCCCGTTGATAATCATTGCCAAACTTATAAATCAATTTGCCGCTTATATCTCTGAAGTTTCTATTAACGTTTATACATCCTGAAAAAATAAATATAACAGCCATAAGTAATGGAAATATTTTTAGAAATTGTTTCATATTTTGCCTCATTGCTTATCTATTTTATCAAGAGAAGGAATATCGAATTTTGCACCAAGCTTACCGATTTTTTTAAGATCGATGCTGCCAACAATATTTACAAAAACAGCTTCGTCATTTTTCCCCAAAGTTGTAACAACCAAACCCTGAATATCCGTTTTCCCGGATGTTTTTATATAAACATTAACATTTTCATCACCCCCTCTGGACCTGACAATTCTATCCCATTTTTGGGAAACAAGTTTTTTATCCAGATCATCAATTTTACTTGTAATTCCTTTTTCATTTTTATCACTAACTTCAAAAACATTAACTTTTACCAGCTTAAGTCCGTTAAGCATTGCAGATAATTCGGGTTCTTCATCTTCCGTTACCGCTGAAACCATTTGTAATATGTTAGATTCAAGAAAAACTTCCGTGACACCATCACCTTTCTCAAATACTGACAAATCACCAAAGTCAAAGTACCCGGGTTCTTTTGAGTAATCATCCTGCGCATAAGTGCAAACTGAAAGTAACATTATAAAGATGATTGAGATTATAGTATGTTTCATTTTATCCTCCTATTAGAACTTCATTAATTATAGATAAACTTTTATGTATTGGTTTGCCGATTCTTTTGGGAAAAATTTCTTCCTGGATTAAAGTTTCGGTTCTTTTGAAAACATTGTTTACAATTGCAAGAGATTCTTTAACCTGTTTTTCTGCGAGTTCTATTTCTGCTTTTGTATAATGGGGTTTCTCTTCATTATTTTGATTTAATGTTACAACAATAATTGTTGAAATAATAAAGGTAATAATTGCAAAAATGTAAGCCGGTTTCAGGAATAAAGATTTATTTTCATTTCTAGTTTGTATTCTAAGAGATTCTATTACTGAATCCGGACATTCATCAAGAGGAATATTTTTAATCTTGATCGCTGTTCTTTTATATTCTTCCAGAATTTTTTTTACATCCGGATTTTTCCTTGCAAGGAGATGAATCTTAATTTTGTCAAGTAATCCTGCATCGTTGTAAGCGACTGAAATTATCTTTTCCAGAATTCTTTCATCAATATTCTCACGCTTGTGTTGCATATTCTTTTAAATCCTCTTGTAATTTTTTTCTTGCTCTTAAAAGGTAAACCTTGACACTGTTTATCGGGATCTCAAGTGTTGTACTTATTTCCCTGTATTTAAAACCTTCAATCTCATATAAAACAAAAACACTCTTCAAATTTTCCGGTAGCTTTTGAACCGCAGCTTTTATTCTATCAAGCGTAATGTTTTGCTGTGTTTTAATTTCAGGCCGATTTCCTTTATCTGTATCTATTATTCTTTCTTCAGACTCTTCATCAATAAAAATTGATCTTTGCTGCATTACCTGGTTCCTTCTTAAATAATCAATACAAAGATTATGAGTTGTTCTCATGATCCATGAACCGGCTGCCGGAAGTCTGAACTTTCCCATGTTATTCCATAATCTGATCAGAACTTCCTGCGCAACATCTTCAGCATCCATCCTGTTTTTAACCATATAAAGAGCGTAGCTGAAGATCTTATTCTTATACCGGTCAACAAGAACTTTGTAACTTATTGCTTCCAGCATTTTAATATAAAGACGGTATGATAATGTGAATTGTTACTTTAATTTTTCTTTTACTATTGAAGAATATAAAGAAAGTACACCAATGAAGAAGAAAAGATGATGATTAAAATATATAGCTGATGTATGGCAGTTAGAATCCTGGAATAAAGGAATTTTGGAGTAATGGAAGTTTTTAACCAATACTCCATTATTCCAAAGTTTACAGTTTTGTCTGGTATGAAAACTCAATAATCTTGGGTTTAACTAGTTTTTCAAAATCTTTGTAATCCATCTTTATAAGTTCTGTATGTGTTCCGGCATTAAACGCAATTTCTTCATCTCCAGTTAAACTTTTTGCAACATAAACATCCATACCATAAAGGTTACCAAAGGGAGGCATAGCACCAGGTTCGCATCCAGGGAATTTGTCTATGAATTCATATTCTTCTGCTAAACGAACATTTGATGTACCAGTAACATCTTTAAGTAATTCGAAATCAACTTTATACGAAGCAGGAAGAATTGCCATAGCCATTTTACCATCAATTTTTATTATAACCGTTTTGGCTAATTCTTTACCAGGCACATGAGCAGTAGCTGCAATTTCTTGTGCAGTGTATGCGGATGAATGAGATATGGATAAATATTTGATTTTGTTTTCATCCAAATATTGTTTTAATTTTTTTACCGGCATATCAACCTCCGTTTAATGTTTATTAAATTTTATTGCTTTACTGCTCCTGAAGAAAAACTGGCAAGTATTATGAAAGTTTTCATTTTCTCAATCCTTTTTGTATTGAGTGAACTTTCTTAAGTGGAAATTATACAGGCCTAATTTACACTTATGAATATCAAAATTCAAAAATCAAATGAGTATCGCATTTTATAAATTTTACAAAAAGTGATGAAAATAAATAAAATCATTTGTGAGAAAACTCAACAGTTTTAAAATATTTCCGAAATACTAATTTTCTTTAATTGACTGGATTAATTCCTGCTTTAATTCCCAGAGTTTTTTTGATAATGAAACATGATAGTTATGAGGGAAAATTAATCTTTTTACTCCTGAATCAAGACAATCAATATCATGTAGTTTTACTTTCCTTATTTCATCAATTGACGGGAATTCATAAACAATTTTACCATCAACCATAATATCAAAAAGTATGGGTTCTATTTGGGAAATTTGTTGTTTGGATAAAATTCTTTTTTTAGAATTATTAACCGGATGATGAAGATGTATTTCATTCATTTCCTTAGGATTTTCATCTCCGAGAGTGATTAAATCAGCCGTTGCTATACCTGCTTTATCATAAATTCGCCAGACTTTTTTTTCACCGGGATTAGGAATCTTTTCCATTGATTCGGAAATTTTTAGTGCCGGTTGCCATTCATTATTTTCTTTTACAGCAACAAGTTTATAAACTCCTCCAAGGGCACTATCTCCTGCAGATGTAATCATTCTTGTTCCAACTCCATAAATTAACCGGTTAATTACCTTATCGGGATCAAGATTATACTTATGGGCTTCTTCAGAAATTTGAGTTATAATTTGCCAAATGTTCATTTCGTCAAGCTCGTTGGAAAGGACTATACTAACTTCTTCAAACCCGGCATCATTTAACATTTTAGCTGCCTGAAGGCTAAGGTACGCAAGATCTCCGGAATCTAACCTGATACCTGAAGGTTTGTGTCCTTTCTTGCTAAGTTTCTGGAAAACTTTTATTGCATTTGGAATTCCGCTTTCAAGAGTGTTAATAGTATCGACAAGGAGAATACAATCATCTGGATAAAGTTCTGCAAAAGCCTGGAAAGCATCTTCTTCACTCATCCCCATAGAAATAAAAAGCTGAACCATACTGTGCCCATGCGTTCCTTTTGGCGGGTAACCAAGAATATGAGAAATGCCGACATTAGAGGAGAAATCTGCGCCGCCAATTAAAGCTCCGCGAACACCTGCAATAGCACCTCTGTCCTGCGCTCTTCTCGCTCCAAAATCAATTAACAATTGCCTTCGTCCCATCTCTTTTATTCTGCAGGCCTTTGTTGCAATAAGAGTCTGGAAGTTTAACTGGTTTAATAATGGAGTTTCAAGAATTTGTGCTAAAGCTATCGGTCCCTGCACAATAGTTAAAGGAAGATGAGGATGTACAGTTCTTCCTTCACTAATTGCCTTTAAAGTTATATTCTGAAAATTGCCATCTTTCTTTAACCAGTTTAGAAAATCTTCATGAAAGATAGATTTATTATTTTTTGATTTATGAGATCTTAAAAATTCAATTTCTTTCTCTCCGAAATTAGAATTCTGCATCCAGTCAACAAACCACTCAAGACCTGCATTAATGCAGTAGCCGGCTTTGTGTAAACCATAATCAGGATAATTTCTGAAGAAATGATCGAACTGGACAATCTTATTATGCATCCCCATTTTGAAATAAAGTTGAGCCATTACAAGCTGGTACTGGTCGGTAAAAAGAATTCCTTCGGTAATTTTTTGATCGAACTTCTTTAGCAATTTTTTATACTCCACAAACTAATTTTGCATATAATAAACTAATTAAAATATGATTAATAAAATCATTATTAACTAATCCTTCAAAAAAAATGATTGCTTTAATCCCAAAATGTTCTTAGGTTAAAATGGTCAACATATCATAATGTTTGCTTTTATTAGCCAGCTTTTGTTGAGCTATGGAGAGATAAAAAATTTAATATTCCCAAACAAAAAAATAAGGAGTCCATTATGAACCTGGTAGAACGGGCAAAGAACATAATGTTCAATCCAAAACAGGAGTGGGAGGTTATTAAAACAGAAAGTGTTACTATAGGAGATCTTTTTACAAAGTATGCGATTATCCTTGCAGCTATTCCTGCTGTTGCAGGATTTATTGGTTATACTTTGTTCGGTCTTTCCTGGGGATTTGGTACAATTAAAATTCCAGTTGGAGCTACTTTAACCTGGGCTGTAATCACTTACGTTACGGCATTGATAGGTGTCTTTATTATTTCATTTATTATTGATGCACTCGCTCCATCATTTGGATCAACAAAGGATATGGTTGCATCTACCAAGGTTGTTGTTTATGGCTATACTCCTGGATGGGTAGCAGGTGTTTTTTATATTTTACCATCTTTAGGTATTATTGTTGCATTAGCAGGTATTTACGGTTTGGTATTAATGTATATGGGGCTGCAGAAAGTTAAAGATGTTCCCCAGGATAAAATGCCGATTTATTTTATTGTTGTAATTGTTGTGGCTATTATTGTTTATGTTGTAATGGGTTTGATTGTAACGAGCGTTGCCTTTGGCGATTATATGATTACTCATTTATAATTTTTAGGGAATGCAAATTAACTTTGCATTCCCGGATTTTATTCCTACCGCATATAATTTCTTCTAATGAAGAAATAAAATTTAAATTATCTACAGAATAAAAATGCTCTATTGTTTATATTCAAAATCTGAATTAAGATATTGTGATTGGATATTATGTCTCGGCGTTATTACTAATTGGAAACTTATAAGATTTTTATGATAAATGTCATGTATCAGGATTTCATTCGTGCCTGAAGAATCCTTTTAAGTTTCGCTATTTTTTACTTCCTGTGAAAGCGGTTGTGAAAAAACTAAAAATATAATTAAGAAAATAAGTACTACATTATTATAGAGATTAAACATTGGATTAAACTTTTAATTCTGTACAACTGGAGCCCACTTTTTCAAAAATGCCATCATCTCATCCTTACTGTAACCTTTGTTCTGTTCAAGTTTGTCCGTATTCTGTGAGTGTAACAATCCTCCATTTTTTTCTAAAACAAAGAAATGAGGATAACCGGGGATTTGAGGATATTTTGAAAGAAAATCTTCATTCTTGTTTTCCTTGCTGAAATTTATTTTAACAACAATAAAATTTTTATTAAGAAAAGAATTTATTTCATCATTCTTTGCAATAAAATCATCAATCCTGTGGCACCAGATGCACCAGTCACCCCCAACATCGAGAATAATTCTTCTCCCAGATCTTTGAGCTTCAGTAATTGATTGTTTTAAATCATCAGCTGGGTTTCTTGCCGGATCAAATTCTGTAACTGGTTTATAGCTTGTTTCAGGCTGCGACAAAACTATTCCTGAAATTAGCAGAAACAAAAGTGATAATATCCTAAACATCATATTTCCTTATTTATTCATTCTCAATTTATGGATTATATTAGTTTATAATCAATTCTTGATTATGGAACTATTCTTTTTCAAATTTAATTACACAATTACAAAAACTTAAATAATGTCCTCAGAAATCTTCAAAAGAGTCTGGCAAAGTATAGTTCTCCTATCTTTTTTTATCATGGTTATTTATATCCCGCTAAGAATCCTGTACAATCAAATCGACAGTGACTTTTTGAAAGTCAGCTACTGGATTGTAAACTTAGTTTATTTAGCAGATGCATTGTTAAACATCAGATTATTAAACAAGAAGGATGATAACAATATTGTCAATATTACACATAACAAATTCAGATTTTTTCTGATCTCAGTTGATATTATTTCAGCAATACCTTTTGGTTTTATTTCCGGAAATATTTTTTTAGAATTATTAAGATTAATCAAAGTTATAAGGATAATTAGTTATATCAGAATCATTCATCGTGAGGCAACCAGATTAAGCAGCTATTTAAGTTTTGTTTTCTTTTTATACTGGTTACTTATTGCAGCTCATCTGCTTGCATGCGGCTGGATTTCTCTTCACCCGGATAAGATGAAAGTAAACCTGCAGGATGAATATATAACATCTCTTTATTGGTGTATCCAGACAATTACAACAGTTGGTTATGGGGATATTGTTCTTTCGACAATTCCACAAAGGATTTATGCTATGATGGTTATGCTTTTTGGCGTTGGTGTTTATGGTTTTGTTATTGGAAATGTTGCTAATATTCTTTTAAAAAGAGATCCAGCCCGAATGCAGTTTCAGAACAGTCTTGAAAGGCTTCGCTCGTTTGTCAACTTCCGTTCGATTCCATCAGGTCTCCAAAAAAGAATACGTGATTATTATGAGTATATCTGGAAACAAAGGCTCGGCTATAACGAATCCGAATTTGTTTCTGGTTTACCTGATGGGCTTAAAAAAGAAGTTGAATTATTTCTTAAGCGTGATATTCTTGAAAAGATACCATTGTTCAAAGGTATAAGCGATAAATTTTTAAGAGAAGTTTCTTTGCACTTACGTCCCGTAGTTTATACGCCCGGAGATTATATTTTTAAAGAAGGTGACAGAGGAAATGAAATGTATTTTGTAATTAAAGGTAAGCTGAAAATTTTATCCGGTGATGAAAGTAAAATATTGAATACACTTTCAGACGGAGATTTTTTTGGCGAACTTGCTTTATTCAGAGATGAAATTAGGATGGCAACTGTACAGGCAGCAACTTACTGTGATGTTTATACACTCAATAAAGAAGTATTTGAGCATGTCCTGAATAACTATCCTGATATTTCATCTCAAATAAAAAAAGTTGCAGAAGCGAGGCTTAAAAATTCCTGATCCTATTAAGTATTTTAAATAACCTTTTTTATTTTGAACATTATGAATGAAGAAAAGAAAACTTTCATCTCAGGTATTTACAACTACTGCGACCGCTGGTGTGAGAAATGCAGTTTCGCTTCAAATTGTCTTCTCTTTTCAAATGAATCCAAAATAGCTACGTTTGAAATATTGAATGATAGGCTCCCCGAAGCTGATGAAATTATGGATGAGATTTTTGAAGCCGAACAGGAAGACGATGAGCAGGAATTTGATTTGAATGATTATTCCTCGGAAGATGAAGACGAAGAGGAAAATTTTTCTTTAGAAGATGTTAAAGAAGACGATGAGGAGAATGAACCGAAACATTTAATTGAGGAATTAGCCGATGATTATTTAAAGCGATCACAGTTACTTATAAAAAATCTTGATGAAAAGTTTAACGTTTCCTCAACTCCCAAAGAAAATCTTACAATGCCGCAGATGAAAAAAATATTTGATGATTTTGAATCAATTGCCTGGTACCATGCATTCATCTTTGTTAAGATTAAAAGAGCATTGAGTGGTAAAAGAGATTTTATAAAAGAGGGAAATGATGAAATGAAAGAAATTTCAAAGTATGATATGGATGGAACTGCAAAGGTTGCCGCAATATCAATTAAAAATTCCATTAAAGCTTTAAGCGATTTGAATGAATATCTCCCGGAATATGCATCGGAAATAATAAAGTTATCTTTTCTTCTAAATAAAATATTTATTGAGCTTGAAAAAGAATTCCCTGACTATGATAAATTTAAAAGGCCGGGGTTTGATGATTGACTAAAAAACCTAAGGTGAAGGGAAATAAAAATTAAAAGATAAATGTTTCGGTATGAATAACAGTTTCTTCAAACTCTAAAAGATATTTTTTATCTTCAGGATAATATTTTGCTTTATTATAATCTTCTCCTGCAAATTGTTTAATACTTTCGTAAGAATCCCATTTAGTGACCGTCCAGAAATGGTAGATTTCTTTCTCTTTTCTTCTCCATATTTCAACACTAAGATTTCCGGGAATGCTTTTATAATCTTTCACACCTGATTTTTATGAGGAAGTCAACGTATTCATCAGAATGTTCAATTTTAGTTTTGCCATGCCATATACGAGTAATAACTTTATTCATAACATTAAATCGTTATATTTCCAAATCCG
>Ga0105107_10002605_pt1 | contig 11893 bp, 11 predicted proteins | sample PPLLaktember2015_6_FD_79335 | JGI IMG/M metagenome (GOLD analysis project Ga0105107, IMG submission 79335) | Freshwater sediment microbial communities from Prairie Pothole Lake near Jamestown, North Dakota, USA - PPLs Lake P8 Core (1) Depth... | ecosystem: Environmental > Aquatic > Freshwater >... | reverse complement strand
GCACATCCCTTGAGATCGTTTCATCAGTAAAGAAACTTTCTGATGGATTGAATGTAGGCCAGTTTTTTGACTTTGAGACAATTAAAAGGATCTCAATTAACAAGTCAAACCTTGATTCACTCCTGTTCCTTTCTGTTGACTCTTATTGCAAGATGGATGAATACCTGAGAAAAAATAACCGCAGCCATTTATCTTCAATTATGATAGTCGGAGTATGGATTGAGGCCCAGTACTTTGCAACACAGGTAATGAAACAATTCCCCGACAATTTACTGAGGGAACGAATCGGCGAACAGAAGTATTTTCTTGATGATCTTATAAGAATCGTAACTCCCTACTGTGATAACGACAAGGAATTTAACAGGGTATGCAGCTATCTGAGGGATATAGCAGCAAAATATGAAAAAGTTAATATATCCTATACTAAGGGCGAACCAACAAGCAGTGAGAAAGATGGATTGCTTGTTATAACCCAGACAGAAACCAGCATGGTTGAAATGACTGACGATCAGCTTAAGGACATTATTGAAATAACAGGCATTGTAAGGAACAATCTGATTGCAAATAAATAATATGAAAAAGTATCTGCTGGTTATAATATCATTGCTGCCTGTATCCGTTTTTCTGTCGGCACAGACTTCAACTGATCCGCTGGTAAGCAAATGCCTGCTGAGTACAGGACCAACTGCAAAATATCTTAAGGATTTCAGGATCCAGCTCGGACAGTCAGCTTCAGAGAGTGAATTCAGGTACAAAGCCAACATGTCACTCTGGAAGAATACCAGATACAGGTTTACGATGTGCACTGCCGATAATTCCAGCGGACAGCTGATTCTGAGTATCCTGGATGATTCAAATAAGACAGTCCTTTCATCACACGACACAAAAACGGGTACAATTTATCCTTATGTTGATCTGATATGCAACAAAAGCGGTATCTACCAGATATATTTTGATTTTACTGAACATCAATCCGGCTCTGGCGTAACCATCGTTTCAATGATACAGTAACACTACTGAACAAAGTTTACTATCTGTACAACAAGCGCCAGAATAAACAATACTGAAAGCATGATTTCAGGTAATATTTTCTTTCTCGAAAAAACAAAATAGTGCGACAGGAAATAGGTCGGAGGGATAGCTGCCAGCCAGAAAATTTCAACAGATACAGATTTAAAAATAAAATATTCAGCCACAATAATTCCAAGAGTCCAGAACAGAAGGACGAAAGTTTTACGCGACTTGATCTTTTTAGCATTTATTGCTGACAAAAGCTGCATAACGCTGATAAGTATAACAAACCCTGAAATTATCAGGGCCGCTATGTTTAAAGCTGATAAGCTGAAATCAACATCTTTGGCAAACAGATTATAAGCAACAGCATCCCACATTTTATTCATATCTTTTCCGGTTACATAAAAGAATCCGTATAGAATAAAAAGTGGTGTTGCCAATCCAAAAACCGAGATTATTATTTCCTTGATGTTCACGGTCCTGAGGATCACTATTCCGATTATCAGCAATAGCCCCAGCCAGATAAAACTGGCATAAAAAAGAGAGCCAAGACTTATCAAGATTCCTGCATCAAAAATTGAAAATGCAGTGCCCTGAACCCTGTATGAATACATAATTCTCTGTATGGCTAAAATCAGAAACACAGATGCAGGGAGAACCGGATTTAAAAACTGTCGCTGAGGGAAAAAACTGGTAAGCAAAACATATATCAATGCGGGAAGGAAGTTCCTTTCGCTTATGAAAAAGACATTGGTATTGAAATTGACCAGAAGGAACGAAACAAGACCCGTGATAATGAATGCCACTATAACACTGAGAAGCGGATTAAAACCGGCCATTCCCAGGAGCAGTCCATATAGTGGCATCGGTTTTATGTCAAAGCCAAAGTCAGAGGGCTGGTGAGGATTAAGAAATGCACCTGACCATGTAAACAGAATTACAATAAATATCAGAATTATAATACCCGGATCTGTTTCCCTGAATCTCTTTACCAGCATAAATCTTATAGATCAAAACCAATATCTGTCCTGTAATAAATATCCCTGAATTCCACCAATCGGGCATTCCTGTATGAACCCTCCAGAGCATCTTTAATCGTCTTTCCATAAGCGCTGACGGCAAGCACCCTTCCTCCTGATGTGACCAGCTTTCCATCATCAATTTTCGTCCCGGCGTGAAAAATTATGCACCCGTCTGTCCTTGCGAGCCCCGAAATTTCATAGCCTTTTTCATAATGCCCGGGGTAACCGCCTGAAGCAAGCATTACTGTAGTATTATATCTCTCATCAATTATAATATCCCTATTTTCCAGATCGCCATTTGCAACGCCTTCAACAAGATCGAAAAGATCTGATTTTATGCGAGGAATTATGACTTCCGATTCAGGATCACCAAGCCGGGCATTATATTCAATTACAAAAGGATCACCTTTCACGTTAATCAGGCCAAAGAATATAAATCCCTTGTATTCAATACCCTCTGATTTTAATCCTGCCATCGTCGGGTCAATTATCGTGGTTCTGACTTTCTCCATGAATTTGACATCAGCAAATGGCACAGGCGATACTGCACCCATTCCGCCGGTATTCAGACCGGTATCGCCGGCTCCTATTCGTTTGTAATCCTTTGCTTCAGGAAGAAGCTTGTAAGAATTTCCGTCAGTAATAATAAATACCGATAATTCAATGCCTTTCAGAAACTGTTCAATCACCACTTTTTGTCCTGCAGCTCCGAACTTGCCATTTATTATCGTGTTTATTTCTTCGGCCGCATCCCGGATATCGTCAAGAATAACCACACCTTTACCGGCAGCAAGACCATCAGCCTTAATAACATAAGGTGGATCCAGTGTTGCCAGGAACTGAGATGCCTCTGCCAGATTTGTTTTGTCAAAAGTCCTGTACCTTGCCGTTGGTATTTTATACTTTGTCAGGAACGCCTTCGCAAAATCCTTGCTGCCTTCAAGACGGGCGGCAGATTTTACAGGCCCTATTACAGGCACATGCTTCAGTAAGCTATCCTGAAGGAAAAAATCATGTATGCCTGCTACCAGGGGAGCTTCAGGGCCAACAATTACCATCCCGATCCCGTTGTCGGCGACTGCTTTTTTTATTCCCTCAAAATCCTCAGGATCAATTTTCAGATTTGTTCCCAGCATACTCGTACCGGCATTGCCGGGAGCAATAAAGATCCTCCCGGCTTTTTTGCTCCGGGCCAGCTTCCATGTCAGTGCATGTTCCCTGCCACCGGATCCAAGAATGAGAATATTCATCTATCAGTTTATAAAAGCTAATCAAAAATAGTATTTCATTCCGATAAATAAAATCCGGTTAAATACCGGTCATCCTGCTGTATTTCGAAAAGGTCTGCATTACATTATCAACATATGTCTTAGAAACAGGAATATCTGTTGCAGAGGGATTATCAAGTTCAAGCTTCAAACCGTCTTTGTCCTTCTTTATAACCTTAACTTTTTCGAAATTGACCATATATGACCTGTGGCAGCGGACTATCTCTGTCCCTGAAAATTTTTCCTCCATCTTTTTCAGGGTGTCGCGCAGCAGGTATTTTGAAATCTTACCCTTATTGAGGTAAAAAATGGTGACATAATTTTCAGATGATTCAAGATAAAGCAGGCTATCTTTTTTTATTGAAAATTTAAGCACCGATTTTTCATCATAAAAAGGCAGCATATCTCTTACATTACCTGAAGAAGACCGGATCTCTTCCATCCTTTCAATTTGTTCCTTCTTGTCGTGCCACGAAAAATACAACCACATCACCGAATAGGGCAGTAAAAGTACAAGAGCAGTGTTTTGAGCCGATAATTTGACAAGTTCCGTAAAGATCCGGACATCTTTAAGGATAAATTTCTCAAACAGCGCATAAAAAAGTGACATCAGCATTATTTCCGCAAAAATCCAGGCAAAGTAGTGGTAGTAGTTAATAATATGCCTCCTCCCATAATAATACATTATAATTCTGCTGACCACAACAACAAGGACCCCGGTAAGAATTACAAGGCTTGAATAGGTAAGAAATTCCAGCCGTGTAAGGTTAAACCATCTGTCAACCCCGAACGGAGAATAAATGTTTATAAAAACAAGTGCAAACAGGGAAGTAAATATTACCATTCTGATAATATTTCTTTTCTCATTCAGGTATGAGGGTATTGGTTTCTGAAAATCAGCCATGATGAATTAATAACATCATACAAATTTAGTTTTTTCCTCAGAACAGTCTGTTTTAAATATTTTGGTAAGGTTTTATCCCGTAAAATTTCATCCCGTATTTTAAACTTTCGTCACCCGGTTTAATATTTCATCCCTATGAAATGTCATCCGGCACATTAATTTGTCAACCCGTTATATTGCGTCTTTCTTTGTATATTATGGATTACACAAAAGACTATAATGAACTGAGAAAGATTTTCAATCCTGACCTCAGGGAGATCAGAATTCCCGGGTCTCCCCTCAGAATTATCAATGAGAGATTCACTTCCGACATAAATTCTGCGGAGTTTCTGGAAACAGATGATTTTTCAATTTCGGAGAATATAACCTTTTCATATCCTGTATTTGTACCTGAAAACAGATCGGGCAGGAAAGCTATCCTGTTGCTTCACGGACTTAATGAACGAAGCTGGATTAAATATCTTGTCTGGGCTTACTGGCTTTCGCAGATTACCGAAAGTTATGTTATCCTTTTCCCTATATCATTTCATATTAACCGTGCTCCTTCATCATGGATCGATCCAAGGAGGATGCAGGAATTCGTTAAAGAGCGAAGCAGTGCCGGCAGAGAAATTACCATGTCGACTTTTGCAAATATTGCCCTAAGCAGCAGGCTTTCAGAGGAACCTCTCCGGTTTTTTAACTCAGGATATCAGACAGCCCTTGATATAGTTAAGCTGATGAACCAGATAAAAGAAGGAAAGCATAGCGTTGTCCCCGGAGGCAGCCGGGTTAATCTGTTCGCTTACTCGATAGGGGCATTTCTTGCACAGATATTAATGATGGGAAATCCCGGAGATCTTTTTTCGGAGTCAAGACTTTTTATGTTTTGCGGAGGATCGGTGTTCAGTAATATGAAGGGCACTTCAAAACTGATAATGGACAGTATGGCATACGATAAAATTTATTCTTATTATCTGAATGATTTCGAAAACAGTATAAATCAAAGAAATCCTTTATCTGATTTCGTCCGCTCAACCCAGATCGGGATGGCCTTCAGATCGATGATCGATCTTGGCAGATTCAGGACTTTCCGCGAAAATATCCTTGGAAAACTTAAAGGACAGATCCGTTCAATAGCCCTGAAAAAAGATATTGTGATACCGCCAGATGGAATAGTAAATACACTGACAGCATGGACTGGCAGAAACAATAATCAGGTTGAAGTATGGGATTTCCCCTATGCCTATTCGCATGAAAATCCTTTTCCTGTTTTTAATAACGGCTCCTCAGCAGAAGTTGACAGGTGTTTCAGTAAACTTCTTAATGAGGCCGGATCATTCCTTGCATGAAAATGGAGGAATCACGAACCGGTAACCCTGATCCTTTGCATATCTTATAAATTCATCAAGGAAAGTCAGCACTGAGGAAGATGATTTGTCGTGCAGTACTATAACAGAACCTGGTCTTATTCTTTTCTTCAGGATATTTAATACTTTTTCACCGGGCATCCGGGTATCAAAATCATACGGCATAAGATCCCAGAAAACCACCCTGTAATTCTTTGAAAGTTCCCTGTATTGTGAAGGCCGGATACGTCCATAAGGGGGCCGCATCAAATTCTCCGAGGTATATTTCGCTCCCTTTGAGATATTCCTGATATAAACATGAGTATTAGTTATATACCCGTTAAGGTGACTATATCCGTGATTGCCGATAATATGCCCCCCGGAACTGATAAGAGAGATCAGCGACGGATATTTTTCTGCTTCCTGCCCGCTGCAGAAAAAGAGCGCCTTTATACTATTAGCCTCAAGAATATCAAGGATCCGTGGTGTCGAATCAAAAGAAGGCCCGTCATCAAAAGTCAGGCATAATTCTTTATCGCTGGTCTTTATCCTGAAAATTGCTTCGGGATAAAGCAGCCTCAGAATGAAGAATGGCCTGAAAAGCCGCATGGTCTTTTATTTGTCTGAATAAAAAAGAGAGTAGTATTTAGTTACATCTGATGAAACTCTGTTTATCAGGTCATCCAATTTCAGGTCAATTGCCATATTATTTATATCGAGGAGAGCCTGCATATTTATTCCGATAGGATAGTCCATGCCAAATTGCCTGTCAGCATCCATTGCTGCCGAATAGTCGAGGTATTGTTTCGAATAATCCATTACATCATTTATGATCCTGTTTCCTTCATCAGATTCACCAGCCCTGATAAGGACCTCAGCCAGGCCAAGGGCAAAGAAATCATAAGGCATCTTTTCAGCCGGAACAATTTCGAGGCCTCTGCGGGCAGCATCAATGGCTTTTGTTGTATCGCCCGATATGAGAAGAGCTTTGCTGAGATTTCCAAAGATCCGTCTGAAATTGCTAAGCATCCGCTTGTTGTTCTCGTCGAGATAAACTGAGGGATCATCTGCGTTTCCCCACTTGTATTTATTCATCATGTTATCGTACATTACCACAGGATCGATCATCCCGTATTCTCCCTCTTCCGACTTGCTGGTCATGACCGGAACAATCCTGTAGGTAATCCCTTCCTGCACAAAATATTTCTCAAGCCCTTTATACTGGCTCGATGGAACAGTAGTTGAAATATATACCGGCCTCTCCCATTTGTTCGTTGCCAGAAGGTCCATCATGGCAAGGTCACCCTTGAAAGCATTGCTCTCAGAATATTCCCAAATCATGGGAGATAATATCCTGTCTTTAAAGTATTCCTTAACAGTTCCGTTTGAGATAACTTTTTCTGAATCAACCTCCACAATAAATTTATTTGCCGGCAGATAATTAAGGTAATCCCCTCTTCCACTTGCATCGATCTTAAATTTTTGGTCATCCTGTCCTGCGAACCTGACAATCTGTTCAAGTTCAACAGGTTTATCAATCCGTTCGTCAACAGGCAGATGGTCCCTCTGACCCTCAATATATTTTTCAGAGGGAAGTGAAAGTGGCATAGGATCCGACTCAAATGCTTTCTGACGCATCATATCTATATACCAGCCTGCCTGAAAATAGCTTAGATTGGCAACACGTACATCCGTTCTTACCTGTTCAACATCCTGAACATACCAGACAGGGAATGAGTCATTATCCCCATAAGTAAAAAGCACAGCATCAGGTGCACAGGATAAAAGATAATTGGCTCCGATATCACGCGCTGTGTAACGGCCCGACCGGTCATGATCGTCCCAGTTCTGGGAGGCCATAAGGAGAGGAACAGCAAGAAGCAGCATGACAAAAGCAGCGGCAGCTGAGATTGTTTCGCTGAGGTACTTTTTGAGAATTTCATAAACAAACATGAATCCTGTTCCGATCCAGATCGAAAATGCATAAAATGAGCCGGCATAAGCATAGTCCCTCTCCCTGGGTTGATTTGGATACTGGTTTAAATAAAAGATAATTGCAACACCTGTCATAATGAAGAAAGCGAGGACAAGCCAGAACCCGTTATTATCCTTTTTATACTGCCAGAAAGCTCCTGCAATCCCCAGCAGCAAAGGAAGAAAGAAGTATCTGTTCCTGCCCTGGTTATTCCTGAGATCGGAAGGGATATTATCGAGATCGCCAAGCCGTGCTTCATCAATAAATTTAATCCCGCTTATCCAGTTACCCTGAAGAGGATTGCCGTTGCCCTGATTATCATTCTGCCGGCCGGCGAAATTCCACATGAAGTACCTGAGGTACATGAATCCAGTCTGATACCTGAAGAAATACCGGAGATTTTCACCGAATGTCGGGCAAATAATAATTTGCTTTTCTGAACCGGAGGTTACCGAGTACCTCCTGCCAGTAATATTTCCCCAGTATCTGTAAGCTTTTTCATGTTCAGGATCTTCACTGTACATGCGGGGGAAAATAGTCATGAATTCTTTCTTGTATTCATATTCAGGCCGGTAATAAGGTTCATACTTGCCTTTAACCTTGTTATATCCGGCAACAATGCTTTTTACATCAATAACAGGTGCACTGTAATAATTTCCGTAAATTTTGGGTGAGCTTCCGTACTGCTCCATATTTATATAATATGAAAGAGAAAAGATATCCGAAGGATTATTCTGATTCATTGGCGGACGTGCAGATGACCTGATCATTATCATCGCATAGGATGAATATCCGATCATGATCACCGTAATGGCGGTCAGTACATAATTCAGGATTACACTCCGTGTTTTTAACGAATACCGGATGCCAGCCACCAGGGCTGATGTAAGCAGTATAATAAAGAATAAAAGTCCGCTGTTATATGGAAGCCCCATCCCGTTTACCAGGATCAGTTCAAACCATCCGGCAGCTTTCGGTACACCCGGGATAAGAACAAACACCATCAGCCATAATATTACCACGGACAACAATAGTGTTGTTATTACTCCCTTTCTGGTAACTTCATATTTCCGGAAATAGAATACAAAAAACAGTACAGGAAGAACCAGCAGGTTGAGCCTGTGTATCCCAAGGCCGAGACCCATAATATATGCAATAAGAATGATCCATCTTCCCGAATATGGTTTATCGGCTTCTTCTTCCCACTTAAGCATTCCCCAGAATACCAGTCCTGTAACCAGGGATGAAAGGGCATAAAGCTCTCCCTCAACCGCGGAGAACCAGAAAGTATCTGAAAAAGTGTATGCAAGTGCGCCAATTATACCGCTTCCCAGGATTGCCGGAATATTTTTAGATGTGTCATCATTTGCTGAAGTATATGCCTTCCGGACAAGGTGAGTTATGGTCCAGAAAAGGAACATGATGGCAAGACCGCTGCAAAATGCCGACAAGGCATTCATCATAAGGGCAACATTCGAAGTATCGCCACCGGCGAACATGGTTGCAATACGGCCAATCATAAGGAAAAGGGGTGCTCCGGGAGGATGTCCCACCTGAAGTCTGAATGATGAAAGGATAAATTCCCCGCAATCCCAGAAGCTAACTGTGGGCTCAATGGTTAAAAGGTAAACCACTGATGATATAAAAAAAAGGATCCATCCGGTGATTGTATTAAGACGGCGGAAATTGCCCCAGATTGAATTCATATTTATTTTTATTTTATTTTCGTCGAAACAAAGAACGTAAAAAAATATTATTTGCGCGAATCCGGCAGGGTATTTAACGGCAATTTAACACCCCATAATATAGAATCTCCACTGCTTGTTTTTCCAGAATTCGCCGGCATAATCAATTCCTATTCTCGGACCGGTATTATAAGGTGGAGATATCCCCTGATCTTCGATCCATATCCTTGAGGAGCAGGTAAGATCCTCTCCATAAAACGATTTATCTATTCTAAGCATTTTTGTAACCCGGCCCGGTCCGTTGCAGTTTTCAAATCCTCTTATAAGGACAGCCTGAGGATCATTTATAGCCCCTGTGACTATATTAATCATCCAGTACATCCCATAAATAAGATAGATATATAATCTGCCTCCTTCATGATACATGATTTCAGTTCTGGGAGTGCGTCCCCTTGATGCATGGCAGGCTTTATCCTCTGATCCCCTGTAGGCTTCAGTCTCCGAAATAGTGAACCTCCTTGTAATGCCATCGCCCGGATTTATTGCCATCACCTTGGATAACAATCCGGGGGCCACGTCAAGGACATCTCTGTTAAAAAAGTCTCTATTAAGTCTTATGTTCTCAGCCACATTTCAGTATTTGACTTTACCATCAAATTCCTCCCATCTCCTGAAAACCTCTTTAGCTTCACTATCTTCCAGATGCAGGAAAGTAATATTTCTTTCTGACGGATCGAGGGCGATTTCATTATAGATCATCTCATCATTAAATCCAGCTGCTGCAGCATCATGGCGGTCCGAGGCAAAGACGACCCTTTCTATTCCCGACCAGTAAATAGCGCCAAGGCACATCGGACATGGTTCGCATGATGTATACAAAACACAGCCGCTCAGGTCATGGGAGCCCAGAATGCCGGCCGCCTCCCTTATTGCAAGAACTTCGGCATGTGCCGTGGGATCGGAATTTAAGATAACTTTGTTATTTGATTCCGCAATTATTCTGCCATTTTCAGAGACAACTGCACCAAAAGGACCCCCTCCGTGTTTTATCCCCGATGCAGCAAGTTCAACAGCTCTCCTGAGAAATTTCTTATCATCCGTCATTGTCATCAGAAACAGTTTTATTAATCATAATATAACATCAGGTAAAAATAACCTTAGTTTTATTATCACATATAAATAATGCCTGATATTCTTTTTTTTTAGGAAATATATTGTATTTTTGCAGTCCCAAAATAAGGGGTTTTACATTAAGTTCAAATGTTATTTATAAAAATTAAATAGAAGTGAACACCTTAAGTTACAAAACAATTTCGGCAAACAAGGAGACTGTTAACAAGGAGTGGGTCCTGGTTGATGCTGAAGGTGCTGTCCTTGGTCGTCTGGCAACATTGGTTGCATCCACTTTGAGAGGCAAGCACAAAACAAATTTTACCCCCCATGTTGATTGCGGCGATAACGTTGTGATAATCAATGCTGAAAAAGTCACTTTATCGGGAAATAAATGGTCGCTCAAGGAATATGTACGGCATACCGGTTACCCGGGAGGCCAGAGATTCACCACAGCCGAGGAGATGCTTAAGAAGAATCCAATAGGACTGGTTGAGCACGCGGTTAGGGGAATGCTGCCAAAGAGCCGTCTCGGACGGGCCATTTTTAAGAATATGCATGTATATGCAGGCACTTCGCATCCGCACGAAGCTCAGAAACCAAAGAAACTAGAACTTTAAACCTTAAGTAAAAATATGGAGCCAATTAATGCACTTGGGAGAAGAAAAGCAGCCGTTGCCAGGGTATTTTTAAGCGATGGAAAAGGGAAAATTACAGTTAATGACAGGGATTATAAGGAATATTTTGGCGCTGAGACATTGCAGTATGTTGTAACCCAGCCGCTTGTTGTTATGAATGCCATCGACAAATATGACATACGTGTAAATCTCGACGGCGGCGGTGTAAAAGGACAGGCTGAAGCTCTTCGCCTTGGTATTACCAGAGCCCTCATACAGATTGACGCCGAGAATAAAACCGTGCTTAAAGCCAACGGATTTGTGACACGCGATCCCCGCGAGGTTGAAAGGAAAAAACCGGGGCGTCCGAAAGCACGTAAAAGATTCCAGTTCAGCAAACGTTAGGAATTAACATCATAGATGCAGGTTTAGTATCTAAATTACACAGACTCCCTCCATTTAGCGGGACTACTTTGTAATTGATTTGACAGAATGTAAACTTAAAAACAATAAAAAATGCCAAGAACAAATTTCCAGGAATTACTTGACGCCGGAGTACATTTCGGCCATCTTAAAAGAAAGTGGAACCCGGCTATGGCTCCCTATATTTTTATGGAGCGCAACGGGATTCATATCATTGATCTCGAAAAAACAGTAGTAAAACTCGATGAAGCAGCTTCTGCAATGAAACAAATTGCACGATCAGGCAAAAAGATCCTTTTCGTTGCAACAAAAAAACAGGCCAAGGAGATTGTCGCAGAAAAAGTTAAGGAGGTTAATATGCCTTTTGTGACAGAACGCTGGCCGGGCGGGATGCTTACAAACTTCCCGACAATCCGGAAAGCTGTTAAAAAGATGGGATCAATTGACAAGATGGCAACTGACGGTACTTTCACAAACCTTTCAAAACGTGAAAGGCTTCAGGTTACCCGACAGAGGGCAAAGCTTGAAAAGAACCTGGGCAGTATTG
>Ga0105107_10002601_pt1 | contig 11899 bp, 10 predicted proteins | sample PPLLaktember2015_6_FD_79335 | JGI IMG/M metagenome (GOLD analysis project Ga0105107, IMG submission 79335) | Freshwater sediment microbial communities from Prairie Pothole Lake near Jamestown, North Dakota, USA - PPLs Lake P8 Core (1) Depth... | ecosystem: Environmental > Aquatic > Freshwater >... | reverse complement strand
TGCCGAGGAGGTAGCCGTGCATCGACCTGAGCATGATGAACGCCGCGATACCGCAGGTGACCAGCGCGGCGACGGCGACGAGCTGCCCTTTCAGGTGGCGGGCGTCGCGGAGCACCTTCAGATCGAGCGTGCGCATTCAGCTCACCACTCGATATCTGCGGGCGACGCGCGCTTCTCGTTCTTGGTCTCGGCGACGATCCTGCCGCTCCGCATGCGCAGCACGCGGTCCGCCAGCGAGGCGATGGCGGCGTTGTGCGTCACCAGCACGGTGAGCGTGTTGGTGGCGCGATTCACCTCGTCGATCACCTCGAGGATGCGCTTGCCCGTCTCGTAGTCGAGCGAGCCCGTGGGCTCGTCGCAGAGCAGCACGTCGGGCCGCTTGGCGATCGCGCGTGCGATCGCCACCCGCTGCTGCTCGCCGCCCGAGAGCTGAGCGGGGAAGTGATGGAGCCGCTCGCCGAGCCCGACGAGCCGCAGCGCCTCGGCGGGGTCCATGGGATCGTCCGCGATCTCAGTGACCAGGCGCACGTTCTCGAGCGCCGTGAGGCTCGGCAGCAGGTTGAAGAACTGGAACACGAAGCCGACGTGCTCGCGCCGGAAGCGCGTGAGCTCGGCTTCGTCGGCGCCGCTCAGGCGGTGGTCACGGAACGTGACGTCGCCCGAGGTCGGCACGTCGAGCCCGCCGAGGATGTTGAGCAGCGTGGACTTCCCGCTCCCGGAAGGCCCCAGGATGACGACCAGCTCGCCGGCATGGAGCTCGAGGTCCGTGGACTCGAGCGCCCGCACTTCGACCTCGCCCATCACGTAGACCTTCGTGAGGCCTCGCGCGGCGAAGACCGCCGGAGCCGCCTCGGGAGCGGGATCCGTGGGCCGCATCCGCGGCGGGAGGGTCGTGGGTGACATGGTGGGTCCGTACTCCAAGGTCGCGCTCGGGGCGTGCCCCGATCTGTCGGGAATCCCCTGAAGCACCGTGAGGAAATCCCGTGCCGGCCGGCGGTTGGCCACACGTCGCCGACTTGCGGCACACCGTTTGCCCCGTGGTCCGAGGCATGGGACTGTCACTGAAACCCCGTCACATCAAGCGGTACGGCGAGATGGCGCGTCTGCTCGTGAAGTACGGGCGGGGCGACCTGGTGCGCTCGTCCGGGCTGAACGGCGCGCTGGTGAGCTGGGAGGACGAGGATCAACCGGGCGACGGGAAGGCGGAGCATCTCGCCGACGACCTGGAGCGGCTGGGGCCGACCTTCGTGAAGCTCGGCCAGCTGCTCTCCACGCGCGCGGATCTCCTACCGCCCGAATACCTGGAGGCGCTGGCGCGACTCCAGAACGACGTCGAGCCGTTCGACGGCGAGCAGGCGGAGGCCGTCGTGGCCGAAGAGCTCGGCGTCCGGCTCTCGAAGGCGTTCTCCCGCTTCGACAGGACGCCGTTCGCCGCGGCGTCCCTCGGACAGGTCCACTACGCGGAGCTGCGTGACGGACGGCCTGTCGCGGTCAAGGTGCAACGGCCGGGCGTCCGCGAGACGATCGCGGCGGACCTCGAATCATTCCTGCAGATCGCGCAGCTGCTCGATCGACGCTCGGGCTTTGCCGAGCGGTTCGATCTGGAAGGGATGATACGGGAGTTCGAGAAGAGCGTCGCGGACGAGCTCGACTACCGGAAGGAAGCGGGCAACCTCGAGCGGCTCGCCGAGAGCGTGGAGCGTTTCGACCGACTGCTCGTGCCGCGTCCCATCGAGGACTTCAGCTCGGCGCGCGTACTCACGATGGAGTACGTCACCGGCCGCAAGCTGAGCGAGCTGGGCCCGCTCACCCGTATGGAGATGGACGGCGCGGAGCTGGCCCGCCAGCTCTTCGAGGCCTATCTGCACCAGATCTTGGTCGACGGCTTCTTCCACGCCGATCCGCATCCCGGCAATCTCTACGTGACTCGAGATCGCCGTATCGCGCTCTTGGATCTCGGCATGGTCGGGCGCGTCTCGCCGCGCATGCAGGAGAAGCTCCTGACACTGCTGCTCGCGATCGGTGACGGCCAGGGCGATCGCGCCGCCGAGGTCGCCGCGTCGCTGGGCGAGGTCGCGCCCGACGCCGATCTGCACGCATTCTCGCGCGCGGTCTCCGACCTGGTCAGCGCGCACCGGGACTCCACCATCGAGCAGATCGAGGTGGGACGCGTGGTGGTGAGCATGACGGCGGCCGCCGGTCGTTACGGCGTTCGGATGCCCGCGGAGCTCACCCTGCTCGGCAAGACGCTGCTCCATCTCGATCAGGTCGCGCGCACGCTCGACCCTGAGTTCGATCCCAACGAAGCGATCCGCGATCACGTCGCCGGCGTGCTCCGGCGACGGATGCTGAAGCAGACATCACCCGGCCAGGTGTTCTCGACGCTGCTCGAGGTCAACCAGGTGGTGCAGCGACTGCCGGCGCAGATCAATCAGTTCCTGGAGCGCGTCTCGAACAACGAGTTGGAGCTGCGCGTGCGCGCCTTCGACGAAGTGCGCTTGATGGAGGGGCTGCAGAAGATCGCCAACCGGATCGCGATGGGGCTCGTGCTCGCGGCGCTCATCGTGGGCGCGGCAATGCTCATGTCGGTGAACACGGAGTTCACTCTGTTCGGCTATCCGGGGCTCGCGATGGTGCTCTTCCTGGCGGCCGTGGCCGGCGGCCTGGCCATGGTCTTCAACATCCTCCGGCACGACGAGACGTCCGAGGACCGGCCGCGCACGCGCCGTCCCTGAGCTCCTCCAGCCGGCGCGTAGGAAGCGCGACCGGCCGTCGACCCCGTCGTGCCCGCCGATGTACATTCTCGGCGCGCTGCCTCCCCCGAAAAGGATCGGTTCGATGACCTCGGCTTTCCGCGTCGGCGTCTCCGCCTTCGTCGCATTCAATCTCTGCGCTCAGGGCGCCGTCGCGCAGGCCCGGGCCGGTGGACCCGGCCTCGCGGGGAGGGGAGGCTACGCGCTCCCGGAGCTTCCGGCGGTTTTCCCGACGTTCGATCAGTACGTGCGCGTGTCGGTGGTGGCCCGCGGCCTCGATCGCCCTTGGAGCCTCCTGATCCTTCCGGACGGCGACATGCTCGTGAGCATGCGCTTCGCCAATCAGATCCGGGCGATCCGACGCGGTGTGCTCGACCCGACGCCGCTCGCGGGGCTGCCGGAGATGGGTCGGCTGTTCGACATCGTGCTGCATCCCGACTTCGACACGAATCGGCTGATCTACTTCGACTACGTGCGCCCGGTCGGCGAGAATACCGTGCTCGTCCTCGCGCGTGGCCGCTACGACGGTGACCGCCTGACCAATGTCGAAGAGCTGTACGTGAGCGGACCGGCCACGCAGGGTGCGTCCCGCATGGCGTTCGCCCCGGACGGTACGCTGTACGTCACCGTGAGCGGCGCGGCCGGTCGTCGCGGTAATCTCGACCCGAGAACGCTCGACAACGTCACGGGGAAGGTGCTTCGCTTGCGAGACGACGGGACCGTTCCGTCCGACAACCCGTTCGTGAGCACGCCTGGAGCGTTACCCGAGATCTACTCGAGCGGGCACCGCGACCACTTCGGCATCGCGCCCCATCCGATCACGGGTCAGATGTTCCACGTCGAGCTGGGCCCGTACGGCGGCGACGAGGTCAATATCCTCCGGGCCGGCGCCGACTACGGGTGGCCCGACTACGGCTACGGTCGCAACAACGACAGCTCCCCGATGGGCAACCCGAACACGCCGGGCATCGAGCCGGCCTTCCTCGTGTGGGTGCCAGGGATCACGCCGTCGGGGCTCCTCTTCTACACGGGCGACCGTTTCCCGACGTGGAAGGACAATCTCATCGTCGGCAGCATCGTGCGGGGACGCACCAACGGTGAGACCGGCGTGGAGCGTGTGGTCTTCAACGACAGCGAGCGCATGTGGGAGGTCCGACGCGAGACGTTCCTGGAGGAGCTGAAGCAGCGTATCCGCGACGTGCGCCAGGGACCCGACGGCCTCATCTATCTGCTGACCGAGGAGACCGACGGGGCGGTCCTGAGGATCGAGCCGGCCAGCGCGCCCTGAGCGGCTGCAACGGCACCAAGCCGAGACGAATCGAGGCGTGTCGCCTGGCCGGCGACACGCCTCGCATGCTTCAGGGACGTCGACTCCGACGTCAGACGGCTCCGGACTCGTCCTCCACGCTGAGGGACCAGCTGAGCTCCACGGCCCGGCGGCACACCTGGCCCTCGACCGAGATCTCGATGGCGTTCTCGACGTTGCTCACCAGTCCGCCGAACGCGAGGGCGATCGTGCAGCGGCCTTCGCGCTCCTCGGTCGCCCAGTCGACCGCGCCTCCGATCGTGCCGGCCCAGCCGACCTCGCTCTCGCCGTCCGTCTCGAGCACCAGATCGAGCGATAGGGCAGGCGCCCCGTCGAACGTGAACACGAGGCCGTTTTCGGCTTCGACCATGCAGCCCTGGTGGTCGTGCGTGACCGACAGCTCGATCCGGCCCTCGCCGGTCTCGTCGTCGCCGGAGGCCTCCACGCTGCCGTCCACGTCCACGGTGCCCCCCAACAGGCACTCCGCCGTGAACGAGACGTCGCCCTCGGACGAGAAGGGCGCCGCAGCCGGCCCGCTGGCCAGCGCCGGCCCCGTACCGTTCGACGTCGCGAAGATCGCGGCCTGCATGACCGCTTCGGCCAACGCCGCGGCTTCGGCCTCGCTCAGGTCGACCTCGACGCCCGTGCTCTCGCCGCACGCGCCGAGCGCTGCGCCCGCGACCAGCGAGAAGAGTCGAAGATATGGGACAACGGTGCGCTTCATGGCTCTACTCCGAAGGGATCAGCGCGACGGCCCCCCATCGCATCGAGGGGGGCGTGTAGCAAGCACCGTACCTGCAACGGCGGCATCGCATCAAGTGATTTCGGCACCACGAGTTACGAGCTCGAGTCGTGAGGCGCCCTTCGAGGGCGGAGGGGAGGTTTGCCGACAGTCCGTTCCGCGGGCCGGCACGAAAGGTCCGGTTCAACTCTCTGCCAGCGCTGCCGTCGGCAGGATGAGGGGCTCGAGCCGGTGGCCAGAGTCGAGCACGACGAAGGCTTCCACGGCGTAGTAGGCGGGCAGCCCGGCGGCCTGGAGGTCCTGCGCCGTGCGCCGGTTGCGGTGCTCGACGCGCTGCCAGAACTCCCGCGGGTCGTGGCCCGGGAAGGGTGCCACGTCCTTCTGGCTCTGATGCTTGAAGATCGCGAGCACCTTACGCCGCAGCTCCTCCGCGCTCATGGGGACGAGAACGTCGGCCTCGACCAGCGACCACTCCTGCCACGCTCCTCGATAGAGCCAGAGCTGAGGGGCCCGACCACCGGATGCCGAGCCGTAGGCCTCGAGAGCCCGAGTGACGGCCTCCAGGCACCTCCGGTGCGTCCCGTGAGGATCGGAAAGGTCGCCCGCGGCGAACACGATCGTGGGCTCCGCCTCCTGCAAGAGGCTCAGCACGGTGCTCACGTCGGCGTCACCGATCGGCTCCTTCGACACCTTGCCGGTTCGATAGAAGGGCAAGTCGAGGAACCTCGCGGACGCGGGACCGAGCCCCACGGCCTCCAGCGCGCTCACGGCCTCGCTCTCGCGAATCACTCGCTTCAGCTCGCGGATATCCTCCGAGTCTACGGCGCCACGCGCTTTCCGGTTCAGGGAACGTTCCAGATGCTCGATGCGGCTGGGGAGCGACGTTCGATCGCTGAGACCCAGGACGTCACGGGCTCGATCGACGAAGTCGAGATAGCGCCTCACCTCGTGATCGAAGACCGCGATGTTCCCGGACGTCTGATAGGCGACGACGATCTCGTTTTCGTTCTGGGCGAGCTTGCGTAGCGTTCCGCCCATCGAGATCACGTCGTCGTCGGGGTGGGGGCTGAAGACGACGATCCGCTCCTCGACGGGCAGCTTGCTCCGTCCGCGGATCTTCGCGATGAGTCGGTTGAAGATCTCGCCGTTGAGCGGCTCGGCGGACCCGTGTCGCGCGATGAGCGAGCTCAGATGTTCATCGCGGTAGTCGCGGCTCGACAGGTGGAGGATCGGCTTTTTGGCGCGTGTGCTCAGCCAAAGCACCGCCTTGGCCTCCAGGTCGGGCGTCCACTCGACCTCACCCAGGATCCAGGGCGTGTGTACGCGCGTGAGCTCCGCCGCTGCGGCGGGGTCCAGCCAGATCGTCGCGTTGGGGTGCGACTGCAGGTAGGTGGCGGCGACGTCGGCGTGGACGTCCCCCTCGACGGCACGTCGGACGATCGCGGCCTTGTGCTCGCCCGTGGCGATGAGGACGATCTCCCTCGCTTGCAGAATCGTCGCGACGCCCATGGTCAGGGCTTTCTCGGGGACGTTGTCCTCTCCGAAGAAGTCCGCCGCCGCATCCGCGCGCGTCACGCTGTCGAGGGTCACCAACCTCGTCCGCGACTCGAGCCCCGAGCCCGGCTCGTTGAAGCCCACGTGGCCGCTCCGTCCGATGCCGAGCAGCTGGAGGTCGATCCCACCAGCCTCCTGGATCGCCTGCTCGTAGGCTGCGCAGTGGGCATCGATGTCGCGCGGAGGAAGATCACCTCGCGGAATGTGGATGTGGTCTTCCCGGACGTTCACGTGGTCGAAGAAGTTCTCCCGCATGAACCGGTGATAGCTGTGCACGTCATCCGGCGTCATCGGGTAGTACTCGTCCAGATTGAACGTCACCACGTTGGCGAGGTCGAGTCCCTCCTCGCGGTGGAGGCGAATCAGCTCACGGTAGATGCCGAGCGGCGTCGAGCCGGTCGCCAGCCCGAGCACCGCCCGGGCGCCGCGCGCCGCCCGCTCGCGGACGATCTCGGCGATGCGCGCCGCCACCAGCCGAGCGATCCGCTCGTGGTCGGCGGCGATGCGCACGGAAATCCGCTCGAGTCGCGTGAACTCCATGGCAGGTCGCCCAGGAAAAGTGATGCCGCGCGTTAGGAGCGCGGCCCGGGACCGAGACCTGCAAGCTATAGGCCCTCCTCGACGACCGCCGCACGGGGGGCCGTCGAGGTCGGTCCTACGGCGTCGTTGTCGGTCTAGTCGGCCTTCTCGTCGAAGACGATGACGTCCAGCGTCTCCTCGTGCGGCGGCAGCTCGCTGTCGCCGGGAGGGAATGCGTTGGCGCTCAGCAGATAGGCGACCAGGTCCGTATACACCTCGGGTGCGAGGGTCGTGGCACGACCCGGCGGCATGGTCGTGCGGACCAGCTCGTAGAGCTCTCCGACGCTGGTTCCGTGCCGCTCGCCGGTGAACGAGTCACCGCGCAGGGCGGGGATCGCCGTTCCGCGCCCCGACAGATCCGGCCGGTGACAGGCCGCGCACGAGGCCTCGAAGGCGGCCCGGCCACGCTCCGCCTGGGCGGTCGTGTACACGCCGCTCCACACGGAGCGAACGTTGGGGAGCACGGCGGTGAGGGCTGCGGGAAGCGGAAGCCCGGGAGCGGCGAATGCGGAGAGGGCCAGCAATCCCACGACGGTACCGAGCACACGGGCCCGATACCCCGAGAGGGGGGTCGTCATCTATGAGAACGAGTTGTCTGGGTCTACGGTGCTGCTTCAGGGCGCGGCGGGCGGGGCCCGTCCGACGCCGATGGATGAGGATAAAGCGTTCGGATCCGAGGGTGAAGTCCCTTGCGCAAATTGGTGCGAGCCTTGCGGCCGTAGGGGTTCCGGGGGATGGCCGGGTTTCGACGACAATCAGGATGGCGGAGGGTTGAGGGGCCCCCGCCTTCGCGCTGCCTCCCCGGGGGCCGGGCCGGGCGCATCCCGATCCTTCCTTGACTCGCCCCGATCCGGCGTCCAAGGTATCCACCCCCCAGGGTGGATTAGGTAGATGGCGTCCGACATCGAGCGCTTGCAGCAGGAGCTGGCCCGCGAGCGGGCCGCCCGCGCGGAGGCTGAGAACGATCTCGCCGAGGCGCGCCGGGATCTGCGTCGCTACGTCACGGCGTTTCAGGAGGCGGCGCTTCGACACCAGCAAGCGCTGGTCCGGCTCGCCGGCTCGAGCTCCGACAGCGAAGGGCTCGCCGCGGCGCAGCGGGAGCTCACGAAGGTGGCCGCCGAGACCCTGGGCGTGGAGCGAGCCAGCATCTGGCTCCTGGACGCCGAGGGTACGGAGCTGCGGTGCCAGGCGCTGTACGAGCGCAGCCGAGACCAACACTCCGACGGCTTCGTGCTCGAGGCGGAGGACTTTCCCCTCTACTTCGAGGCCCTGAAGCTCGGCCGTGCGATCGACGGGCACGACGCGCTCGCGGACCCGCGCACGAGCGAGTTCTCCGAATCGTACCTCACCCCGCTGGGCATCACCTCGATGATGGATGCCGCCATTCGGCGAGACGGGCAGGTGATCGGCGTGGTTTGTATCGAGCACGTGGGCGAGCCGCGCACGTGGACGGCCGCCGAGATGGGGTTCGCCGGCGCCCTCGCCGACCAGGCGGCCCTCGCCTTCGCGGCGGTCGAGCGACGGCGGCTCGAGGAGGAGCGTGTGCGCGTACGGTCCGAGCTGATGCGCACGCGCGAGCTCGCTCTGCAGGACGAGCTCACCGGTCTCGCGAATCGGCGCGCGCTCGAGCAGATGCTGGCCAACGAGGTGGAGCGTGCCCAGCGGCACGGCCGCCCCCTTGCGATCATCATGGCCGACATCGATCGCTTCAAGTCGATCAACGATACGTACGGGCACCGGGCGGGAGACGAGGTGCTGCGCGAGCTCTCGCGCCTGTTGGCGGAGAAACTGCGATCGATCGATCGGGCGGCCCGCTACGGGGGCGAGGAGTTCTTCGTCCTGATGCCCGATACGCCGGTGGACGAGGCTCGCCGAGTGGCCGAGCGCGTCCGGTCGGCCGTCGAGGAGCACACGTTCGTGGTGGATCCGGAGGACGACGAGCCTCCGATCGGCCTGCGGATCACGGTGAGCATCGGTGTGTCGGGCCTGCCGGAGAACGCCGAGACCTTGGAAGGACTCGTGGAGGTCGCCGACCGTGCCCTCTACGAGGCCAAACGTCGGGGACGAAATCGAGTCGTCTTGGCCGAATCGATTCGAGCGGCGGCACCCTACAAAAAATAGGATACGCGCCGAGTCGAACGCGCCGGCTGACCGCGAACCGAGCTCGAGAGCGCTCACGAGGAGACCCATGGAATTCTCGACACTGCTTCTGGTGCACGTCTTCTTCGGCATCCTGTGGGGCGGCGGCGCGATCGTGGCAGGGTTTTTCATCATCCCGAGCGTTCTCGAGGCGGGCCCCGGCGGCGGCGCGGTGATGGCCGGCGTCATGAAGCGTCGCTTCCCGATCCTGATGACCGTCGCTGCCGGTTTGGTCGTCCTGTCCGGGCTGCGGCTCTACTCGATCCGCTTCAGCACCGCGTTCCTCGGAACGCCCGAGGGCATCGTGCTGACGCTGGGGGCGCTGCTCGGTCTGGGCGCGTTCGTCATGGGGGTTTTCGTGCAGCGGCCCACCGCGCAGCGTCTGAGCGCTCTCGGCTCGCAGATCGCGGCCGCGGGGGGCCCGCCCACGCCGGAGCAGGCCACCGAGATGCAGACCCTCCGTGCCCGGCTGAACAAGGTCGCGCGCCTGACCGCGTGGCACGTGCTGCTCTCGTCGCTCCTGATGGCGAGCCATCGGTTGGCGGCGATGATGTGACATTCACCCTGCCCGCTGCCTAGTCGCAACGGTATTGGCGGGTAGGTCGCTGGCCGCTGCCAGACTGTCGCGCCAGCGCGGCAGTGCCGGTTTCGTTTCGCCCCTGGCGCCGCCTCGATCGGTGGTCGATTGTGACGGTCGAGCCGACCCCAGCAAGGAGGTGATGCATGCAAGCTTATCACCGAGTCGTGATGGCATTCGCGGTCCTGGGGGTGACCGTCGCTCTCGGCGGATGCGGCCCCAGCGAGGCCCCCGAAGCCGAGGCGATGAGCGCAGCGAGTGGCGCCCCGGGAGCGGCGCCCGTCCACGACGGGCAGGAGCTTTGGGGCCATTATCTCCAACCCGAGCCCTGGCCGAACGGACTGCCGGACAACCAGGGACACACGCACGCGGGATGGACCTGGGGCTCTCAGGGCGCGGTCTTCGCGGAGAGCGCGGACAAGATCTGGATTGCCATGCGGGGGGAGCTGCCGCTTCCACCCGACAACGATCCGTGGACACCTTACGCGCTCATCGAGCCGTCCAGGGGGAACGCGCCGCCGACCGACGACAACGGCAGTCGTGGCTACGAGCGGCGCTATCTGCACACGATGTTCGCCGTGAACTCCGCCGGCGACGTCGTCGAGCACTGGCCGCAGCTCGATGCGTTCTACGACCACAGAGGCGGTCGTGGCCCACACAAGATCAAGATCAGCCCCTACGATTCCGAGAAGCACATCTGGATCATCGACGACAACCTCCACCAGATCCACAAGTTCACGTACACGGGTGAGCACGTGCTCACGCACGGCGTGCGAAGCGAGCCGGGACGCGGGCCGAATAACTTCAACCGTCCGACGGACATCGCGTGGCTGCCGGACGGCACGTACTTCATCAGCGACGGGTACGTGGGCACGCGCGTCGCCAAGTACGGTCCCGACGACCAGTTCATCATGGACTGGGGCCGCGAGCCGGCGGACCCGGAGAACCCGCAGCCGTACGAGTTCGACACCGTTCACGCGATCGCGATCAGCAACGCGCGGCTGCTCTACGTGTCCGATCGTGCCCACGCGCGCATCCAAGTGTTCGACGAGAACGGGAACTTCCAGTTCATGTTCCCGACCGGCCCGATGGGTACGTCGCTCCCGTACGCGGTCGAGATCATGACGGAGCCGTCCGGCGAGGAGTTCGTGTGGATCGCCGACGGTGGCACGGGCCGCATGCTGAAGTACGACCTGCAGGGCAACTACCTGTACGGCTTCGGCATGCAGGGCAACGAGTACGGTCAGTTCAACGGGCCGCACTCGATCACCACGGACCAGGACGGCAACCTGTACGTCGCCGAGGTGTTCGCGGGTCGCATCCAGAAGTTCGTCCCGCGGTCGGGGGCCGATCCGGCGAAGCTCGTGGGCCAGCAGCTCCGCCAGTGGGACTGATGCGCCGACCGAAGTCGATGTAGACAGCGACCAGCTCGGTCGAGCGACCAAGATGCCGGGAGCCCGGGGACGTCGGGCTCCCGGCTTTTCGTTGCACCGAGTTGGTGCATCGGCGCCCGTTTCGGGGCGTCCTTCTTCCGTCGGACGTGGGCGGTGCCGCCGCCCGCCATCATCGCAAGTAGCGATCTGACAAACGGTTGGTGTCGATCCACGGCTCAGGTGTCGGATCGGTCCACGTCTTGCGCGTCGTGCGCGCCGGTTGGCCTACAGCACCTTACTCGGAGCATCAATGAAATCGATGTCGATACGCGGGATCGCCTTGGTTGCCTTTCTGTTCCTGGCGGCATGTAGTGACGACCCGACTGCACCTCCCGGGATACAACCGCAGATCACCAACCTGACCGACGCGTTCGCCTTTCAGATCACGAACCTGAACAACGTCACGGGGACCTACGACTACACTTGGCAGAACACGGGCACGCTCGCGCGCGTGTCACACTCCTCCAATGCCGGTTCGGCGGGCACGGCGACCCTCGTTCTCAGGGACGCGGCAGGAACGCAGGTCTACTCCGGAGCGCTGGCGACGACAGGCCAGCCCGTGAGCTCCCCGACCGGGGTCGCGGGCGCTTGGACCGTCCGCTTGATCTTCGCGAACTACAGCAACACCCAGGTGAACTTCGCCGTGGCCAAGCAATAGCCCTCCAGGCGGCGCCGCGGAAATCTTGCTGGTAGGTGTAAATCCGTGCAGGTCGGCTAGCGACGCCGTAAGACCTTCCGCCCGGGAGGGTGATCCGGGCATGGCGTACGGCCGGGCTTCCGGGCGCCTCGTCAGGCTCGGGAGGGGGGAGGCGGGTC
>Ga0105107_10002600_pt1 | contig 11905 bp, 8 predicted proteins | sample PPLLaktember2015_6_FD_79335 | JGI IMG/M metagenome (GOLD analysis project Ga0105107, IMG submission 79335) | Freshwater sediment microbial communities from Prairie Pothole Lake near Jamestown, North Dakota, USA - PPLs Lake P8 Core (1) Depth... | ecosystem: Environmental > Aquatic > Freshwater >... | reverse complement strand
TTGAGTCTGATTTCATCAGAGTTAACAACAGTACCATTTACTGTTAAGTCTGTCCCAGAACCGTTTGCAATTGTCCATCTGTCATTATTGGTTATAATAACTTTCCCGCCAAATTCAATAATGACTTGGTCAACAGTTACATTTGCTGTTACAGTGACTGTGTGAGGACTACGGATTGTAATGACACCGTCGTTATTATTTGGTGTACCCTGGACAACTGTGGGTGTTATCCATGTTGTACCGTTAAACCTTTGCCAAGTTCCGCGAGAGTTCCAATCACCACTTGCTGCAGAACGGTAGTCATTTAATGCTTGAGCCCAGGTGTTTATATCTGTAAATAAAATGCAGAATACAACTGCAAAAGAAATAGAAACTAGTTTTTTCATTTTGCCCTCTAAGGTAATATCAACAATTATTAAAATTTATTCTCATAAGGAAAGAATATTTTCCTTAGCAAGGGAATTAAATATTAAATTCACTTTCAAATGAGGTCAGGATAGGGAAACGGTTTCCAATTTAAAAGTGACAGTAAGATAAGTTATTATTTATTATTTAAAGTGGCAAGATTTTTTTTAAAGAGAATTTTGGTAGTGTCTCAGTTTACGACACTACCAGTAGAATTCTTTAACTCTCACTTAAGGTAAAGCATTTTCCTGGTAAAAATAAAGCTCTCTGCCTTACCAATACAAAGGTTGAGAATAGAAATTTTTAATTAGATTCAGGTAAATTCAAAGTAATAATTATAAGAGGAAGGACTGAATGTATGATATTATCTTTTACTGAAATCTTTTAGAAGACTAATTTCATCGCAATTTATACGGTTATTCAAAAATCTTTTTGTGGTTTATTAAGTACTGAAAATGGATGAAAAATGAGTTGTGAATTTATATTTGAATTTCCATCATCACTCATAAAGTCTTGCTCAGATAATTCATCTATTGAAATACTCCCGCGGAAAGGGTGATGATTAAATTAAAACATTATTGTAAAGAGTATTACCTATCGATCCGGTTGTAACAAGAAGAGGGTTGATAATAATATCGCTACTTTAAAAGCAATAATTTTTTTGTGGATATAAAACTTCTCACTTCAAGCCTGAAGAAATAGACCCCGCTCGATAAATTACTCCCATTGAATTCAACTTTATAAATTCCGGCAGGTTTTTCTTCATTAATTAACGTTGCTATTTCATTTCCAAGAACATCATATACCTTTAATGATACAAACCCGATATTCGCAATCCGAAATTCGATGTTCGTAGTTGGATTAAAAGGATTCGGATATGCTGTTAAATCATAACTAAGCGGAGGCAGCGATTCATTGACACTGGTTACTGTATTAGAGTAACCCGGAGTCGGTTGAGAATAGAATTGCCAGTTATCCCCCGCATCCGGAAAACGGCCATACGAAGCATCTGTTGCCTGGGAACCGAAAGAAATGGAATCGATCACTGTAATACCATCCGAAGCGGTTAAAACAATAAATTCCCCACCAGCACTTAAAGCAAAATTTGTATGGAAATTCCCCTGTTCCTGGTCTTCATCGCACCAAATTAAAAGAAATTCACCAGGTTCAATATTTGTCCCATCAGGAAATTGCCACTTAACCAGGCTATCTGATCTGTCGCTTAAATACATTCCGCTTAATGCAATGCTTTCCGAAGTAGGGTTATAAATTTCCAGCCAGTCATCATATTCACCTGCTTCATCCTGTATTACATTATCATTATCAGCACAGAACTCATTTACTACTAAGTTATTTAGCGTAACCGGGGTACCAAGATAGATTGATTTGTGGCGGGGATATTTAACGCTGTTTAGGTTTACATCTTTTACAAATATTTTAAATGAACCTGAATTGCCCTCTCCTAACGGCGGAATAATGCAAACCCACCTGTCAGCTTCTTCAACTAATTTTGTTGGAGTAATTGGTTGAAAATCCATTGGGTAAATTTCTTCTGTACCTGAACCGGTTGGAGTATAATGAACAGATACTTCGGTCAAACCAGAATGACTGAACGCTGCTACAGTTACATAAATTGTATCATCAGCTAAAGGAATTTCGGGGGTCCATTTTATATCATAAACAGTTGGTATTGAAGGCAAGTAATTTAATTGTGTTGACAAACTGTTATAACGTTCATTAACAAATTGTTTTACTCCTTTTTTAACATGCTGATTTGAATATGGAGAAGCATTATAAGATTGAATAAAATCATTCATTGTAAAATCATAATCCAGCGTTCGGAAGAAATCATCTTCAGCATAAGGAGTAATAAGATTTTTTATACTATCAATTCTGTTTTCCCAAAGATTTAATTTAAAAACATTTTCCTTGTAAAACTGAAGAAAGTGTGTATAAAGATTTCTATACTGTGAGTTTGACATTAACCTTGTTGAAAGCGGGCGATGTCCAGAAACAACTGTAGGATAATTATAAGGACTTGCATTAGCCCAATCTATATCAAACCAGTCTATTCCATATGAGTTATCGTAATCGTAAGGTATCCAGTGGAATTTATCTTCAGATGGATTATAATATAGATAATAATTATTCATCAGTGAGCGGTAATCATCCCAGCTTCCTGTAAGAGTATTCATTGCTAAATATTTTAAAACTTCAGGAACAGTTAAAATTTTTTCAAGTGAATCGGGCAGAAGGTTATTTGGAGTATTGTTAATAATTTTAATAAGCCTGGCAAGCTGGGAATAATCATTTACATCTTCATTGGTTGTAAGTTCATAAACAGGCCTTCCGTCTGAATCGATTTGGTAGTCGGAAGGATCATCTCCAAGATAAACAAGATCAGCCGGGTATAAACATTTCCACAAATTTCCGGAGGCATCATCAAAATTCTTATCGAGAAATTCATCATCAATATGCTCTACAGAAATATATAATCCATAGTACTGCCCGTTGATATATACTTCGGTGTGAATTGCCCTGCTTGCAGTCATGCTAATGTCTTTATATAAATCGAAACAAAGTTTACTCCGGATAATTGAAGGATCGTTGTGTTCGCCATTAAGATTTAGTTTATCCACATCATAAAATTCTCTTCCATCAACAAAAGTATTAAAAGATATTTTAAATGATTTCTTTTGGGAATCCCTGGAGGTATTGCCTTTCAAGCGAAAACCAATTGAATCAACCGATTCATTTATAAAGCTGTTGGTAAAATGCATAGAAGCAAAATGTTCGGAGTCACTTTGAACATTATTATAAATCCATTCAAGTGAAACCGGATCTATAGTAATATCAATTCTTGCAACTGTATTATCTGAATAGAGCTTCCAGCTTTCATCATTACTTTGAGCGAATGAGTTGGATAATAAAAAAGAAAGGATTGCAACGGTAACATTTTTCATAATCATTCAATGCTAATTATTTGGTATCTGAATCTATATGTAAAATTTAAAACAATAAAGGCGTCAATTGCGACGCCTTTTTCGGAACTCAATAATAATCTTAGTTGCGCGGTTTTGCTTCATTAACTATGATATTTCTACCTTTTAATTCCGAGTTGTTTAATGCCGAGATGGCATTCTTCGCATCTGTGGGATCTTCCATCTCAACGAAACCGAATCCTCTTGATCTGCCGGTATCGCGATCTTTTACAACTTTTGCTGAAACAACTGTACCGTGTTCCTCAAAAGCAGTTTGTAATGTTTTGTCATCAACTGACCATGGGAGTGATCCCACAAATAATTTAGTAGCCAAAAAAACCTCTAAAAAATTATGATAAAAAAAATCCGGCTTAATCCCGGGTATGTAAAATTACAAACATTTGCTGGTTTTACCAAATACTTTTTAAAAACATATGTTGAAAACAACCAATATTCCCAGCATTAAATAGATTTTTCAAAATAAATACTTTTGGTATTTTAGTTAACCTGTATGATTGCAGTTTCTATTTTATTGTTCAACATATTCAATATATATGTTAATTTATATTTTGTTAAGTTGAAATAAAAGGAAAAGTAAACATCCAAAAACAAAAGAATCTGGGTCAAGCCCGGAATGACATACAAAGGCAATTATGAAAAATAAGATAGAACTTCACAAAGGAGATATTACAAAACTTAATGTTGGTGCAATAGTAAATGCGGCAAACACTTCATTACTTGGAGGTGGTGGAGTTGATGGGGCAATTCATCGTGCAGCCGGACCAGAACTATTTGAGTACAATAAAAAACTTGGTGGCTGTCCTACCGGGGAAGCAAAATTTTCTCCCGGATTTAAATTACCAGCGAAATATATTATTCATACTGTAGGTCCTGTCTGGAATGGAGGTAATCAAAATGAAGATGAACTTCTCGCTAATTGCTATAAAAATTCTTTAAGGCTTGCTGCAGAAAATAATATTAAGGCAATTGCTTTCCCATCAATAAGTACCGGTGTTTATGGATTTCCTGTTGAGAGAGCATCAAAAATTGCAGTTAAAGAAGTGAAAGATTTTATCGAAGGGAATCCTTCAATTGAAAAAATAATTTTTGTTTGTTTTGATGATTATACTTACGAGGTTTATGATAAAATCCTAAAGAAAAATAATTTACCTTAAAAATAATATTGCAGCACCTGCAACTGCTATAATAGCACCAACTATTGCTTTCCAGCCAAGCTCTTCTTTAAAATAAAATTTTGAAATAGGTAGCATTATTATTGGCATTGTGGCCATTAATGTGGAAGCTATTCCTACTTTAGCATATTCAATTGCTATAAGACTTAAAGTAATACCGAGAACAGGGCCAAATATTGTTCCTATCATCATCACTTTTATGGAACTAATATTTTCTTTGTATAAACGAAAAGGATTTTTATATCTCCGAAAGATTATTGCCAATGGAAGAATGATAATTGATGCTGAAAATAACCTGATAAAGCTCGCACCAAACCCATTAAGTTCTCCTGCCTGGAAAGCAAACTTTGCAAAAATTAATCCGCTTGCCTGTCCAAGAGCTCCAAACATTCCATATAATATCCCGATCTTATCTAATGAAAGATTATTCTCACCATTTTGCTTTTTCTCAAGCACAACAATTATGATTCCTGTGATAGTAATCAGCATCCCGATCATTCCAATGAAAGAAATAACTTCGTTTAAAAAGAAAAAAGCCATTATCGTGCTAAGCACAGGAACGAGTGCCATCATAATGACACCAAGTCTTGCACCTATAAGCTGAAAAGATTTAAAGAGAAATGAATCGCCCAGCACCAAACCAAGAATTGCACTTACTATAAGATTTGCGAACTGGTTAAAACTTAATTCCAGGTTAATTTTAAAAACAAGAATAATCAAAAACAACATAATACTTGCAAGGCTCATCCGGTCAATATTAACCTGCAATGCACCCACTTTCCTGGCAACATGGGTAAAAGCATAGGAAGTAACAGCCCAACAAAAAGCTGTAACAACTGCACTTATTTCTCCAATATATTCCAAGTTTTTAGTAAGGTAAAATGATTTTTAAAGTTAATAAGAGGTATTTAATTATATAATTCTTATGTCACACTGAGCAAAGTCGAAGTGTGACTGTCAGTCTTCGACTAAGCTCTGACTGACAGTTGCAAGTGTAAGAAAAAAAAATCAACTATTATAATTGATTGCTGAGATACCAGGGAAAACTGCACTATCACCAAGCTCTTCTTCAATTCTTAAAAGCTGGTTGTATTTTGCAATCCTGTCTGTCCTTGAAAGAGAACCGGTTTTTATCTGCCCTGCATTAGTTGCAACAGCTATATCTGCAATGGTTGTATCTTCTGTTTCGCCGGAACGGTGACTGATAACATTAGTATACCCTGCTTTCTTTGCCATCTCTATAGCATCTAGTGTTTCAGTTAAAGTTCCGATTTGATTGACTTTTATGAGAATTGAGTTTGCAATTCCTTTTTCAATTCCTTCAGAAAGCCTTTCGGTGTTTGTTACAAATAGATCATCACCCACAAGTTGAATTTTGCTTCCCGCCTTTTCTGTTAATAGCTGCCAGCCTTCCCAATCATCTTCAGCTAACCCATCTTCTAGTGATATAATAGGATATTTATTAGCCCAGCTTATCCAATAATCAACCATTTTTTCTTTTGATAATATATTATTGGGATCAGATTTAAATAAATGATATGCATCTTTTTCTTTAATATAAAATTCACTGGCTGCCGGATCCAGAGCAATTGCTATTTCACTTCCAGCTTTAAAACCGGCTTTATTAATTGCCTCAAGAATAACTTCGATAGCTTCATCATTGGATTTCAGGTTTGGCGCAAAACCGCCTTCATCACCAACCGCTGTATTATATCCTTTCTTGCTCAAAACAGATTTTAAAGCATGAAAAATTTCAGCTCCCATTCTCAATGCCTCTGCAAAATTCGGTGCGCCAACAGGCATTACCATAAATTCCTGGAAGTCAACATTATTATCAGCATGCTTTCCACCATTCAGGATATTCATCATTGGAACAGGTAAAGTTTTTGCGTTAACTCCGCCAATGTAACGGTATAAAGGTAATCCTAATGTTTCTGCAACAGCTTTTGCACAAGCCATCGAAACTCCAAGTGTAGCATTAGCACCGAGATTTCCTTTATTCTTTGTGCCATCAAGTTCAATCAAAAGCGCATCAATTGCCGGTTGGTCGTCGGCATCAAGATCTAACAGCTCATTGCAGATTTTCTCATTAACATTTTCAACAGCTTTAAGAACACCTTTACCAAGATATCTTGATTTATCTCCATCTCTTAATTCAACAGCTTCATGCTCACCGGTTGAAGCACCGCTTGGTACAGCTGCTCTGCCTGTTATTCCGCTTTCAAGTTCAACTTCAACTTCAAGTGTAGGATTACCTCTTGAGTCCAAAATTTCCCTTGCAAATACATCAGTTATAATTGTCATAAGTCGCTCCTGTTTTTTCAGTTTAATAGTTTGTGAAATTCATTTTGCTAAATTACAGAAAATCAGGATTGTAATTAATATTTAAGTAATACTTTTTTGAAAAATATTTCTGATGTGATCAGAATGAATCTTAGTAAAAACTCATAATGAATCGGTAATCTTTTTTAAACCTGTATTTATATCACTGCCAAGATCAAACGTTAAGACTTTTCTTCCCCTATTAATTAGTGCCTGCTTGTCTCCCAAAGCCTGGGAGTTCTTTAATATTCCAAAAGTGATTGATGATTTTTTATCTCCTGCATTATCAGGAATAGGCAAATCATTCTTTGCTGATGAAGTAAATTGGATAAACAAACCTTTGCCTGAATCCCCTTTATGTAGTTGCCCTGTTGAATGTAAAAATCTTGGTCCATATCCAATTGTAGTAGCAACTTTATATTTCTTCTGAATTTTTGTTCTTAATTCCTGTAAAAGATTTGAAGATTCCATATCAGGTTTTATATAAGCTTGAAGTGCAACATAATTCCCTTTTGTTATTGAATCATCAAGAAATTTTTTTACGGCTTCTGAAATTGAATTAACTTTTATATCTCCAAAAAGTGAAATACTTCTTTCCTTAAGAATTGCAGTTTGTTCCGGCAGTTTACCTTTCTCCTGGTATTCTTTAACCATTTGTCTTGTAAGAATTTTGGCCGATTCAACATCAGGCTGATCAAATGGTTGAATACCTAAGCTCCATCCTGAAACAACAGTCGCCATTTCCCAGATAAAAAATTGTTCACTCAAATCGTATAAATCATCCAGTGTTAATTCAATTACAGGATGGTCAGCATTCAATAATTTATTTACAGTTTCTTTTCCCTTTTCATCATCTTTTAAATGAAGATAAACGAACACTCGATCATCGGAATAAAATTCAGGAGACTGAACTGATTCACCATCAACAGGTAAGATGCCTTTTCCATTTTTCCCTGTGCTTTCAGCAACAAGCTGCTCAATCCATGCACCCAGATAAGATATTTGAGAATACATTATAAAAGTTAGTTTGTCTTTTCTTTGTTTTGCAAGTTCTCCAATTGCAGTTCCCAATTTACCCGCTAAAGAGTTACTTGCCTTTGAACTTTCTGCAATTGTTGATGCTCTCATTAAAAGTTTTTCTAAATCTATTCCTAATAAAGCTGCGGGAACAATACCGAATAGTGATAACGCAGAATATCTCCCGCCAATATCAGGATCATTTAAAAATATTTTCCTGAAGTTTAATTCTTTTGCAATTTTTTCTAATCCACTTCCCGGATCAGTAATTGCGACAAACCTTTTCCCTGTTTCTTCTTTACCATATTTTTTTAAAGTAAAATTGTAGAAATATTTCATGAAAGAAAAAGTTTCAACTGTTCCACCTGATTTTGTAGAAACTATAAATAAAGTTTTTTCATTCGAGAACTTCTTTTCATATTCGAATACCATATCGGGATCGGTGCTATCTAATACGTATAATTCCGGGTAACCATTTTTTGCACCAAACATAAAACTAAAAACTTCGGGAGCTAAGCTTGATCCACCCATTCCCATCAAAAGCACTTTCGTAAAACCCTCTTGTTTAATTCCCTTAACAAATTCATTAATTTCATTTAAAGATCTAAGAGTTACTTCCGGACTAAAAAGCCAACCAAGCCTGTTTGTAATTTCGGTTTGTTCATTACTCCAAACTGTAAAATCTTTTTGCCAGATCCTTTCCACTATTTTTTGTTTTTTCAATTCTTCAAAAGCTTTATTAAAAGAATCAGAATACTTCCCAAGATTCATTTTGATTTTTGATTCGTTCATTTATGTCTCCGTTATATCATTTCATTTTTTAATTATTGATTTCAGAAGCAGCTTCCGCATCTAAAAACCAGATTAATTCACCCATAACAGGTTTTATGTGTGAAGCAGTGAATTTTAAATAATCATCTTTCTTATTAAGAATTTTATTTACTACATATGATTTTTTCTTACCAGTTACCAAAAAATAAATCTTTGGGGAATTATTAATAATCTTCCCCGTAATTGTTATTCTTTTTTGTTTGCTTGCAGGTTGATAAGCAACTTCATAAATCTTATCAGACTTAAGCAAGTCTATCTGATCAGGGAAAATTGATGCAGTATGCCCGTCATCTCCCAAACCAAGAATCACCATATCAAACTTAGGCAGGATATTAACAGAAGGCAAACTACTTTTGATAACTTGTGAATATCTCTTTGCTTCTTCCTGGGGATTATTTTCACCTATTATTCTTTTAATATTTTCAGAAGGAATAGTTATATGATCGAGAAGATATTTTTTTGTCATTCCAAAATTGCTGTCAGGATCTTCAGGAGGAACACACCTTTCATCTCCCCAAAACAAATTTATTTTTCCCCACTTTAATCTTTCTTTATAAAATTCAGCCAGGTTTTGAAATACAAATTTTGGTGTATTACCTCCGGAAAGTGCAATATTTATTTTCCCCTTAGCATTTTGTTTATTATTAATTACATTGAAGAATTCCAAACAAAATTCTTCAGATAAATTTTCTATTGATTTAAATACTTTAATAGACAAAGTCATTCCGGCTTCAGATCAATATTCTATAACTCACAATATAAACCATCATTTGCTAGATTTTTACATGGATACCGCCAGGTAATCTCTTTTTCTTCTATAAGATCATCAGCATGTTCCGGTCCCCATGTTCCAGCAGGATAGCCGTAGATTGGAATATCGGGATTATTTTTCCATGCTGTCAAAATCGGGTTAACAAATTTCCAGGCAGCTTCAACAGCATCACCTCTTTGATATAGTGTTGAATCTCCAATCATACAATCATATAAAAGTCTTTCATAAGCGCTCGGGACATAAGTATTAATAAGATCAGAATAATGAAAATCCATATTAATATTTTGCACATTAAAACCCGCGCCCGGTACTTTCATCCCGATTTTAAAAAGTATTCCTTCATCCGGCTGAATTCTTATCACAAGCTGGTTACACCCTTCCTGCATATTAGTTCTGGTAAACAGATAATGTGGTGTAGGTTTAAAATGAATAACGACTTCTGTAACTCTTGTTGGCAGCCTTTTTCCTGTTCTTATATAAAACGGAACTCCGCCCCAGCGCCAGTTATCAATAAAAAGTTTTACTGCAACATATGTTTCCGTTCTCGAATCCGTTTTTACACTTTTCTCTTCACGGTATCCTAATAAATCTTCACCTTTTATTTTTGAAGCAACATATTGACCACGAATTACATTTTTTATTACATCTTCTTCCTTCAATGGCCTCAGAGATTGAAATACTTTTATTATTTCATTCCGTATAGAATCAGAATCAAAAGAGGATGGCGGTTCCATTGCAATTAATCCCATTATCTGAAGGAGATGATTTTGAAGCATATCTCTCAATGCACCGGAAGAATCATAATACCCACCCCTGTTTTCCACACCAATATTCTCAACACCTGTAACTTCAATATGATGGACAAAATTCCTGTTCCATAAAGGTTCAAAAATTCCGTTTGCAAATCTTGTTACAAAAACGTTTTGTACAGTTTCTTTACCAAGATAATGATCTATCCTGTAAACCTGATCTTCATCAAAAACACTTAGTATCTTTTTGTTTAATTCCTTTGCTGTATCTATATCATAACCAAAAGGTTTTTCAATTACTATTCTTTTCCAACCACCTTCGGCACTTTTGCTCATTCCTGCTTTTCCAAGAGCTAATGGAATAATGGAATACAAACTTGGAGGTGTTGAAAGATAGTAAATACAATTTTCCTGTATTTCAAACTTTTCATGCAGCAAATCTATTTCAGTTTTAAGTTGTAAATATTCTGTTGGATTTTCAGTAGCAATCGATTTATAAAACACTTTGCTTAGAAAATCCTGAAGTTTATTGCCTTCGTCATTTTTAAAATTTGCAAAAGATTTAATCCCTTTCTCCAGTTTATTCCTGAAAACTTCATTCGATAATGCAGTTCTGCTTACACCAAGAATAATGAATCGTTCAGGAAGCAAATTCTGAATATATAAATCATATATAGAAGGAATAAGTTTACGGTAAGTCAGGTCCCCCGATGCACCAAAAATAACTAATATCTGATCTTCGGGTCTCTTCATTTAACTTCCTATAAGAATTTTAACACTATGAAAATAATAAAATACAATGAGTATTAGTTTTCTAAACAAAGATTTTTTGACAAAAACTTCTGACAGCTATGTAAAAACATTCATTGTAAAAGACCATTTTTATTTAAACTATTTCTTTAAGAAAGATGTACCTTCTATCACAAAAATAATTTTTTATTGTAAATATCTTTCTTCAAATTCATTAAGTAATTTTATGGCTCTATTATTGTTCTAATTTTTTTCATCTAAAAATTAAAATGATTATGTATAAAATTATTACAAGGATTGTTTTTTTAGTTCTAATTTTTAGCTCTCAATTATACTCACAATTAGCAAAGGATAGCTGGAGTTTGGGTTTGGGAATTAGTTATCCAAGGATAATGAGCATGTCTAGTAGGTCCACTGATGCCTGGTCCGGAATTGGTAATTATGGTGTTTATGGTACACTTCAAAGAAACGTATCAGAGCATGTTGGTTTAAGAGTAGTTGGCAGGTATAATTACATGAAAACGGAAAGCAGTAATTATACCCAGACAATTAATCTTGTCGCTACTGATTTTGATCTGATTTATTATTTTGTTCCATGTGAAGACCTTACACCGTATTTAGCTGCAGGTTTTGGGGGAATTTTATTCGCAAATGATAATTCTCCACAGTTATATCTTGATGTAACGTATCTTGAATATCAGTTTAATTTAGGATTAGGTGCTGAATGGCGGTTTTCTGAAGACTGGAGTCTTAAAGCAGAAGGAATTTATCATACAGCTTCAACCAATAAACTTGATGGATACGATGATCCTGGAGAAGATAAAGGATTATTCGGCGGAAATTCAGATACTTATATAACTCTTAGTGCAGGATTGCAGTTTTATT
>Ga0105107_10002598_pt1 | contig 11906 bp, 12 predicted proteins | sample PPLLaktember2015_6_FD_79335 | JGI IMG/M metagenome (GOLD analysis project Ga0105107, IMG submission 79335) | Freshwater sediment microbial communities from Prairie Pothole Lake near Jamestown, North Dakota, USA - PPLs Lake P8 Core (1) Depth... | ecosystem: Environmental > Aquatic > Freshwater >... | reverse complement strand
GCGCCGAGGAGATCCGCCGCAACGCGAAGCGCGGGTTCACGGCGGTGACGATGCCCGAGCAGCCCCACCGGCAGGGGCTGCCGGCGATCTTCGACCGCTGCTGGGAGCCGATCGTCCGCGCCTGCGCGGAGACCGGAACGGTGCTGAACCTGCACGTCGGGTCGTCGGGCTTCCCGAGCATGCCGCGCGGAGCGCCGCTGCTCGAGCTCGGCGCGACGCTGTTCCAGGCCATGGCCTTCGAGTCGTGCGCCGAGTGGCTCTGGAGCGGCTGGGCGGCGCGCTACCCCGAGCTCAAGATCGCGATGAGCGAGGGCGGGATCGGCTGGGCGGCGGGGCTCATCGACCGCGTCGACAACATCATGGCGCGCTCCGGCTACGGCCTCGGCTGGCCCGCGAAGGACGTGACGCCGTCCGAGTGCCTGCGCCGGAACTTCTGGTTCTGCATGATCGACGACCCCTCGACGATCGCGACGCGCCACGCGATCGGGGTCGAGAACATCCTGTGCGAATCGGACTACCCCCACGGCGACGGCACCTGGCCCGACACCCAGGCGGTGCTCGAGCGCATGCTCCGCGGCCTCCCGGTGGAGGAGATCCGCCTGATGACCCACGAGAACGCGGCGAAGCTCTACCGCCACCCGCTCCCGGTCGTTCGCCGTCCGTGAGCCCGGTCGGCCGCCGCCGGGCTAGGGCTTCTCGGGCGGCAAGACGACGGCGTCCACCACGTGGACGATGCCGTTGCCGCAGCGAACCGAGGCCGCGATGGTAGCGCCGTCGATCCTCACCTTGCCGTCCTCGACGTGCATCGTGGCCTTCGTGCCGTCGACCATGCCCACGGTCTGGCCGTCCTGGAACCACTTCGCCTCGTAGGTCGAGAGCATCACGTGGTGCTGGAGGATCTTCTCGAGCTTTCCCTTGTTCTCCGGCTTCATGAGCGTCTCCAGCGTGCCGGACGGAAGCTTCTCGAACGCCGCGTTGGTCGGCGCGAAGACCGTGAACGGACCAGGGTTGCGGAGCGCGTCGGCGTAGTCGGCGGCCTCGAGGGCCGCGACCAGGGTCGTGTGGTCCTTGGAGTCCGCGGCCACGTCGGTGACCGTCTTCGCCAGGTAGTCTTGCGCCGCGGCCGGCATCGCCAGCGCGACCGCGACCGCCGCCACCATCGACATCCTGCCGAGCAGGCCGTGGCCGAGCTTCCCGTCACCGGGCTGTCCGTTCATCGCTTTTCCTCCCGTACTCCTACGTGCACGCCCCTCCTACGTGCACGTCTCGTGCCCGCGAGGGTCCACTCACGGCGAGCGCGCGCCGGCCGGCGAGGAGGCCGAATGTCCCGGAGTGGGACTCGGGAGTGGCCAGCGGAGGCGCGAAGGGGCACGGGCTGCCGCGGGTCCGAGGCCCGGTCCGAGCGGCTCAGGCGACCTCGAACCGGATGCCGTGGACGGCGACGGTCGTCCCGACGAGCTCCTGCTGAGTCCCGCGCTGCGCGAGGGCGGCGTCGTCCAAGCTGGCCACGCAGCGCTCTCGACCCGGCGTATCGGCAATGACGGTGCAGCGCCGCGGCGCGAGCCCTTCGTAGCTGACGGTGTACGCGGCGACCCGCGCCCGCCCCCGGTAGCCGGCGACCGTCTCGACCCGCGGCGTCGCTCGAGCGGCCTCCGCGGCGAGATCGCCGAGCAGGAGCGCAGCGGGCCCGGGTCGGGCGGCGTACACCGCCAGGCCGGGCTTGTTCAGGAGACCGCTCAGGGTGGTGACGAGGCCCTTCGCGGCCGGCCGTGCGCGGAGTCGCTCCACCATCGCCGCGGTGGCCTGCAGCACGAAGTTGTTCCACGGCCCCCCGGCGAAGGACTCGCCGCCCGTCACGGTCGGCACCCCGTCCGGCGGCAGCCGCAGGGCTCGCTGCTGGACCCGCACCGCGGCGGGGAAGCAGCTGTAGAGCTCGGCGAGCTCGATCTCCGCGAGCGCGTGGCCGAGGTGCGCCTCGGCCGCGGCGCCGAGCACCTCCATGGCGGGCCAGCGATGCAGGTCCCGCCGCTGCGAGACGGGGAGCGAGAAGCTCGACTCGAGGGCGACGAGGGGAAACATCACCCGCTCGGGGTCGACGCCGAGCCGCTGCGCCGCGCCGAGGCTGCACACGAGGATCGCCGCCGCCTGGTCGACGTTCATCTGCGCGCAGTGCCACTTGTTGTACGGGAAGGCGAAGGGCCGGTTCGCCTCGCTGGGCTCGCGGAGGAAGGCCGCGTCCAGCGGCTCGGGGAAGGCGGCGTGCGGGAACTGGCCCGCGACCGCGTTGAACCCGGCGTAGAGGCGGGCGATCTCGTCGCGATGCTCGTCGAGGGTGCGGCCCTCGGCGTAGCGCAGCGCGCTGTCGATCAGCGCGAAGGGGGCCATCGCGGACGCGATTCCCCCTTCGATCTCGAGCCGCGTGATGATCTCGCCCGACGGCACCTGGAGCTCGTCCGGCTTGGCCCCTTCCTGCACGGTGTCGACGGGGCGGACACCGGCCCGCCGGGCGATCGCCGCCCGTCGTGCGGCTTCGCCCCCGACGACCAGAGCGACGTCCAGACGGCCCTCCCGGATCGCGGCGTGGGCGTCGTTCAGCAGCGTCTGCTGGGGGATCCCGACCTGGACGAGCACGCTGCGGGCGCCGGGCGCGCCGATGCGCTCGGCGACGAGGCGACCGGGATCGGTGTAGGCCCAGGTGCCGTGGGGGACGGCGACCTGCTGGACCTCGCGCAGGATCCCGGCGGCACCCGTGTCGTCGCCCGCCGCGCGCGCCGCGGCGACCATGAGCTCGAGCGCCTCGAGGCCCCCGCCCGGCTCGTCGACGCGCTGGCTCGCCACGCCGACGCCGGCGACCACCGGCGTCCGCGGATCGAGCCCCTGCCAGCGCGCCGCGGTCATCGGGCGCGGACGGCTCGGCGAGGGCGGCGCATGCCCGATCCTAGCGCCGCCACGGCGGGAGGCGCGTACGTCGCGGCAGGGACGCGGGCTCGAGCGCGCTCTCGATGCGCTGTTCCCCACGGGGAAAGAGGTCAGAGAACGCTCAGAAATCCGCCCGCCGCCGCGCAGTAGATTGGGGCGTGGCGAGTCGATGGCGTGGTCCGCTGCTCCTCTGCGCGGTGGGGCTCGCGCTCGGCCTCGGCGACGGGCGTGCGCGGGCCGCGAAGCCGCCGCTCTGCGGCGGTGGCGTCCTCGAGGTGGATGCCGCCGCGAGCCCCCTCGTGCCCGGAGGTGCGGCGCCCGACCTTCTTCGGCTCGGAGACGACGGCGTGCTCTCCATCGCGAGCGGCTGTCCGGAGATCGCGGGCAAGCTCCGGAGCACGAGGAAGGGCACGAAGCTCACCGGGAAGTGGACGAAGAGGACGGGGCTCTGCGAGGGGCTCCCGAAGCGAGCCTCGCTCCGCGCACGCTTCGACGCCTCGTGCGACGTGCTCACCGGAACGTTCGTGACGAAGGGCCGCAAGCACGCCTTCCGCGCTACACGCGCGGGCGTCGTGCTCGACGGCCTCGTGCCCGCCTCGATCCGCGGCGAACGCCTCCTCGTCGGTCGCGCGACCGGCAGCGACCTGCTCGCGGCGGACGCGCGCTGGGCGGACGTCCTGGCGGCCCTCGGCGCGAGCGACTCGGCCGAGATCGCGACGTCGGCCCCGCTCCCCGGCTCGGCCCTCGACCTCCACGCCGGCGCCTGGACGGCGCCGGGCGCCGGCTGGGCGCAGCGGGTCTCCTCTCTCGCGGCGGGTATCGCGGCGCATCCGGCGTCGGGGTACGTGTCCGAGGAACGGATCCTCGGAGGGCGCTCCGTGTGGAAGGTGACGGTGCCCGCCGACCCGCAGTACGCGGCGACCTACTATGCCGTCGACGGCGACACCCTCGTCCTGCTGACGTCCGGAGACGAGGCCCTCGTCGACGAGGTGATCGCGGAGCTCGCGGCGCCGAGCGCTGCTGCGCAACCGGCGGGAGGCCCCCGCGGCGGCGATCCTCCGCTGCCGGGAGGCTTCCTGCTCGCCGTGCTGCCGACGCGTCCGGTCGAGCAGCCGGTCTGCGTGGCCGAGCCCCACGGGCGCGTGACGATCGATCTCCTGGCGATCGACGGCTACTACCAGGTCCCCGTGCCCGCCTCCTTCGTCGTCCTCCAGCCGGGGCACGGCGAGACGAGCCCGTTCGTCGCCTTCGGCCCCGCCGTCCGCTTCTTCTACAAGGCCGTGACGTACGTCCACCCCGAGCAGCTGATGTTCCAGGCGATCGCGCCCGCGGGCGGCCAGGGCGTCTCTCCGGTGAGCTTCCCGGTGCGGCACTGCCTGAACGGCACCTGGGCGGACCGCGACCGCGTGCTCGCCGTCCACCAGCTCGAGGACCACGTCACCGCCGACCTCGACTCCGGGCTGGTCTGCGACGAACCCGGCGGCCTGATCTTCAGCGGCGACATGATCACCGAGGATCGCTTCGAAGGGAGCGACCTCAAGGTCTGCGCGCCTTCCGTCTGCGTCGAGGCCGGGCTGCTCGAGGCCTCGGCCCGCAGGCCCTACTCGGCGACCATCTCGCCCGACGGCAGCTCCGTCGAGTTCTCGTGGGAGAGCGTCCAGTTCGACCTCGTCTACGACGACGGCGGCCAGCTCGTCGGCTGCCCTCCCAACGGCGACATCGAGCCGCGCACGTTCTCGATCGAGCGGCTCAGCTTCGGGCCGTCGCTGCCCTGACGCGGCGGCGCGCGCTCGACGCGCGGGAGCCCCTGCGTGGCACTGTGCCACGAGTCCACTGGGGCACTGGACCCCCGCTCGACGTCAGGCGGTGTCGCCGGCCCGCCCGGCGCCCTCCCGGGGCCCGGCACGACGATTGCACCCTCGAAGGCCATGCTGCGCCTCCTGCTCGGCGCGCTCGCGCTGCTGCTTTTCCCGCTCGCGACGCCAGGCCGACTCCTCGGGGAGCCCGGTGCGGTCGTCTGGTCGGAGACGCTCGACGTGGCCCGCGCCGACGACGCCTTCCTGGACGTCGTGGCCGAGCGCGGGCGCGTCTTCGCCGTCGGACGGACCGGCACCGACGCGGAGCAGGACGGTCTGGTGCGCTGCTACGACGAGGCGTCGGGAGAGCTCTGCTGGGAGGACTTCTTCGACCAGGCCGGCGGAGCGGACGAGGCCACGGCGGTCGCCGCGAGCGGGAAGCGGGTCTTCGTGGTGGGGAGAGGCGAGGGCTTCACGGGAGACCGCGACTTCCTGGTGCGCAGCTACGACGCGCGGACCGGAGTGCTGCTCTGGGACGACGTCTTCGACCCCGCCGGAGCGCCGACCAACGGCAGCCAGCAGTCGGTGGCCGCTCGGGGCCGGACGGTCGTCGTCGCCGGCCGCTTCCAGACGCCCGCGTTCGAGGTGCTGGCGGTGCGCGCCTACGACGCGCGGACGGGCGCGGTGCTCTGGACCAACACCTTCGATCCTCCCGGCGAATATGCCGAGGTGGGCGCGGTCGCGGTGGCGGGTCGCTTCGTCGTGTTGGCGGGGGCCTCCGAGGACGCCATCACCAGCGAGGACGACTTCCTGGTCCGCGCGATCGACCGCAAGGACGGCACCACGCGCTGGACCGATGTCGTGGGCGGGACCCGCGGCGGCGACGACGGGGCCACCGCGTTGGCCCTCACGAGGTCGAAGGCCTTCGTCGCGGGATGGCTCGACGACGCGGCGGCCCCGGTCGGGTCGGGGGACGACCTGCTCGTCCGCGCCTACGACCTCTCGAGCGGCGCGCTGCTCTGGGAGGACCTGTCGGACGAGGAGCCGGGCTCCGAGCGGGGCCGGTCCGTGGCGCTCGCCGGGGGACGTCTTCTCGTCGCGGGGAGCGCCCGCGACTTCGACGAGGGAAATGCCCTCCCGCTCGTGCGCTGCTACGACGCACGGCGCGGCTCGCTGCTCTGGGACGACCCGGGCACCGAGGGCTCGATCTTCGATTCGGCGGGGGCCGTCGCCGAGAGCAAGGGAGTCGCAGTGGTGGCCGGATCCGTGCAAGAGGGCGAAGAGCCCGTGGAGACCCTGGTGCGGGGCTACTCGATCCGCACCGGCGCGCTGGCGTTCGAGGATCGGAGCGAGGGCGCCGAGAGCGGCCACTCCGCGGCCGCGGCGGGGCGCCGGGCGTTCGTCGCGGGCGCGGTCCTCGACCCGACGCCGCCGGAGCCCCCCGAGCCCTCTACGAACGCTCGGATCGTCGGGTACTCGCTCCGCTGAATCGCGCGATGGCCGAAGGCGTCCCGCGGACGGCTCAGTCGAAGCCGCGTCCGCCCAGGATCCAGCGCAGCAGGACGAAGACCCAGAGCACCAGCAGGAACATCATCTCCAACACGTCACGACCTCCGGCGGCGCGCGCTGGGGAGCGGGTTCTGCCGGCGCAACGAGGGCGGGGCCTCCGGCGGCGCGAGCGCGCCTCGCAGGAAGAGCTCGCTCACGGTCTCGGTGATGGCACGGTCGTCGATCGGCCGGAGGCGATCTCCGCCGAGGGCGTGCTGGGTCCAGACGAACATCACGAGCATTCCCACGAAGGCGCGCGCGGCGACGAAGGTGTCGAGGGGCCGGAGCTCGCCGGACTGCACGCGCTCGTCGAGGAACTCGGCGAAGGCGCGGTTGGCGGGCAGCACGACCGCTTCGAGGAACCGGCGCGCCTCCTCGGGCCGGACGGAGAGCTCGCGGAACAGCAGCCCGACGAGGGGCGAGGCGGAGCGCAGGCGTCCCCAGAGCTGCTCGGCGACCCGCGGCAGGGCCGCGGCAAGGGGCTGACCGCGCAGCGCCACCCCCAGCGAGCGCAGGTCGGGCAGCAGGGACCAGCGCTCGGCGGCGGCGGCGAAGAGCGCCTCCTTCGTGGCGAAGTAGAGGTAGATCGTGCCCTTGGCGATGCCGGCCTCGCGGGCCACGGCCTCGACGCTCGTCGCGTCGAAGCCGTGCCGGGTCCAGAGACGCAGGGCCGCATCCAGGATCTGGGTGCGGCGCTCGACCTCCAGGTCCGCGCGGCGGGCGGCGCTCATGCGAGCCATGGGGTTTATTATGACTGTCCGGTCAGTCATCGTCAACCCGCCCGGGAGAGCCCGGCTGGGAAAGATGGGCGAGCTAGCCCTCGGGCGTGCGCAGGCCCCGGCGCAGGGCGTTCGCGACCGCGCGGGCGAAGTGGCCGAGGCCTGGGCGGACGGGGACCCGCTCCGGCGCTCCCTCCGCGCCGCCGCCGCGCAGGAAGCCGAGGACGCCCTCGGTCGAGACGCGCCTCCGGGTGGAGTCGATCGAGCGATGGAGCACGCGGAGGCCGGGGCCGACCACAAAGACGGCGGGCACCGCGATGCCGCCCTGCTCCTTCGGGTTGTAGAGGTCCCACGCGCGCACCACCTCGCGCCGCGTGTCGCAGAGGATCGGGAAGGAGAGGCCGAGCTGGCGGCGCACGGCCTCGGAGCGCGCCGCGGCGTCCACCGAGAGGGCGACCAGATCGGCTCCCGCGGAGCGGATCTCGGGGCCGCGCTGCTCGTACTCCGCCAACTGGCGGAGGCAGTAGGGTCACCAGTGGCCGCGGTAGAAGATCAGCACCCGCGGGCCGCCCTGGACCAGCCCGCCGAGGCTGCGGAGCGCCCCCGTCGAGTCCGGCAGCTCGAAATCCGGCGCGGTGCTTCCGACCTCGGGCGGCATGGGCTCTCCCGTTCGTCCGGAGGGAAGGATCGCGGGCCGCCCGCGCCCCCGCCACCGGAGCGACCGGCGGCGCCACCCGCGGGGCGGGGCGGCTCCGGATCCCTGTCGAATTCCGGCTGGTCCATTCGTCATGGGATCGAGCACCATCTCACAGGGAGGAAGAGCGATGAGCGGCGTGCGGGTCCTCGTGGGTACGCGGAAGGGCGCCTTCGTGCTGACGTCGGACGGGAGGCGCGCGCGCTGGGACGTCTCGGGGCCCCACTTCCCGGGCTGGGAGATCTACCACGTGAAGGGCTCCCCGGCGGATCCGAACCGCCTCTACGCCTCCCAGTCGAGCTCCTGGTTCGGGCAGGTGATCCAGCGCTCGAACGACGGCGGCAAGAGCTGGGAGCCCGTGGGAAACAAGTTCGTGTACGAGGGCGTGCCCGGCACCCACCAGTGGTACGACGGCACGCCGCACCCCTGGGAGTTCGCGCGCGTCTGGCACCTCGAGCCGTCGGCGAGCGATCCCGACGCGGTCTACGCCGGCGTGGAGGACGCCGCGCTCTTCCACTCGACCGACGGCGGGGCGAGCTGGCAAGAGCTCCCCGGGCTCCGCGAGCACGGCTCGGGCGCCCACTGGCAGCCGGGCGCGGGGGGCATGTGCCTGCACACGATCCTCGTCGATCCGGTCCGCCCCGAGCGGATCTTCATCGCCATCTCGTCCGCAGGCGCGTTCCGGAGCGACGACGCCGGGAAGACCTGGCGGCCGATCAACCGCGGCCTGCGCTCGGAGCAGATCCCGGACCCGACCGCCGAGGTGGGCCACTGCGTCCACCGCATCGCGATGCACCCGTCGCGTCCCGACGTGCTGTTCATGCAGAAGCACTGGGACGTGATGCGCAGCGACGACGCGGGCGAGTCCTGGCGCGAGGTGAGCGGCAACCTGCCGAGCGACTTCGGCTTCCCGATCGACGTCCACGCCCACGAGCCGGAGACGATCTACGTCGTCCCCATCAAGAACGACTCGGAGCACTTCCCGCCCGAAGGGAAGCTGCGCGTCTACCGCAGCCGCACCGGCGGGGGCGAGTGGGAGGCCCTCACCCGGGGCCTCCCGCAGCAGGACTGCTACGTCAACGTGCTGCGCGACGCGATGGCCGTCGACTCCCTCGATCCCTGCGGCGTCTACTTCGGCACCACCGGCGGGCAGGTCTACGCGTCGGCCGACTCCGGCGACGGCTGGGCGCCGATCGTCCGGGACCTCCCGCCCGTGCTGTCCGTCGAGGTCCAGACGCTGCGATGATCCGGGTCGTGCTGCCGGCGCACCTGCGCACGCTCGCGAGCGTCGACGGCGAGGTGCGGCTCGAGGTCGCGGGGTGCGCCACCCAGCGCGCGGTCCTCGACGCCCTCGAGGCGCGCCACCCGACCCTGCGCGGCACGATCCGCGACCACACGACGCTCCGGCGGCGGGCCTTCGTGCGCTTCTTCGCCTGCGGGCGGGACCTCTCCCACGATCCGCCGGACAGCCCGCTTCCCGAAGCCGTCGCCAGCGGCAGCGAGCCCCTCGTGATCCTCGGGGCGCTCGCCGGCGGCTGACCATCGAACGAGCGGCCCGCGTGCCCGCAGCGCCGCTGGAGGCTCCACCGTGCTGAAGAAGATCGCCCTGGTGCTCGGCGCCGTGATCGTGCTCCTCGTCGCGGTGGTCGCGATGCAGCCGTCTACGTTCCGCATCGAGCGTTCGACCGCGATCGAGGCGCCTCCCGACGTCGTCTACGGCCACATCGAGAACCTCCGCGCGTGGGAGGCCTGGAACCCGTGGCAGAAGCTCGACCCGGAGATGAAGAGCCGCTACGCCGGACCGGAGACGGGGGTCGGCGCGAGCACCTCCTGGGAAGGGCCGAACGCGGGCACCGGCCGCATGACCATCACCTCGGTGAAGCCGAACCGGGAGGTGGAGATCGAGCTCGAGTTCCTGGCGCCGATGGCCGCGACGAACCGCGCCCTCTTCACGCTGGTCCCGGAACGAGGCGCCACCCGCGTCACCTGGCTCATGGAAGGCAGGAACGGCTTCGCCGCCAAGGCCGTCGGCCTGGTGATGGACATGGACCAGATGATCGGCGGCGAGTTCGAGAAGGGCCTGGCGTCGATGAAGGCGCTGGCCGAGGCCGACGCGCGCCAGCGCGCCGGCATCTTCGGAAGCGAAGGCTGAAGGAGGCCTCCATGCAGTACATGCTCCTGATCTACGAGGACGACGCGGAGCGCGTCGCCCACATGGACGAGCGCATGCCGACCTGCGCCGCCTACGTCGAGACCATGGTCAAGGCCGGCATCTACCGGAGCGGCGACCGCCTGCGCGGCGCCGGGGCGGCGACCAGCGTGCGCGTCGTCGACGGCAAGACCCACGTGGTCGACGGCCCCTACGCCGAGACCAAGGAGCAGCTCGGCGGCTTCCACGTGATCGACGTGCCGGACCTCGACACGGCCCTCGCCTGGGCGGCCCGCTGCCCGAGCGCGAGCCGCGGCCTGGTCGAGGTGCGGCCGATCTGGCCCAGGTAGGCCCAGGGGCCGATGCCCGCCGAGGGCGAGGAGGCGGCCCGCGCCGCCGCCGAGACGGTCGCGCGGCGGAGCTACGGCAAGCTCGTCGCCCTCCTCGCGGCCCGCACCCGCGACGTCGCGGCGGCCGAGGACGCCCTCTCCGACGCCTTCGCCTCCGCCCTCGTCGACTGGCCGGCCCACGGCGTTCCCCGCGCGCCCGAGGCGTGGCTGCTGACGGTGGCTCGCCGAAAGCTGATCGACGCGGCGCGCCGGAGGAAGAGCGCCGCGGGTGCTGCCGACCCGCTCCGGCTGATCTCCGAGGAGCTCGAGGCCGCGGACGCCGGCGAAGGCAGACTCCCCGACGAGCGGCTCGCCTTGATGTTCGCCTGCGCCCACCCGGCGCTCGACCCCGCGGTCCGCACGCCGCTCATCCTCCAGACCCTCCTCGGCTTCGACGCCGCCGCGATCGGCTCGGCGTTCCTCGTCTCGCCGGCCACCATGGGCCAGCGGCTCGTGCGTGCGAAGCGCAAGATCCGCGAGGCGGGCATTCCCTTCGAGGTGCCGGGGGGCGCGGAGCTCGCGCCGCGCCTCGCCGCCGTGCTCGAGGCCATCTACGCCGCCTTCGCGGAGGGCTGGTCGGACCCCGCCGGTACCGAAGCGCACAGCCGGAACCTCGCCGAGGAGGGAATCTGGCTCGGCCGCCTCGTCGCGTCGCTGCTGCCGGCCGAGCCCGAGGCCCTCGGCCTGCTCTCGCTGATGCTCCACGCGGAGGCGCGCCGCGACGCGCGCCGGGACGCCCGGGGCGAGTACGTGCCCCTCGCCGAGCAGGATCCGGCGCGCTGGGACGGCGCGCTCGTCGACGAGGCGGAGGCGCTCCTCTCGCGCGCCAGCCGCCTCGCGGGCACCGGCCGCTATCAGCTCGAGGCCGCGGTGCAGTCGGCCCACGCGGTGCGGCGCCGCACCGGCCGCTCGGACTGGACGGCGATCGAGGGCCTCTACGACGCGCTCCTCGCACGGACCGGCTCGCCGGTGGTCGCGGTGAACCGCGCCGTCGCCCTGGCGGAGACCCGCGGCCCCGCCGCCGGCCTCGAGGCGCTGGATGCGCTCGCCGAGGACCGCCGCCTCGCGGAGTACCAGCCCTACTTCGCGGCGCGCGCCGGCCTGCTCGCGCGGGCCGGCAAGCACCCGGAAGCCGATCGCGCCTACGAGCGGGCGATCGGCCTCGAGAGCGATCCCGCGGTGCGGCGCTTCCTGGAGCGGCGCCGCGCGGCGCTTCGCGCCGGCCCCTCGGCATGATCCGGGCGAGGACGGTGCCGCCGGCGACGTGCGCCGGCTCGCGCCGCGAGGCGCCCGCGCCTCAGCGGCCCGGAGCGGGCGGCGGCGCAGGGCAGCTCGCGTCCGCCGCGCCGTCGTCGAAGCCGTCGCAGTCGAGGGAGAGGGCGTCGAAGGCGGCGAGCATCCGGCAGAAGCGGCAGCGCGCCGCGCGCTCGGCGCAGGCAGCGAGGGTGGGGACGTCCGCCGCCGCGCAGCCCGGGAACGCCGCGGCGAGGTCCGGCTGTCCGCCGCAGCGGCGCGCCGCGGCACCGGCGAGTGCCGCCCGCGCCTTCGCGTAGCCGCCTCCCGGGTCCTGCGCGAGGGGCTCGAGGAGCATCGGCGCCAGCGTCTCCCGGCTCGTCGCCGGCGGCGCGGAGCGACCGGCGAGGGCCGTCTTCTTGAGCGCGAGCGCGCGGGCGAAGAGCCGCTTCTCGCGCG